>JGI24159J19872_10010491_pt1 | contig 12146 bp, 6 predicted proteins | sample Ectturendosymbi4_FD_19872 | JGI IMG/M metagenome (IMG submission 19872)
CGCGGAGAGTGATCATGGCATGTGAACTCTATTGTTGCTTGCTGCCACAGTGCGAAGCTTTGCGCATATGCCGCTCGGGATTTCCGATCGCAACAGTACAAGCATCAGTTGTATTCTTATTTTTGCACTTGGGCACAATAACAGTTTCCATTTATTCATGTGGAAGTTTGCCATGCATTAAACACACATTTTAAAGACTGCTGAGGTAAAAACACACATTGGGGTCGGCATAAGTGATGTGCTCAATAAAAACTTCATCTATACCGTCAGCATGGTATAGGGCAGTGGTTCTCAACCTTTCATGGTTTGTAGTCCCCTTCCAAGGACTCTCAACACAATTGTGGCCCGCTGCTCATCAATAGGGTTTGCTCGTAGCCCCCAGAGAACAGCTCCGTGGCCCCCAAGGGGGCCGAGGGCCCTGGTCGAGAAACCCTGGTATAGGGAAGTTTGTGAATTAGGGATTCAAGCATGGAACTATTGCACACACTCTTTAAAATTTTCAAGGTATTTTAAATTTGACTTAGAAAGGAGTCGATTTTTTTTGTTGATAAAATCAGTGTTTTTTGAAGTTTTTTTGCCCATCACTGCAAAAGTTTCTCCGGTTGTATCCCCAAGCGCGTATGGGAGTTTGGATTTCTTGTTTCTTTTTTTGATATTTTGCCAGAAATTTCTGGGAGAGTGTTCCTGCAGGGCACTTGCAAATTGGTCTTCCTTGTGATTTTCCTTTGCCCGGCGACCTGCTTTTAATGCATATTTTAAGTCTTTGCGCATTTTTCCATAATGCCAAACAATGCTCCATTTTGAGTCTTAATACCGCCTTTCCACCAAACGTAAGCATTTCTGGCAGCACAATGTTTCTCATTCAAAGCCACTTTCGACCACGATACGTGTTTCCTGAATGGTGGACGATCAAATATAGCTTCTCTTGCTGCCATTTTTGAGCGACGTAAGTATTTTGGTGTACAATTGTTTTAACATGTCAATGTGTTTTTGGTAATTGCACATGGTTGCCACATATATGTGATAAGCTCTTCGGCCAGAGGTGCTTATGAGAGCCATCTCTTGTTAGCTGTTGGGAAGCTCAACATCTGGTGGTGTGTTGCTCTTTCCCAATTCACTTTTTTCTCAAAGTCTTATGATGTTATAGCAATCTCGTTAATGAAGCGTGCCGTTTTTCTTGTTATATCTGCACAACAAACAGCTTCGCACTTTGATTAATTCACAAATGTTAATCATTAGTAAAATCTATCCTTGTCTTTAAATTTCAGTTTATACGGTAGCTTTCACAAATTGCAGTGTAGCCTACAACAGCTAAAAGGTTAAAGAGTTCTCTTGAAAGTTTAAGCGGTACTTTGCTAAAAAGCTAAAGTTTGCGAAAAGATTATGAATGCTAATATTTCTTGTAATTCGATGGATTAGAGCAGTGATTTTCAACGTGGTCCACCTGGAATTTTTGGTGGTCCATAAAGAGTTCCATAAATCCTTCATAAAACTTTCCTAAAAATTCTAACCTTGTGCAATACAGTTTCGACTAGTTGTTCATGAGGTGTCCGCATAGCGAAGTGGTCCATCGGATATTTTTCTGAAAAAGATGGTCCATGGGCCAAAAGACGTTGAGAGCCACTGAATTAGAGTGACGTTTGCTTTCCAATCAAATTTAGGCGGTAACTTCCTGATTGGTGGTCTGCTTGTGAATCATTGTGAACACGTCAATCAAGTGTCTTCTCGCCATTGATACTGAGTGCATGCAGCGCTGCCATTACATTTAAGCTTGTACAGTCTGTTCTAATTATATACCTATCACTCACTGAATACTTGGAGGAGTTGCTAAAATTGTGGCGCATCAACCTGCTATTAATACCAGCGTCGCGCGGTAAGAAGTGGGTTGACAAATGGTGAATAACAAATTTTTCCTGCCTTAGGTCGAAGGAGATTACACCTCTTTTTGATGAGACAGTGCAGTTAAAATTGTAGCTAGACCATATGAAGGATTTAGAAAAATACGGACTCACGCAACACAGGAGATATCAAACAGCCATTACGAAAAACCCGATAATGAAAATGATGTACAGAATTGTTAGTCGCCGGGCTTTATGGGTTCGGATCAAGTTTGGGCCGTGGTACGAAAAACAAGAACGGCCTTGATTGGGGTTCTGGATAATAGAGTGTTGCTGCATGCAACAATGTATATTAGCGAATGTGTTTCAAGAGTGGATCCAGGGGGGCGACTGGGGCAATCGCCCCTCCCCCGAAAACCTACGAAAGTGACTTTATTCGCCATGATTGTGTACAATTCGTGAAACGGCATTCGCGATACAAGGCCATTTTGTCGTCCATTGTTTTGTCACAGCATTGTTGTGAAGTATGCTTCATCTCTCTTACAGTGGTGAACCCGTAATGACATTTGACTATCAAATATCGCTGAAATGGCCCTCCCCTAGCTTTACTGGCTGGACCTGCCCCTGATGTGTTTTCACTGTAAATTTTAGCTCCCTGAACCCTAAATTTTGCAAGGCCAAAATTTCGAGTAACTTTTACATTTGCATTAGCACTTGTGCCTATTTCAGCTCGTAACTGTTTAAATTATTGTCAAACAATAAGCAATCTTCAAACACATTTTCTCACCTTTCAATCTCTATTGTTAAGAAAAAGGTAAGGACATAGCGTAGGGTTACTATATCTGAAGATCAAAATTCCTGGCCGTCTCAACGGCCACACGGCTATTTTAGTAGTGAATGCTGCATTGATGGCGAGTCAATGGCAGCACGGCGCGTGAACCGTTTCCTTGCACCCACATATTAAGGCCTAACAAGAGGTTGGACAGGCCGCATGCACTGTTTTTCAGGTCTTCGGTATGACCCGAACGGGAATTGAACCAAGCCTATCAAATATTGTTCTGCGTGCTCAACCACTGTACCGCTTACCCGGCAAAAAGCAATAGAATGCAGCCACAGCTTTTCTATACAATTCAAGCGTAGCTTTTTGCGAAGAGAACTTTTGCTCATGGAAGTCATGTTGTGAATGCATCGCGCTCCGATCTGTACAACTTATTTTTTATTCAAAATTGCCCATTTCCTAGAAATGAAAGAACAATTTGCAACAGGTTTGGTGGATCACACTGTATGTGACTAAGAAAAAATTAAAAATGTGCAAGAACAGTGTTTTAATCATAGTGTTCAAAATTATGATAAAAATTATCTGAAACGTGAAGAGGCAAAGGCCATTACAGATTTGCAATATATATAAATGGGTAGAAAGCCCTTGTAAATCTCTGATTAAATGCGCCTAGACACACAGCTACATCATAATACATCTCGTGCGAACTCCGAATTCAACAGGGAATCTGCGAAACAATATGAGGAGAATTTGTTTGTTTTTAAATAATGCCCTCGCCAACATTCATAAAAAAATTTACACAAATTGCTTAAAATGACACTTATTCATAACCAGGTAATTGAGGCGAAACCCATAATAATTTTTCATGGTAACTCATTGATTGGCGGCCGTGTACCCAATTGGCTGCGATTGACGAAAGTACGTACGAATTAGCAGTAATGAATAACTTTTTGATTTTTGTACCTCACAGTTAATTGGCGTAAATGGGCTGTCATGTCGTATGTCGCAAATGATGCCTAATATCGAGAAGATTGAAGACGCCTTATTTGTAGTTCCAGATGCGAACGAAGTTGGTGTTGCCTGCCAAACCTGTATAGATTCAGTTATAAGGAAGTAATAATGTTCAACACTATATTTAACCAAACATTGATGGATGTTATGACTAAGAATATGGGCAGCTGCAACGAGGACAAGCCACTGCCATAGCGAAGAACAGGAAACGCCACCTTTATTTTAAATGCATGGAAGTTCTTAAGTGGATGTCCGGGCCAACTCACTGCTAATGCACCAATGCCTTGGCTGTGGCATTGGCAAAAGGTCTGGTCAAATTTGTGTACCATTGTCATTTTCACGTTGCTTTTCAAAAACACTCCGCGTTTAATTTATGCAATTTCCGCAAAAAGCTTCTGCTTTTGCGATGCTTTCAAATTTGCAAGGTTTCTTCTGATCTGATTTGCATCATAGTTTCTGGCAGTCGAAAGGGATAACCAGAGAACACTCTACAAACATTCACTTCAAGTTTGTAAAGTGTTGGTCATTGATACCACTTATATTTTTGAACCATACATTTGAGCGCCGTGTGAGGTTTTGTTAACATTCAATAACAGGAAGAAACTTAGGGAGTGACCAGCATCGAAACGATGTTGGGTTTAGTTTGCTCGAAATTCGATGGTATTGCTACAAGTTTGGATTAGCTCTTATACTTGGCCGAATATTGTACAAGTTGTGGTCAGTTAGTCAAAGATTTGTATGAATTGAAGATGTATAACCATCAGAAAATATCCGCATGTTACTCTCCAAAGAGCATTTTTACGATTGTATTTTTTGATGGAGCAGGCTTTGACGTAATGATAATTTGATAAGGCACGAGATTCATCCAAGTAACGAAAAAAGCTAAAATAGATCTGCAACTCTAACATTAAGTCGAATAAAAGTTTTTGAACGTTTTTCAAGAATTCTACATGCTAATATTTCTTTAACTTTTTATTTTGCACCAAAAAAGCATATTTCTCGAAATTTCATTTGGGACAACAACGGTTTTATGTCTATGGGGCGGTTTCAACTTACAATTCAAAATAAAAGTTTTTCTAAACTTTTCGTATTTTTATAAACAACTGTGACGTTCCAATATGCATTTGTCATTACAATTACGCAAATCAAGGAGCAATCACGCAACACGCCAGAATGTTCACTAAAGATTTTCCACCTTCGTTCAACATCCATGATTGCAAAAAAAGAAAAAATTAAACTGTTCAGCCCCACAACATGCAAAGTTCTGAGATGGCGCCGCAAAGTGTGGATATTGGTGTTCTTGCCTCAGGAGAATAAGACAACCGGTACATTTTCTACGTGGTCTCTAAGGAGTGCGGAAAGTCATTTTTTCAGTTTTAACTTTCTTAGGAAAAACGCTGTTCTTCACCCAAATGTTGTATAAAAGAGGGATAAGATCGTTTTTCAGATCACAAGTGAAAATGACTGAAAGTTATTCGGCAACGTTTTCAGACGGAAGGTTACACGTGGAAAAGGTTAACACACAAAATATCAGCCTGGAAAGTTATTTCATCTCGTGTTTGAATTTCTTCCTTTTTTCGTGTAACATTGACAAATCTGATTCTTTTCTGGATGCAATGGGTTTCTTCCTACTTCAACATGACTTCATCGTGTTTAGTCTTTTATTTCTATCGAATCGCATCTGACTGCAGCTCGACATAGTCAGCAAATCGCCATGGACAGCATTTAAAGTCAGGATATTCAATAGGGCCAGCTCGATCAATGAATATGTCAGGCATTACTGCAGAAATTGCGGTTAGGGAAGTATTTTGTCATATTAAAGATGCATACTTCAACTATTGCGACCTCACTCTACCTAAGCACAAAAAATGTACGAGGTATTTTACGTAAATTATCAGCGAAATATCGTCAACACATTGTATGGAAAGGAACTTCATGTAAATCTGCATAAGGCTTTTCTACATTTGTTTATCTTCGCTCAGTGCTACACTATAAGTCGCTCTAGTGAATGTGACATTTAGATTACACACCTGTGTTTTTAGATTTGCAGATGTGATTTGCGTGCATCAACCAGAACAGGTCTAACTCATTACTAACGTTTTTCAGAATCCCTTTAGGCAATATCACACATACAAAAAATAAATGCAAAATATGTCAATCTCCTATTCTCGTAACTTACTGCTGCTGTCAGTCTGTTTCTGCTTTGCCATGTCAATAGGTAAGAGAACATTTTCCTGTTTTATATTATATTGTGGTGAAGGGCGATCGAGGTTTTGAAAATTTGAATTTTGAGTGTTAGATGCAAGCAGTTGCGTTAAAGTTGAAACAAACAGCAAAAACACAATCAAGAAACACATTTCTGCCAAATAATTTGGAAGCAACAATAATCATACAATAAAAGAAGTATCGTTTTCACAACGTCTTGATGACTGCTATTTGCAGAAACACGGTCACAGATTGCTATATACAAAAAATCAATACATTTGTCAAATTTCACGAATGCAATGACCTGTATAGTTTACGTTTCTTTTGAAAAATGAAGTTTGATTACCACGCATGTTATTGTTTGTGACAATCTGTAGCCAGTCGTTTAGCACAAAAACCCAAGCACAATTTTTTCTATAAACTTCGTCTTCCGTTTATATAAGAATCAACATCGTTTAGCGCATATGTGGTTTTGTTCTATCATTCGAAACTATAAGCTTATTAACTTAGCTTTCATTCAAGGCTGCCACGTGCCAGGGCATTATATGATGGCCACTGATGGAGACAATGTTGGTGATAGCACCGGTACATCGCAAGTAATGGGAAGCGACGGCGGTGCATATGTCAGCCCGGAAATTCGAATGGAATTAATCTACGTTTATGGAGTTCCAGAATATGTGATACAGTGCGCTGAAAATAAGGTGAGCTTGTTTCTCTTGGATATCAGACATTGTGTTTGCTTCTTATACACCCGTAGCTGAGAAAAAGCAGAGCTGACTCATTAAGAAAGATGCCAAGACTAGTCAACAATTATAAAGCCTGCATGGACTTTTTGACTGTTGCGCATGAAACGTAACTAAAAAAATAAAATCTTTCAAAAGTCTTCGGCGTAAGTTGACGAAATGACCGTTCGAGTAACAGGGATAATATTAAGGAAAGCATTATTAATAAGATAACGCAGATGAAAAACTGCTGGTAAAGCAATCGGACTTTCAACAGATAAATTACTGTCTGAAGCTAAAGCAGTGAGTTTTAAAGATTTACCCCAATTCTGAAATGATGTTTCAATGAAATTGCTTCATACATTTCTGTGGAGTTGAAAATTTCTAAGAGTTCATTTCAGCATATATGAAAAGCTGGGTTTGGCCAAACCTTTTGGTTCGACAACAGGAAACTTTCATGAAGCTAATCCTAAGGCACTGAATGATTCCTTGGAGTACAACACTAATGCTGAGAAACTTTAAACAAAATATAGATCTTGAGTATTTTCATTACTTAGGAAAAACTGGATAATGATTTTATATATTTCAAGCCTACCCACGCCAATTTCGCTTCGCTTTACGGGTAAAATACAATGCATTTTATCCATGCAGGGTCGGATTTGCATGTACAGTACTGATGAGTTTTGGCTAGGAATTCACAAGTAGATAAATCCGTCCTTGGTTATACCGAAAGACTGCTGTAGTTTAGTAATGATTCAGATGCTTCTTACCAGAGTTGCTGCATATTGTATTCACTGGCCAGCCCGTGTTTGTATTTTTGAAACTTCATCCTGGCTGCAGGCGGTCAGCCAATTAAGAGTATATATAGTGCATTTCTGTTTCAGGCTGGGAACGCCATGAGCCGTTCCAAACGATCGCTGTCCAGGTTCCTCTCAAGGCAGCGTCGATCTTCAAGCAGCGATCTTGCTACTTATTGGTGCAACAGCCACAAATTATTGTGCGAAAGTTTTTTGGTAAGTTTCTCAAAACATGCCCTTTGAAACTGATTTAAATTTTAAAACACGCAACGCTGCATCAAGCTCCTTATTCCTCACAGAAGGTTACTGCGCATTTCTACAAAAAATAACAAAATGAACGTGTAATCTTGCATATAGCCAGGCTGATGTTTTGACTTCATGCAAGACGAAAAAGTTTGCTGAGAAGTAAAAAGTATGTTTGAAAGGCTTAGTAGATATTATGAAGGACTAACAGAACATTCTAGAAGTTCAAAATTTAGGCTGTAGCAATTTCATATTAGTTGCTGTCGCCCCATGGCTAGATTGCTTCATAGAACAAGCGAATAGTTACATGGGTGTTGGAAGGATTTTTTCCAGGAGAGGACCAATAGTGGACTTTTCAAGGAGTAGCCAAAAATTTTTTTTCAGGGAGGGCCGAAAGTGGTAAAATTTCATTTTACTCACTCGAAAATAACAAAACAACCTTTTTTGGCTAACAATTTCATGCAAAAATGTCAAATTTTACATTCAGGGAGGCCCTTGGACCCCCCTGCCCCCCTTCCGACGTCCATGGAGTAAACTGAAATCGGTTTTGTAACAAAAATAGAACGTCTTATTGTTCCACGCAACTGTGCTTTCACAAGAACCCTGAGATTTTTCAAAGGTTTAACTGAAATCTATTATCTTTAAAAATGATGATGAAATCAACATGCTATAGTGTGCTACATGCTATAAATTATATCGCAAAAAATCAAGAGGCAATATTTTTTGAAGGTGCACTAGTCATTAAACTATATCACGACTTACCGAAGATCATGCGAAATTTTCTCCAGCTGTTGCTCTCTGTCTCAAAGCAAGATGTTATAACAAATAGATCCTATACACACCTTTCTGAACACAGCGCTATACGTCATTCACATCAAATCGATTTTGTTGGCACGTTTTTGTCATTTCGACGAAATTCTACTTATACAGTTGTTGTAATTGTCACTTGTGTCTAAGATTCGTTTAAATAATCGTGACCAATACAACGCCTTCTTGCCCAATGACTCATACGCTTCGAAAGCGTTCAATCTCGCTATCAATGTACTGTAAGGTTAGTGGTTTCACAGAAAAGGAAAAAAATTAATAAAGCGATTCGCATCACCTGCAGCATTAATTATAATCAATCTGAGGTTGCTTGCAAAAATTATCTTACCTTGATAAAACTAACTGGAAACTGTAGTAATGTACGAATTTACTACAACATCATATCAGGTAGACATAAAAGAGTGTTAAATGCAGCAACGGTCAATGAATAACTTCATAAGTGCAAGACAAACATAAAAAAGATCAGCCTCAAAAACGAGGAAAGTGACACTACACGCGCTTGCTTCCATAAGTCTTTTTGTCGTCACACTTCTCACAAAAAAGCTTAAGTAGATGATAAAAACTTTTTATAGATTAAAGATATAGAATTAGCAAGGAGCGGTTTAATTGTTTGGTTTCAATACAAAGGCATGCTTTTGCTACGTGGTCACTGGTAAAAAGGCAATAACCAAGATTTGTCATCAGCAGTACTCAAATCTTTCGATCAAGCTAAACCCAACTAAGCATTATAAATTACAATATAACAATTTCAATTGTGACCATTGAATCTCTCGTAGAAGCTTCGCAGCAGGCTTCCAACAAAAATAAAAAGAGCAGAACTTTAGCATCACAGCGCAAGTCAGTTTGCTTCACTCCAAAAGTTTTTCGTTTGCATTTGTATTTTTATATTGTGTTGCACTCCAGCAGAGAGCGCTGTGTCTAATGTGTGTTGTTTCTCCACTTTTAACGGCTCAACATATTTTTCAGGTCTGTTTCGCAGAACTTGGGGTCAACCACTACATGCAATATGTGATTGCACAAGCTCTTGGCTACGTCTAAAAACTCGTGTGCTACCGAAACAAACTGCTGACTGAGGTCAGCCACGCACAATACTTTTTCCCATCTAGAAGTCGCTGATTATTAACTCTTGGCACTGTGAGCAACATCTTCTGGGCCTGACGATGATGAAATCTTCTTTTGTGAAACTTCTTTGTGTCGAAACTCGTGTTTCATTTTAACTTCAACTTTCGTCACACTTACAAAACATTGCTTGTTTGTTGTTTTTTTGTCATTGATTATCTTTAGGTACTGTTGCTTTTGCTTTCAGTTGTAATATATTGTTGGGTGTTATGGCAGTGCTTTTAGTTAATTATCGCTTCGCTGCTTTTTATGACATTTACCGCACTCGCTGCAGTAAAAATATGGTCACTGCCTTTCATGGCGAGTATTCTTGACAACAACTGCATGCATCTCAGGAAGCTCTTAAGCTATTTTGCAGTTATATTTTTGATAGGTGTAAATTTATAGTACAAAAGGTTTGCCCAATATCGTTGACTATCACATATGCAGTTCAGAAATTTCTGGATTCGAGCTATTTTGCAGGAATAGCTTTATGGCGTTTACTCAAGATCTACTTTCATAAGCACCTAACCTACAGAAATCTACCAGTGTTAACATCGCAAAACCCAAGCTGCAATAACTAACCTCACAACACTTTTTCTTGTCAAACAACCACTAATTGTCAAACCACGTACCCTCCGACCCTCGAACACACACAAGTTTGCATGATAAGTAATGGCTACAACTCACCATAATATGAACAAAACAGAAAAATAAACCAACGCTACCGTTATATTGCAGATCAAACAACCAAGCTTTGAATGAATAGAAACAAAAAATAATCTCCCTCCCTAAGGGTGAAAATGGTAGGTCGATCTAACTCGTTTTCCCTCAGCTATGTTAACGTTTAGAAGTGCATAACGGTCCTGATTGATTGCTGCTGGTAAAGCTGACAGAAAAATTTATCAGGAAACGTCCAATTAAAAATACGCCATAAAAAACACTTGTTCGCGCACACCATTTGATATTTGTTGTCGAATGATTAAATAAATTACGTAAAATTTCAGAAAACCTTAAAACGTTTCAACGATAGACATAAAAACAGTGGCGTAACAAGGGGGGAGGCCCTGGGGGCCTCTGGCCCCGGGCGGCACCTTTTGGGGGGCGGCAGTTTGCTGATTAAAAATTAATATTTGAAAGGAGCTTACTAGTTCTAGCTTTTCGTTACACTTTTAAAAACATTTTTAAAAGTCCTAACTCTTTTCAAGTTTTGTATTTAGCTCTAAACTGGTAGGCTAGCCTAAAAACATGACATGTGGCTGCGGAGTGAGCGAATCGATGAAATGTTTACTCAAAAGTCAGGTCAAATCCAATGTGCTAAAGTTCCCCAGTGTTTGTCTTCAAATCAAAGCTTTTTTAACACACTTACTTGGGGGGCAATTGTGCCCCAGTCCCTACACCTTTCTCGCCAGACAAAGCCATTTCCGCCTTCCCAGTCAAAAGTCCTTTGAACAAAGGAAAGAAATGACATTCGACCGCAGACCAGCAAACATTGAGGCTTCGGTTATTCGCGGTTTATATTGCCCCTCCTCTCAAAATCTGATGGAAAAGGCTTTGCACGAAATCACGGTAAACAGTGAAGGCTAGCTTAAACCTTCTCCGATAGTTGGTTCGTGCGTAACGCCCCAATGGCACATCATAATATTAACTGACGCATAGGCGTTGGCGACGAAAATTTCGCCGGGGCAGCGATAGCCCAGTGGTAGAGTGTCCGCCTCTCAACTGGAATGTTGGGTGCTCGATCAACCTACACTGAGTGAATCGCCGTAGCGCTCCTTTGGAAAGAGCGTTCACCTCAACTGCCCGGGAGGGAAGCATATTTCAGACGTTGGCATTTCGTTAATTGCTGTCGCCAAAATTATAAAGCATTTCTTGGCACTTCTCATGCTATTTTTTAATGTTCAGTGGGATATTTTCAATATGTTCCATAAGCTGTAGCCTACTCATTAGGTGGGCTTACGAACATTAAATTTTGGCGGTTCAAGTGAAGAACTCTGTAAAGGTACTGTAACTTTGCGCAGTTTCAATACAACGGCGGTGGGTAACTTTGAGCTCAGATTGTCAGTTTGAACTGCAAGAGTGATTCGGAGCCAGCCGATAGGCAGTGTAGGGTCTGGGGTTGTAGGTTATTGTAGAGATCCCTGCTACTTGAGGGGTCAACCTAGTTGTTGCAGGAGCACAGGTCGGTCTCCCAACTAAGCAACTTCTTTAGATTATATTCAGATATACAAAAAAACGCCGATACACTTGAGCGTCAAGTCAGAAACACGTAAAGTAACGGTTCGATGTAAAGTCGGAATTAGAATGACGACGAACAAAAGCGTTGGGCGTTCGAATGCGCCACAGGAAACAGCGACCGACTACGGTTATGTAGGTTTGCAGGCTATCGCGTCGACGGTCGGACTGTTCGCAAACAAGTACATTGCGTTGAATCACGAATGGAATATTACTGGGAATTACGCAGTAAAGATGCACAAAACATTAAAGCACTAATGTGTCCACTATATAAGAATGCCCCCTTCGAGAAAGAGGCGTGGATAGATTCGCGAGAGCTGACACGCAAAGCATAAAGCAACAATAAGAGGTTGGATGATGGCGCTGTGGAGTAGTTATTGTTGGTTTTGCAGTT
>JGI24159J19872_10010492_pt1 | contig 12146 bp, 8 predicted proteins | sample Ectturendosymbi4_FD_19872 | JGI IMG/M metagenome (IMG submission 19872)
AAGAACGTTGGCATAACATTTGATAAACACCAAAAATTAATACCGGCTTTGAAATGATCAACATTTTGAAAATACTGCTACAACAAAATATTTGCAAAAAATCGTTTCCCGTGTGTGGCAATAGTTATGGATTGCTGGTTGCGTGCCCAAACAACCGGCTCTAATTACGTCATCAACGTGCCTTCCAACATAAGCTGAGTTTCAAGGCGCGGATATTGAGTTCTAACAGAAATTTTGTGCAAACCGCTTGTATAAAAAAAGTTTCGCTTTGAACTGTCGCGCAATGTGAAAAGTGAGACCTGAACAACCCCTGGATGAGGGTTCCTGGTAAATGAAAAAAAACATGTAGTGATTGCACTTTTCAAGCAATTAGTGCTACTTTGCACGAGGAATCAATCATTTGCAGCATTTATTCGACTTACAATGGGAAGAAATTACTTCACAGTGAAACATACTACTTGAAACATATTAACGCCAAGCCATAAGTTTGGGTACAGTGCAGAACTCGTTCAGGGGAGGTACAGTTTGGATATATCTTATTTCGAGCGGTGGAAATTAAATGGGCACCATGGCGTTCTGATTCCACGGTGAGTTTGAATTATTCTTTGGCTACTGCTAAAAATGGCAAATTTTATGACAGCATGATTCACATAAAATTGTCCACTTGAGTATTCAAATTATTTTGGATTTGAAACTAAACCAAGATAACTGTGCCAGAGTTTGCCTCTGATTATAAAAAGTGATGACCACAGCTCTGTGCCATTATTACGTGCTCATATTATAAAGACTGAGTGGAAAAAAAGACGTAGTCGCAAGACAAACATGCTTACTAAACTTAACGCCATCTCTGTTAATACATTCGTCAATAACGGATCGCTCTGCAGCAGTTGGATAAATTCTGTATGTTTCCAATGTCTATGCATTAATCTTCGAGGTTTACAACAGTTTTCAAACTTTTTCAAACATTTTCCCCGATTTTTACCAACTTTTGCCCAATTTTTGCACTTTCGTACGGTGTACCGGCGATGAAGCCTATCAATGATTTCGACTCTATAGGATGAGTTGCAGGAGGATGTAAGTTAATGTCTCCTGTGATGGTCATTCCGTCCGAACACGGTAGTCGATCACGATGTTGATCACTTCAACCGCAACATCTATGACGTAATAAAAAAGCAGTTCCTTTTCTTTCACCAACAAACCAATAACATGCACACAGCTAGATTTTCACGACATCTTGAAAAAGATTGGCTTAACCTTCATGTTGAAACTTCTGAGTTCAAAATATAATTCTTGCCTGGTAGGCAGAGTGCGTGCATTGATGTGGAACGACAACAGGTTTTCTTTCCGAAGTCGACAGAACGTTTGCTGCGCTGATTAAAAGCAAGCAACGAAAATGCGTCCTGCATTGTCCAGGTCGATATAAAACAAATTTCCAAACCCCAGCCAACGCATTTCGAGAGCAAAGAGCTGACAAACCACAGCTTTTGTCTGCTAAGTCTCGCAAAGAGCAACATTTACGCTTTGACACCGAGGCCACCACGAGGTTTGAAGAGTTCCATTTCAAGGTAACCCCTGTTAATTTTTCTAAAGGCGATTTGTTTGTGCCAATCTGTGCTGCATTACTGGGATTGTAATACACATTGTTTTTGAAAATAGAAACACTGACGTGGTGACACTGATGAGGCACCACATGGCACATAGAAATGTTTTATTTCAACTGCAAAGCACAATTTTGGGGGTGACACTGATGACCTATCATGCACATGCGTATTAAAGCCAAAGCGCACAATAGAAAGTTTGCACGTAACAAACGTTATATTGCTTTCACATTTCCACGTGTACACATCAAAAATTCGTGTGCGACGCACACGCACACAGTCCAGAGGTAGCACTGCCATCAAATGCAGCCACATTTAGAGTCACGCGTTATCAAGGCCTTGGCGATTAATTCGCAAGGCTTGTTTTCCGTCCATAAAAGACGATAATGGTGAGAAAATTACAACGTAATCATGCATATGCCTACATTGACAATATCGCTGTCTGGAGCAAAACTCAGCAAAAACTTGATGAACATTTGAAGCGTTGTTTTTGATATCGCGCAGCAGTGCAACCAGAAATTACATCACACGAATTTTACGTTTTCATCGAATGCAATCTGTATGCTAGGTTACAGATGGTAAAGAGGTTCACGCCTCCAGGTTTACGTTTTCTTTGGAGAAGCAAATTTCGATGAGGAGTCTCCGCATTTATTAATGCAAATGAATCCTTTGCAATGAAACACTCTTTGCAAAATAATAAAGCGTGAAACAAATTATCAGTAGTGTTGGAACAAACTCCGAAATCTTCTGCAGAGGGCTAAAACCAATGTTATCACTTCTGATGAACAAAATCAGTTTAGTTTCTTTTATACTCGCTTTCGTATTCTTTCGGAGTGTCACAAGCGGTCTGCAGCTCCCATCTCTGCTTGCTTGCGCTGCAGGACACGCGGCTGTTTTCGCAGTGATTGCTGCACTGGTGGCGAGTCAAGCAGCACCGTGCATGAATCGTTTCATTGCGCCAATCCATCAACAAGCCAAAATCATAAAACATTCCATAAGCCACGAAATTCCGCCGTAAAGTCCAGTTTTAATGCTACATATCAAATGAGGTGCACCAATTCGAAATGAGGGCCCAACAACCACTGTCAACGGCAATGGGCAAAGCATTACTCTACTTTCCCGCTCCAGATTCCGCATGTAAAGCATAAGACATGATAGCATTCAGTTTTTCACGTGATATTCATTACGTTCAAAGCTTCTAGGATTTAAACAAAATCTTTTGTATCAGTTGAAAAAATCGGATGGGTGATTGAAACTCTGAAATAATTATGAGGTTGAAAAAAGCTGTCACGAGACGTTACTGTACCTTCATTACGCCTAAAAAATTTACCATATGGCGCAAAAAGAGATGCTTCACAAAACGGTCAAGGCATAACGTGAAGTAAGAACAACACATATGGGGAGTTTTCGCTTTTTTATGGAGTGTTTTCTTTTTTCGGACTCAACCCTGGCCAGCGGTTAGTTCTTGAAAAAAAGTACATGAAAGCTGAATGTATCCACTGATATATTCTTGATGGGAATTTGTGCTTCTGTAACATTTCCCATCTCCGTGTCATTCATCAAAAACTGTGTCATTCGGAAGTGAAAGCTTCCTTATGGCTCAAAGTAGATACGTAAAACTGTTTGCGACTGGCAAGTTTGCCTTTGCCTCAAGCTTATCTTTGTGAAATTACTGGGAAGATCTTTTCATTGAAGCTACCCGGTCTTTTCAATGGTTACCAATTTTAAGAGGCTATTGCGCTCAGACTCAAAAAATTTTAGCCTACATTTTTACAGCTTTCATTTGTTTTTCGTGATAAAGGTTTGCATACGAAAACGTTTTTAAGCTGCATGAATCAATTGTTGCCAAATCTTCCTTCATCATTGAAGCCCCAATGTTTATCCGGGTCCTAATTTTTGAATCTTTAATTTTTATTGTGCATTTCAAAACCGTTTGTGTTTAATGCGTCGTTCTACGGAAATTGTTGTGAATTACCTGCTCTGCCTATTCAAAGGCACCATCCGTTTGCCACAAACTTCTTAGTGTAAGCCAGATTTTGAAAGCTTTCAGCGATTTTAAACATTTCTAAACGCTTCCTGTAACCAGAACAGTATCCAAGAGGAAAGGGAGTAGACATACATATTCCCCGTCCATGAAATTGCCGCGGGCATGTATTCTGTCTTGGTTTCTTCTTGGTTTAATCTTATGAAAATGAAACTAACTGGTGAAAACGAGTCAACTGAGAATCTATTTTCACAAACAGAAAATTCACTCCGAAAAAGGTTAATTTTTACAATATAATCCAATGCCTTAATTTGATGTCACCTGCAGATTACACGAATCACAACGATTTGTCGGCTGGTGGCCTTCTCCAATGTATGAAGCGTTGTGAGATCAAGTCCACATACGCGGTAGTTACGGACTTTAAAGAAATGAGTTTGATGTGAGGCAGCACGTTACAGAACCGTCCTGTTGTTTACTTGATTTTGCTTGAAGTTGGATATTTTTGACTTTTAATATATCCTCGCAATTTCAGTCGATCGAGCACTCGAGCCAATATTGAGTGCGAAAAATACGAAATGAATGTCAATGTGCGGAAGTTGTTCCACCATTGACGCAAAGCAGAGCGTGGGAACATTCATCAGTTTTCAAGCTATTGCGCTGCAAGCACCTACTTGTTCAATTTCCAACGATGACCGATTTTCTAAAATTACCATCACATCCACTTTCGAAACAACAGCGAAAATATTTACAAGCATCGTTTGGCGTCAGGGGCAAGAGTTCTTTTGCACGGACAGGAAAAAACTTTGCCAAACGCACAGTGGCATAACCAGAGGTTTGAGCCGGGGGGCAAAACGTAGCTAAAGGGGGCCCGCTGGCTACCGTACGGGGCCACTAATCAACACTCGGAAAAAAGGCTAAAGAAATGATAGTAAATATGGATGTCGTGGATGTCTACGCTAGCTAAAAAAACGAAAATACGCCGAAAAACAAAAAAATAATAAACTACTGAAAACCAAACGAATGCTAAAAATCAAAACGTCAGCGGAAGGGGGCCGAGTTTTTACATTTATTTTGCCAATTGAGCGGCCCGCGCCCCTGCGCTCCAGTCAGTTACGCCACTGCAAATGCGCTGATCACCAGAAACACAGGTATGCTGTTTCTTCAGGTTGCAATTTGAAAACGCTTACTGCATCTTTCATTCGTGATTATAATCGGACAATCTAATCAAGTCAATCCACACAAAGATCTATCGGGGAAGTAATAGTTTCACTATTTTTTCTCTGAACATCAGAACCGATTGCAAAACAATCTGCAGTCGTGTTGATGCGCGGAATTCGTGAGGTGTCATGCAGGGAATGTCGCTGTGCACACATTCAAACCCTCTGTGAGTGTCAGCGCACCACAATTCGCGATTAAGGCTGCCGCTGCAGAAAATGGTACGCATACGGTTTCATAAAATTTTTGCTTTTACGTGTTATGCGAAATTTCAACGAAACAATATCAATTTTGGGGTTGCGTGCCACGTTGCAATAAATGTCTTTGAAATCGTCGAAAAATTACCAATAGCCTTGTTAAAGAACGTGATTTTAACCCTCATCGCCCATCTACACGGAGGCCATGGGCAATGTCCTCAACATGCGCCTGTTCCAGGGTATCTTGCTGCGTCAAGAGTCAAACAAACAGATTCTTTACACGTACTGTAACACTTCAGTCCCTTAGCTTTGTACTTTCCTTACATGCAAGACAACAACGAAGCAGTGCTCTGTTTGTCAAATGTACGCAGTCCTCACTCGAGTCCATCAGCACTGATAGCTTATGCTTGAAATCCTGTTGTATTTTAGTTTGGTCGGAAGAAAAGTACATTTTTGTTGATGCTCTTCGAAGACTCCATACTTTCTGTTGGTTGCAAAACAATTATCATTTACCTTTAAATGTGTTTGTATTCGCGAAAAAGTAGAATTGCCATCAAACGGAAGATGAAGTAGTTTATATATGTAGCTTATTCTGAATATTACCCACATACGTCTGCACTCCGCGAAAGCAAGAAAAACTTCCACTGATTTGTAGACCCTTTATCAGCATCCATTACATGCACAATGGTAAGATCTACCTCTTGAAAAAATTCTCCTGCAATGATTTTGAAAAGGTATCTCAACAAGGACGGTGTATGTAGCTTGAAGTACGTGTATATATGCCAATGCAGCGCTAATGATTTAAATACAAGCACAATTCCACAGCTAAAAATTTTGATTGACATATACTGGCGTCATAGCGAAGTTTTTACCTCGCTTTATCTTAAACATTTCAAACTGAAGACACGCCAGTGTTTGTGGAAAACAACTCGCTCATCAGTTCCATGTGGTACTGTATATCAACGTAAAACTGGTGTACAGCTTGTCAGGATCAATGCCCTGAACTGCTAATGCTGACAGCAGGGCACCTATTAAACAATATATATTTTTCACATCTTCAAACATGAAAGAGCTTAGTACAAGCTTGTTTATCTTTTCTTTCAATAAGCAATAGTGGTTTTCTCGTAAAAAAGATGCGGACGTCCGCATAAACTACAAAACATAGCACATTTAACGTAGCACGCAAAATTTGGGTAATTGTTCACACGTTATGAGAGATTCAATGATCAATTGCTTATATTTCCCAACAAAGACCCTTTTGATAAGAGTCCTGTTCATACAAAAGCATAGTCCATCCCGGTAACGTTTACGCTATGCACACACACAGACTACACAAACGTGCGACAAAATACACCATCTATAAAAATCTTGAGGTTTTGACTTCATGCACAAAGCGTCGTTAGAAATTTTACAATCAGTTTGATCTGTTTTTTTTTGTTTTTTTTATAAATATATGAAAACACATTTCAAATTTTCTTGTTAGTATTTTGTAGTGGTCAAATAAGTTCAACCATAGGCGTTAGAAAGGGGGGCAAAGGAGCTTGGCCAGCCTTGGATTTTGAAATTTGACATTTTCCTAGTAAATTATTAGCATAAATAGGTGGTTTCCTTAGTATCGCCATCAAGTGACTAAAATGACCTTTAACCATTTCCCCCCTGGAAAAATCCACCATTGATGCACCTTGAAAAAATCCTTCCAACACCCATCAGTTCAACGTATATTCTATTTGCCTTATATCATTTCAGATGTAGAGTCTTTTGCAATCTAACAGAATTTGTACAAAGATTTGTAAAAGCATTGGCATAGACACGAAAAGAGACAGGATAATTCATGTTGTATAATCGATTGCGAAAATCCATGTAGGATCACCGAATGAACTGGTCAAAAACTCAGATTGTTACTTTTGAGAACGATTTTAGGAAAAGACGTTTTATTGAATCATTTTTTATTAATTCCACGCCCAACGTCATTAACGAAAAAAGTTCAGACCTTTTCCCTTATGTCTATAAAGCGACATTTGGCTGTGACTGACTTGATATGAGGTTATGTTTTGATTCGTTTTTTTAGACTCAACGTACAGTTTGTTTTTATTGCTGTTATTTTGATCCCCATTTTACATTTTAGTTCATTTCTACCTTACTGTTATTTTATTCCGCTTTATCTGTTCTCCATTATCTAATGTGCCTCTTCAATATAGTCAGTGCTATCACCACGTCATCCAATCACACGCGTTTAGTGGATTTCAGTGCTTCCCTACTCGAGTCGCCACTTGCCCTGATGAAAGCCTGTTGTTAGTTGACTGAAACGTTGGTGTCGTTTTTACTTTTACAATAGTTGAGCGAAGATTTTATTGTCCATGTATATCGCCTGAACAAACAAATTGTCACCAGGAATCCAGTCAACCTGCTAAAAATTACCATGAATTAATGCTTATCAAAACACCAGCACAGAGAAATCAACTTTACTGAAAATAGATACGCTGAGAAGCAAGAATTTAAATGTTTGGCAATCGGTGCATCACAGTCGTTGATGTAATCCTGAAATATAGAATATTGATGAACTATAAGTCTTTGCATGATTAACTTGGAACATTGAATAAGATTTCAGGAAAGGATGCGTAGTGTTACACGAACTAGATTTCTTATTTAATATTTGCTGATTGATTAAAGACTTAGTTGCCTTCACTGAAACTATAGTCAACTGAAACATTAGCATAAGATACAAATTACCGTTCGTATGTTACAGAAATTTTATAGAAAGCAAAGTTAACACCCAAAATGTTTAAGTGGCGCACATAGACAATCTTAGCTTTTCCTTTGACGCATGTTCTAAGAATCACCGTATTATATTTACGTAGATAATCTATAAAATTTAACAAGCTTACAGCCATGCATCATTCGTTAAGCATTGCTGTACAATTGACCTTATCCATTCGCAAGTTCCCACTTCACATTTGGGGTGCAAATAACTTGGAATGGATTTTCCACTTAACAGGTAAGCTAACATATGTCGCTGTGTGCGAGTTTACGCCACCTTTCGGTTTGATTTTTACGTAAATATCAAAGAACAATTTCAAACTTCAGGCAGTGAAAGACAGCAAGTGGTTTGTGAAAGTAGTTTTCACGTGAGTTGCTATAATTCACATTTCGTAACTTGTAGGGAATTAAAGCAACACTCCAGCGATTGCTGACTAATGAGATAAATTGCAACAACCGCTCATTGCATGAATGAATAAAACTGATTTTTCAAAATTCAGAAGATCGCTTGCCAAGCGATTCTAGACTTATGAAACGCGACATATGCGCAGCGTCTCAGCTCTTCTGTGTTGACTGGCGAAACTCAACATAGTTTTGGAATCGGGTCTAAAGTTCAGGGAAAAATAGTGAAAATTATATTCCACGAAATACTTTTGTGTGGATTGACTTCATTGCTTGAAAATAATCAGGAATAATAGATGTAGTGAACGTTTTCAAACTGGAAGCTGAAGAAGCAGCATGCCTGTTTCTGGTGACCAATGCATTTGAAAAAATGTTTTTCCCTTCGTACAACAGAACCCTTGCCACTGACGTCCGATGATGCTTGTAAATGTTTTCCCTGCTGTTTTGAAACTGGATGTGATATTAATTTTAGAAAACCGGTTATTGTTGGAAATTGAGCAAGTATGTGCAGACAGGTTCATAGCCTGAAAACTGATGAAAGATCCCACGCTCTGCTTTGCGTCAGTGGTGGAACAACTTCCGCAAATTCAAATTCATTTCACATTTTTCACACTCAACATACGGCCGAGTGCTCAATCGACTGAAATTGCGAGGATTTTTCAAAGGTAAAAAAATCCAACTTCAAACAAAATCAAGTAAACAATAAGGCTGGGTGAGTGTTTCAGTAAAGTGCGTCATATTGCATTCGTTTCTTTGAAATCTGTAACGACCGCGTATGCACACTTGCTCTGAAAACGCTTCATACATTCGTTAATGGCATCAGCTGACAAAACCTCTGCCTTCCTTGTAACCTCTACATAACCTCTAACGAATGATTCTAAAGTTAAACTTTAATGCTTGCGTTAACGCAGGTAAACGTTAATGCTTCAAAGATGAAACAAAATTCAGGAACAATTGATTCATGCTGCTTAAAATGTTTTTCGTATCCAAATTTTGTCTGGAAAAACAAAAGACAGCTGTGAAAATGTGGACTAATATTTTTTGTAACTGAAGGCAGTGGCACTTTAAAATTGTCAACCGTTCGATGAACTCGTTTGCTTTAATCAAAAGAACTTCACAGTAAGTCCACAGAGTTAAGCTTCATGTGAGGGCAAACTTGCCAATCGGACATAGTTTTACGTATCTGCTTTAAGTAATAAGGAAAATTTCACTTCGGAATGACACAGTTTTCAGTGAATGTCGTGGAATTGGGAATTTTGCAGAAGCACAAATCCTTTCAAGATATGTCAGTGGGTGCATTCAGTTTTCATGTTCTTTTTTGCAAGAACTGACCTTTAGCCAGGGTCGATTTGCGCAAAAAGAAAATACTCCATAAATGAACGAAAACTACCTAGATATGCTGTTCTTACTTCACGTTATACCTACACCGTTTTCTGAAGATCTCTTTTCATGTCATATGTCAAATGTTTGTTAAACGTATTCAAGGTGCAGTAATTTCACGTTACAGCCTTTTCAAACTTATAAGTGCATCAGAAATTTTAATCACCAGCCGAACTTCCTCAATTGGGACCATAGATTTAGTTTAATCCGAGAACCTCTGAACGTCATGAACATCACGGCAATAATATGTTTGCCTTTTTGGATGATTTAAATACACAACCTGAATTGGGAAAGTAGAGCAATGCTGTGTCTACTGCCGTTGTCAGTGGTTGTAAGGCCCTCATTTGGAATCAGTTCACCTCATTTGATATGTAGTTTGAAAACAACACTTTCGGCGGAATTTAGCTGCTTATGGAATGTTTTATTAATTTTGGCGTGTTGACTTGTGGGCACACGGAAACGGATCAGTCGCGGTGTTGCCATTGACTCGCCTCCGCTTGCACAAGCAAGCGGAGATGGCCCCAGCGAACCACTCGTGGTACTCCGAAAGAACATAAAAGCGAGTATAAACGAAACTGAACTGATTTCGTTCATCAGAAGTGATAACAATTTTATGATCATCCGCAGAAAATTTCGGAGTTTCGACCAACATTGGTGAAAATTTGTTTCACTCTATATTGTCTTCTAAAGTGTGTCATTGCCAAGGTTTCGATTGTATTTGTAATTTCGGAGCCTCTTTCTTGTAGTTTGCCCCCAAAAATCACGATAACCTAGCCATGAGGACCCTTTTACCACCCGAAGCCTAGCAAATATATTGCCCGCGATGAAAACGTAAAAGTCATGTGATGTAATTTCCGATTGGACTGCTGCGTTGCATCAAAAGTAACGTTTCAAATGTTTAGTGTAAAACATTTGCGACAAAATTTTGAGTAACAGTTGTCCTGTTCAACGTAGATCTACAGATAATCAACTGTTTTGCAATGAACGTTATATCGTGTTCCATGGCATTATACTTCATGTTGTTCATCAGTGTCACCCCCAAACATTGGTTTTGTTGCTAAAAAAATGTTTGTTGGTGTTGTGGAAATAAAACACCTTTGTGTGTCATGTCGTGGCTCATCAGTGTCACCATGTCAGTGTTTTTATATTCAAATGGAACGCAAACCGTAATCTCATATAATTGTGCAATGTTGCAGCACAGTTTGACACAAAAACATTGCCTTTAAAAAAATTAGCAGCTATTACCTTGAAATGGAACACATCAACCCCCTGGTGTCCTCTCACTGTCAAACTGTACACGCTGCTCTTTTCGGTACTTAGAAGACAAAGGTAGTAGTTCCCCAGACCTTCACTTTACAAAGTGCGTTGGTTGTGGTTCAGAAAATTGTTTCATATCGACAGGAAGTATTTTCGTCAATGATTCCGAATCAGTGCAAAAAGACTTTGGTCGACGTGAGAAGGCAAATCTGTCGTCGTTCCACATGAATGAACGTACTCTGCCTGTCACGCAAATGTTCTATTTTGAAGTCAGATATTTCAACTCAAAGGTAATATATACAGCACAGTTAGATCCAATGCTTTTTTCAAGATGCCCTGAAAATCTAGCTGTGTGCAAGTTCTTGGTTTCTTGGTAAAAAAACAGGAACGGATATTTTGTTGCGTCATAAATATTGTGGCTGAATCAACCAATCGCGTGATCGACTATCATGGTCGGACGGAATGACCATCACAGGCGATTTTAAGTTACATCCTCCCGCGAGTCATCCGATAGGGTCGAAATCATTGATGGGCTTCATCACCAGCACACTTTACGAATTTGCGAATAATCGGGCAAAATTTTGTAAAAACCGGTAAATTTATTTTAAGAAATTTTAAAACTGTCATAAATCTCAATGATTAACATATAGACCAGTGGTTCTCAAACGGCTGCCGCTTTGCTCACTACGGGAGGAATTTTTATTTCCTAAGGGGAAGTTTGTTCCAGGGAGGAATTGGGGGGAAAAAGAGGATGAAGAAAATCTCACGTATTTATTTATTGTTTGTTCAGCACAAAAATCTTCACCACAATGGTGGTTTAGAAGGGAAATTCCACTGTACAGCACGCAAAAACAAACTGCTTTAATTGCTGTGACTGATGTTGTAAAGAGTCTGTTCATTTCATAATCGTCTGTTGTTTCTTCACAGAATATAGTGTGAAATTCTTGCAATTACAGTGCATCCTCGATTATCCGGCCATGTTGGGCAAGCTTTTTCCAAAATCTTGGCCGGATAAGCATTTGGCCGGATAAGAAAAGTGTCTATCGTAGGGTGCCCACCGTCCACCACCTTCACCACACTTAAAAGAACGAAAAAACGAAACTAGTATGAGAACAAGCTTAGCCACTAAACAATTTAAATGCTAAACGAAACAGAAATTCGGGTGAAGTTTAAAATCACATAATTTAACGAAAATAAGTTATTAAACAGTTTAACTTTCATCAGCACTATTGCTTTCATCAGTACGCAACAATACACTATTACGTAATAATATAAACTTACAAAATAAGAAACGAGCTTCTTGACAACATTGTTTGTTGGCTTTCTAGTTTTTTTCCACTGTAAAACGTGTAGATT
>JGI24159J19872_10010493_pt1 | contig 12145 bp, 10 predicted proteins | sample Ectturendosymbi4_FD_19872 | JGI IMG/M metagenome (IMG submission 19872)
GCAAGATGTCAGTTGTATCGTTTGCTTTGGCCGTGATATTTATTATGTTCAAGGAAAAGTATCCCCAAAACAATGTTGGCATGTTTGCAAAGAAGATCAGAGCGCAGCTCAGGCCCGTAGTCACGGGACGCATTCGANGGCAGTGCCCCCAAATTTTTTGTGCTACCNTAAATTTTGTTGTGTCTGAAAAACGTGTTTTAAACATATAATAAAAACAAAAATNTTTCCCCCCTACGCTGACCATTCGCGACCCGCGCGAGACAATTTGCTTCTATAATATTACGGCTACACCAACAAAAATTCTATGTTCAAAATCGACTTTGTTCAGCAAAAATTTTAAACAACTTTTTAGCCATAGCGATCAATAAATCATCAGTGGCTGCTTCCTTCGGAAAAACTTTTCCCTTTTTTATATATAGGCCTTGACTAGTTCTGTATAAAGTACAGTCGGTTTCGCATACAACCGGCAGCAAAACGTTTGCCGCACTATACGCTCGCACTTTTCACCCAAGCGTTGCGAAGACAACCAAGTCTATTGCTGTTTGTGTGCGGTGTGAAGCTACGCTTACCTTGAACTCGACACCGCAGAAAAAAATCATTGAAAATGCGAATAGTTAGTGTTAATGTTAGGGTACAGTGTCAAGATGGAACCTTTACGGCGGCGCATGTCAAAAAGGCTGAGACTTTATTACAAAAATGATAAATCCACATCTTTTGTTTTCAGGCTCTTCAGTGGTCCTTTTTCTTTCCTTTTGCGCTGTCAACGTGCTTTTCATGTTTCTGGATTTTACTGGAAAACCAAAATTTCTTCACAGGTACAAAATTCAGAAGGACAAGAACTCACCGGTAAGCAAGCGCATGGGCGGTATGCCTTGTACGTTGCGATTAAGCATGGATAAACGCAAATTTGGGTCTAAAAATGATATTTTTCAAGTTGCAGCATTTAGGCTCTCCTCTTTTTCCACTGTAGAGAGTTTATTGTGTCCTTCCCTTGCATGTATTTGAAAAATTGATTGAAATGCATTGTGATCTTCTACGTTCTACAAATCGTTGCAACTAATTTCCAAAATGAAAATTGCCTGAGCACAATCCTTTAATTTTTGCTGAACATATAAGGTTTAACAAGTTCACTTCTTAACGTTTTTCTACTGAATGTTCCCATCCAATGCTTCTTATTGTTGTATTACATAGTTCAGCTGTTCTGTCAAAGACATTTGATTTCGAAGGGTTTTGAACGTTTGCAATCGTTTTTCCAGGTAGAGTCGCATCGATTCATCCATTGTGCCAGAGTCGCTTTCACCAACGAGCTCATGTCGTGCGCTCTAGTCTTCTTGATCTACCCGATCATGAAAGCATCAGGCATGTCTTGCTCAAACCCTCTACCACCTGTGTGGAAAGCTATAGCGCACTTTCTTGTTTTCATGATTGTCGACGAGTTCATCTTCTACTACTCGCACAGGTAGACCGCGAAATTCAAGAAGTTCAAGTGCTTTCAGCGTTCACAGACAGGAACAAGTCAGTTCTTGTCAAAACAGAACTTTTGGTTGGGAAGAATAATCCAAGTTTTCAACTGCATTATGGCAAGAAATGACTCCTCTTTAGTTTACCCAGACCGTGTTTTTTCAGATTGCTGCACACACCGCCATTGTACAAGCACATTCACAAGAAACATCACGAGTGGATCGCTCCAATCAGCATCGCTGCCTCCTACGCCCATCCTCTCGAGCATCTTGTAAGTGTATTATGTAGGCAGTGACAGCAAAGTTATTCGAGGGTAAGGAGATCGATCTAATGGAAGTATTTGTTTTTCTTCTAATAAATTAATAGCATTTTGGTAAAAAAAACGAACTGAGGCCCGTTATTGGGACAAAAACAAATAAAGGACATTCTTGCAGTAAACAATTGACTTTATGTGCATAACATTTGACTGCAACACCAAGTCCTCTGCCGGCTGTTGCTCTACTTTAACAAAAAGAGTTGAAACCCTTTCGTAATACTTCTGCTTTTTTCTGACATTTCTTTAAGTGTAATGGTGGTTAGTAAAAGCAGTACTTGGAATTTAACTTCAAATAAAATATTTTTTATAATTTGTTTGTTATTATTTTGTTACATATGAAACCTTAACGCGATGCCGCAAAAGTTTTTTTTAAATCAAATGCATTTAAACTTGTTTTCGATTGCGCACTTTTGATAGATCTGGAAAAAACGATCCTTTCACAAGATTGAGAGCAGTTGTTTGTTCATACAACACAATAAACATACGAGGTAATCGGTTTTTGTTTGCATTGAAGATGCAAGATCTGCTACCCGCAACTTCACTCATAACACGTAACTTCACTTTCTCCAACAGCAAAATTGAAACAACTTGTTTCCATTGAGCTCTTAAGCGCATTCTGTTTTTCGGCCTGTTGATCAACCATGAAGAATTGAGCAAAATTTCACTGAATAAATACGCTCATCTTTTCTCGGTGGTCTTTCAGATATCTAACTTCTTGCCTCTGTTCGCTGGACCGATTTTGGTTGGTGCTCATTTAAGCGTGACGTGGTTATGGTTGGCGATTGCTCAGATTGAGACATGTCTTCATCATTGCAACTACCATCTTCCATTCTTGTCGTCGCCGCAGTTCCATGACTACCATCACCTGAAGTAAGTTAAAAGTCGCTGATGTCGTATTTTTATTTTCGTTACTAAACGCTTCTTTCTGTTTTTAAATATTGATCCTTTTTGAAAACGTGTATGTACTTACTGCTAATCACGGGTCCTTTATCGGTCTGATGAATTTGAAATCACGCAGAGCCTAATTTTGACAAACGAGCAAAAGACTTTACTAAGAATGCTGTTTCGTTGGACAGATGTGCGATGAGTAGAGTGACTGAGAGTAACAGGCATTTAGTAAAACAGGACCCTCATCTGTGAAACATCAGATCGCAAAACCTTTGCTATGCCAGCTACAAGTTCGAGTACAAGCTCAATCTTGAAATATTTTCGTAAGTAGTTTATTTTTTGTTAAACAGGGTTCATGCTAGATTGGGGCGACTTGACACTGTTGTCGCTGGAAACAGGGTTGCGGAGTCGGAGGTAAAATATCCGACTCCTGAACAAAACGGAGATGAAATTTGGCTGTTAAAATCAATGGAAATCGTGGTGCACAGCAAGAAATCTGTTTCAACAAAAGTTTCGAAAGAAATTGTACCATTTCAACAGAAATTTCCACCTTAGGAGTGTGATGTAAAAAATAATCCAATTGGACATCCGGAGTCGGAGAAAAAATCCGACACCGAGTATTGTTAGGAATCCGACTCCACCCAAAAACCTCCGACTCCTTACGACTCCGGAACCCTGGCTGGAAAGCGATCTTGCCGGCAAAAATGTTTCGCGCTTCGTAATGCATGAAGGCAGCAGTTATTTTTATTGTTCTTTTTTGTCAAACCGACCTTGCACTCGCCCTTTCAGCGTAGGTTGCCACTGCACAGATGCCCCCAGTTTTCACTGACAAAATTTGCCGGGCTTGTCATTATTTGGTTCAACAACATGCCTGCTCAGATTCACCGAGTGCTTCGGTACGAACGGACTGCTGGACTGGTTCCACGGCACGGACCTGAACTACAGAAAATCGATTCAGCACAAACGACACAGAACTTTCTACGGGTTCGCACCAATCACGACCAGATTTCCTAGCACTAACAAGAAAGAAAATTGAATTTTTATGTTGGAACCAGCCAAGTTTCTTGGAAGGGAAGCGTCTTTAAATCAAACATAGCGCAGTTGTTGTCCCGTGCAATTCATTGCAATGCTGAGTCATGTTTCAAACGGTGTTTTCCTCAATCGTAATGCAAGCAATAGTGATTATCAGCGATTTTTCGATATCTATGCAAGCTAATGCGCACTGAAAGCTACACTGTTATGCTGAAAATGATGCAAACGGACACAGCAACCATTACCCAACAAGGGCTTCACTTACTGTCGGTTCATTTTAAAACCGCGGAAAAATCGAAAACAAAATTATTTTCCTTCGCTATATCGTCACGCTTTCGTTAAATTGCGATTTGTTCAAGTCTTTGTCGTAAGCAGTTTGGTTCATAATCGAGCGTGTGCAGAATCGTAAATACGGAACACCACCTTTTCCTTGATTTGGAAAACTCAAATGTCGCATCCGGTTCATGAAGTCCTAAATCGCATGTGGCCACAGTTTTATGAAATCAGCAGCGGCCAATCTCACGAAGAGCAATCACAGATGCTCGGGCTGCTGCGAAGGTCGCTTCGCTCGAAGTGCGACATGTTCCGGGACGCAGATAACACGAAGCGTAAATCTTAAAATAATATCAGTTTAAACAAAAATTTGTCGTAAAACCGGTGTTCTAGAATATGACTCTGAAAGAATAAAACCACTTACACATCTAATAAAGCATTGGTGCTTATCGGTTTGCCTTTCGTATGTTTTGTTTCTGTGAATTTTTCCGATTTCCTTAGCGAGAAATATTAGGTTACTAGGCTGATCGCACTGCGCAGATTTAGAACCTTCTCAATTAAAACCATCCCGACCCTAGCACTCCTTTTATGCACTCTTACAAAGATTTGCTGCTTCTGAGTCCACATGCCTTCTATGTGTTGGAAGTCGTGGACGCAACATAGTGAAGCCTCACGCAGAGGCACACTCGACTCATAGCCTCATATGTGTCGCTGTTTTCAGCAGCTAAGTTGATTTAATTTATCACCAATTGACGTGAATCGATTTACGGATGTTTTGAGAGTGAATGTTGCTATTTTTCTGGGAACAACAAAATTTGGGGATGCACAACAAATGTGGGAACTGCCTCCGAAAGACTACCCGTGGCAACGGTCCTGGCACCCACTATCCAGTGAACAAGTTTTCAACAACAGTGGACTTGTTTATTGTGGCCAAAAAGTTTCATTTCAAAAGCTTTGCTTCCTGAAATGTAACTGACGCTTGTTAAGTTTTGGTTATTGAATCATTATTTTGGAAAAAAGCATAGATTTCCGTGTATGTCTTCAGTTGCGAGGTTCAATTATGCATTTTATTGGCTTTTTTAACTGTAACGTTGGTGTCGGCAATGCAAACTAAAAAAATCGGTATCGGCTCATGGATTTACCTCTATTCCGGACAATGTGCATTATTCGTTTTGTGGGGGTAGAATACTATCATAAAAGCTGTTTTTTTTTGCTGAAACATTTCGGTCATTTTTAGCCGAGACATTCTGGTCACTGAAACATTTCGGTCATTTATCTCAGTTGTATTAAAACTCGCCACAAAAGAGTTTGTAACCTATATTTTCAAACATTTTGACCGAAATGACAATTTTTTCCGGGCATTTCAACGTTTCGGTCTGTGACCGAAAACAAACAGCATTCAAGGAGTATCTTACCTCCACGCCAATGAGACGAAAATACTGTATTAAAAAATCGATAGCATTGAGCTTGAAAACAGCCGTTCGAATTGCATCTGTGCATCCGCTTATACCAGGAGTTCCCAACCTTTCCCTTACCATGTACCCCTTCAGCATTCCGACAGATGAGCATGTACCCCTTCAGAATTTCGACAGATGAACATGTACCTCTAAAGGTTCTTATGACAAAATCATTTATATAAATTTTTGGAAATAAACAATATGTAAATATATTTAAATATTTGGAAATAAACAATATGTAAATATATTTCCATCTTCTATTGCTAACCTTACATGTACCCCTTCGGATAGGCATATGTACCCTGGGGGTACATGTACCCCAAGTTGGGAACCCCTGGCTTATCCGAACAAAAGTACAACGTAATCTAAAGTGGAGGGCTTATTTACGCCTGCAACAAATTGTGATCTATTCTACCGCACTGATTTTTGATTGTCCAGTCATGGAAGCGCACACGACGCAACATTAGCTGCTTTGATTCAACAGTTTTGTGGAACGCTAACAAAAATGTTGGTAAGTGAAGGTTGCAGCAACAACTGCGTATTTTGAGAAACGCAGCTTTCCTGCCGTTTGTGTGATTTTCAGGGCATTTCCGAAATCGGTCATGCCGCCCAAGCACAACTACAAGATCTTACCCAATCCAAGCATAGCAATGTTTTTTTAGGTCCTGGTTGCAAAAAAATGTTCTAGCTCTAATCAGACATCCCCATTCAGTCAGAAAAGGTTGAAGCTTTCATTAATGTCCCTAAAGCGAAGGTCCGCGTCATAGAGACATATTGACAAATGTTAAGGCGTAGACCAGTGGTTCCCACTATAGGGCGTAAAACTAACAGAGGACAATTTGATTTTTAAGGGGGCCATCGAGGCCAATCCAAAGCTTGTTTGAACCAAGATTCTGGCGTTTCAAGTTAATCAGCTGAAACGGATTTCACTTTTCAAAACATTAAGATTTATATGAAACTACATGGGACAATCAGGATTTGAGGTGATACGCTGGGGCATAGGCAAAAGAGGTCGGCAAACACTGGTGTAGATTGTGAACAGCCAACAATGCAACAAAGAACAACAGAACTGACCGTGTACTTCTCTCTCAAACTCTTAACATGTACCGGCATTACTGGTGCTTTTAGTCTTTTGCACGCTAGCGTAAAAGAACTGCGTAAGCACTATGTTTGCTTGGCCTCCACAAGCACATAACACGCTGCGGTTTTCCTCGCACCTCAATCAGTCAATCACACGCCTGCTGTTCGAAAAAGACAAGTTTAATGGCGTTTAATGCAAAACCAATTAAAGCTGTACAGAACTGTTTCCAACAAATGCCATAAAACTGTTTTGCCAAGTTCCTTCTTCTCAGGTGTTACAGCAATTCCCCCACACACCACAAGTGTCGCCACAGCTGATTGGTCTGCTGCAGCCTTCAAGGTACAAAACCGTCTCGTCTGGACCTCGACCAAAGCATGCTACGCATCCGCTGTGTGGCAATCTTGCTTCAGAGCAGCACTGCATCCTGCCAAAACGTTGTCATGGTTACGACGTCGGCTTTGGCTTTCTGAACTTAATCATGGGAACTCGTGGCAGCGCCTTCAGGTCTCCGTCCCAAGCTTTGAATTCCCTGCGAGCAAAACAACAGCCAGAACTACGTTTTGCTGTAAATTGGCACACGTTTGATTCGTCATCAAAGCAGCACAGACCAAACGCTCATCAGCATCGACTAGCTAGAACGAAATACAATAACAGATCGAATCATGAAACAGTTTTTGTTGCTGATTCCGTGAGTTGGGGACTCGGGCAAAAAGCAGAAGACGGTCTTAAGCAATATTATTTCGCTTGGGTAGTCACGATGGCATGCTGCATGCAGCACTAGACCCTTGACTTCAAGGTGGTCAAATAGCAGAGTATTTGTACGAAAGGTTTTAAAGAGAAATCAAAATGGGAAAAGATTTTGAATACAAGTAAACTTTTTTTTTTTGAAGCAAAACAAATTCAAATCCATTTCGTCAACAAATTACCCACGTCGTGGTGTTTGACCAGACTCTCAAAAGTGACACTGCAGTTCAACGCCCTATTTTCTTTCTCTACCTTTTTTCCGTGAGTGCACCCGATCAAACTCAGCTTCGATCTCAGTGGAACATTTTTTTCAATAAGTACGTCCGGTGAAATGCAGATTGGCTGCATTACTTCTCATTCAGTATTGCCAGATAGTAATGTATGTAATATTCGCTGATTTCGAGCGTAGCCTTTGTTTTTATTCAAGAATTTCAAGTGAGGTCAGTGGTCTTAACCAGACAAATAAATAAATCCACATTTTTTTCAAAAAATTAAGTCGACAAATGCAAACCACGCATTTTGCGAAAAACGACCTGGGGAACCTTGTCGGGGTTACTTGATAGAAAATATCACAACTTCAAAGGAACACAGCATTTCTACTACTTTGCACTAGAAGATTGCAAAAATGAACTCATTGCCGTCGTACTGCAGTACGCAAAGTCAATTGAATAAAAACAAACAAACAGATAAAAAAAAACAACCCGTGACGTTAACTCTAAGCAACGACTAGCAGAAAAACAACCAGCTAATCAAAAAAAGCTCTCACTTTAAGGCCTTCACGCTCAGAAGATTGGGTATATCTAATCCCGTGCTGTTGTAGAGCACCGCCTCATGGTCCTGTGCAAACTTAATCGCGTGTTCTCGTCCCGCGTGCTGGTTGTTGTCACGACGACCTATGCTTCGAATAATCTTTATCTGCTCCATTTCCTCATCAAACCTTGATAGATACCTGCAAAACCGACCAAAACACAGAGTTGCTCCTGCTTGGGCCTCATGCGATCATATTTTAATCGTACATTTGAGCATTTCGAGACTGAAACGTCTGCAACGTTGAGAAACTTTAAAAGAGCACCGCGTTTGATAGAAAAGTATGCGGAAGATGGATGAAGCACCAAGCTTCTGTGATCAACAGACGATAACAGTTTGCATGAAGACCTACATAAGGTACAGTAGTTACCGCTTACGAATGCATGAAAAGCATGTGGTTTGTTGATGTGGAAGGCATAGGTACAAAAATGCAAACAAGCCACTTGCATTGTGACAAACCATAAACAAAAGCAGGGTTGCGGAGTCGGAGTTTTTGGGTTGGAGTCGAATTCCTAAGAACACTAGGAGTCGGTGTCGGATTTTTTGTCCGACTCCGAAACTCCATTTGAATATTTTTTTGCATCACACTTCTAAGTTAGGATTCTTGTTGAAATGATACAATTTGTTTTCAAACTTTATTGAAACAGTTAATTTTTGCTGTGCACCACGATTTCTAGTGGTTGCTTGTTGCTACAAATTGTTGATAGCCAAACTTCATTCACGTTATGTTAAGGAGTCGGAAATTTTCGAAAGGTTGGAGTTGGATTCGGACATTTTATCTCCGACTCCGCAACCCTGATAGAAGCAGAAAAAATTTAATATTTATGAGCTCTAAGTGACTTTCCAATCAGGGTTGCGTAGTCGGAGTCGTAAGGAGTCGAATTCCTGACAACACTGGGAGTCGGAGTCGGATTTTTTGTCCGTGTTTTGGAAAGGTCGGAGTCGGGAGTAGGAAATTTCGGAAAGCCCGAGTCGGGAGTCAGAAAATTCGGAAAAGACGGATATTTTACCTCCGACTCCGCAACCCTGTTTCCAATCTCTGCTTCTCGCACTCTCAGTTTAGATAAATTTGATGCATGTATATTCTTAACTCGAAAAATTTCAACGACACTCCTGGACTCAAACTTATGCAGCAAACAGTGACGCAGCCAGCCCAAAATTTTTGGGGGGGACAAAATGCTTGATTTTCGGTGAATAACACTATTTTGTTTGGAAAAACACCTCTCAAGGCACAAAATGACCATATTTTCTAAAAATTTTTGGGGGGCATGGCCTCTTTGGCTCCCCCCTGGCTAAGCCTATGGCAGCAAATCGGTCCAAAGATTTTCTGGACTAAAAAGTTTTCAACAATCGCAAAAATAATTACTATGTAAGCTAAATGTGCAAAAACCATTCCTGCTACAAATTTTTTGCCTGTCTTGGCAAAAACACAGAGAAATAGCAGTTGGAAAATGATTGCTGTGTGACACACGAAGAATACTAGTCAGAAAATCTTGCAGTTTTGTTCCTGGTCACACTGCTTTCAAAACTATTGCCAAACAGCGTACTTAGGAAAAATGAAGAATGGTGCAACATTGCAATTTGAGGCTTCCTTCAGACGCACTGCAATATATTGTCCAACTGATCTTTTCTGATTCAGTAAGACAAAATATGTTAATAAAGTAATACATGATAAGCAGCATACAGTTAAGAAAAGAAACGAGGAAAACTAATTAATTTGCAACATGAAGTCAAACTGAACGTGACAAGAAAACTGCAATGTATTGTGAATTCTTAAAAAATATATGTATATAAATGACTTTATTGACTTTTGGTTGCCCTAGTCATAGTTCACAAACTGGAGCAGCTACATTAACAGCTTAGACATTTTTGGAAAAGGTACCAACAACACATCTCATGATGAAATTTTTTTGCATGTATGATGTCACTGTGATGTACTACAGGGGAAAATTCGATTTTTTATCCTTGCAATAAATGTACATAGTGACTTTTTCCAAAGGGATTTGCAGCTAATTGCATGCATATTGGAAAAGTTGATTCCCTAAAAAAATATCACTAATACTATAATCTTAACAAAAAACATTTTGGCTTCATGGCTTTTTTGAGTCAAGGGAATCAAATATTTAAAAATTAGGGGTAATTTTCTACAACCTTCTAGATAAAATTCACAAAGAAGAACACAAAAAAGCTAATTTTTCTCAAAAATTTTAAATGTAAAGGTGTTTGTATTTTTTACAGAAAATACAGTACATCAAAATCCCCACGCAAAAATGTGTGGTTGTCTGTCTACCACAAAGAGTTTGCGAATTATAACCATAAAAATTGATTTGTATCGCACTGTGGTAACACATTTTGTTTTCAAGGGTACTCACTTTAAAAGTATTGCATTTCAAAACATAAAGCGTTACATGTGCACAAAGCACAATTCACCAAAATCTGAACTGTCTCTTAGCATGTATATCCAACAAATAATCTATCAAACATATTATTACCTTTCAACTAGAACTGTCAGAGCTTGTTGGCTGTAGCAATCCACGCTTTGGTCCAAGTTGTTTTGAAACCATTGAAGTTTTGTAGCAATTTTATTTAACTTCAATGCTTTGTCATTCATTTTGTCCACCTTGGTCTGACTGCGGTGATTTGCTCGCCCCATTTGTTTTGCTGTACGGCTGTTTGGGTGTATCACTTTTCTGATCCTTTGCTTTGCTTCCTTTGGCTGCACATGTTTAATGAAACAACACGTCAATAAAACTTCAGGACACACTTGATAACATTTTGGGTTTTAAAAAGTGAATTAGCATAACTTTTAACTGTTTTTTAAAATAAGCATGACAATTATGTGCATGAACTTGCAATCACTGCCTTAAGATGATTAGATTTGCAAGGCTTGAAACCTTTCAGTAAAACTTCAAGCTGAAGTCAAGCATAACTTTTTCAGAGCTATAAACATGTTTGGCAAACATGCTTAAAACTTTGAGAGCTGGGGTACAATATATTCGTACTTTGAAATCGGCCTAAAACCAGCAGTTGTCAGTTGCCTTACCAACGCCATAGCTCCTCTGCCAATTGCAAAAGAGAGCTGTTCAAACCTTCAAACGACTCGGCCAGCCTTCCAGTCGGCACTCGAAAAAAATTTTTTGGTTGGGGTTGCAGATTTTTTGTGAGTGACATCATAAGTGAAGTAGTTTTCGGGCCATTTTGCCTCATGTTACATGGCCTAGGGCCCAACCGCTAGGCCAACGTATTTCGCTGAAGTTTTCATTGGAAACTAGGCTCGAGTGCGAGTCTTTTAAGCCTTTAATCAACTTTCTAGAGTTTCTGGTTCAAAAGTTATGATCTAAAATGCACAAATTAAATAATTATCTAATTAACAAATCAGTCAAATATTTTTATTACTTTAGATCATGGGTGGGAACCTTCGGCCTGTGCGAACATTTGATGTGGCCTGCACCAGAATTTCTGTTACCGAAGTTAGAGCACAACATCATGTCAAAACAAAATTCCATGATAAGCAGGTACTAAGATGGTAAGTCAAAAGAAGTCACTCTTCCTCATGGTTTGATAATGGTAGAATTTTAGTATAAAATTAATTGATTTCGAGGCCTGCCAGCGATAATGCACCATTTATGTGGCCTGTGATAGTAAATAGGTTCCCCACCCCTTCTTTAGATCATAACTTTTGAACCCGAAACCCCAGCAGGTCATCCAAAGTATCAGAAGAGTCGGATTGTAGCGTAGTTTCCAATAAAAACTTCAGGGCAATTTTTTTATAAGACAACAAATTTTCAAAAGGTTTTGAAATGCCACATCTCAGATTTTGCTTGTTTCTACAAATGTGAAAGGAAATTTAATTCTGAGCTCAACAAAAACAAATTATCAAAATCGGACGTACATTATAAGAGATATGATCATTTGGAAATCAAGCGTTTTACAGTGTCACCTATGAGCGATTTTGTTGTTTTTTGCTTTTTCTTTGTTTCTATTGATAGGAAAGAGGTGAAAATTGGTATTCCACCATTTTTGGGGTGAAGGAATTCAAAAATGCAACTTTCAAAATGGTAAAAACTAAACAAATAGGTTTAAATA
>JGI24159J19872_10010495_pt1 | contig 12143 bp, 9 predicted proteins | sample Ectturendosymbi4_FD_19872 | JGI IMG/M metagenome (IMG submission 19872)
AAAACATTTCTGTGTAAATCTAATAAATGTGTGGTTGGATTTGTGCTCGTCAAAATGGATTTCCGTGTGTGTGGATAAATATAATGTATCTCAGTATTCTTCAACATGAGTTCCTTGAAACCCTAGTGTTCCGAAAAACATGTAGTGGGGTTACGTGAGTTTAAGGGTTCCGTGAGGGTTCCTCGTTTTTTTTAATTTCTTGCTTCAGTATGTTGATGCGTCATTGGAAAAATTTTTAGATCACCGTGTTGCATTCAGATTCCAAGTAGGCCAGTTAGTTGTACAGGAGGTTAAGTGCAGTTAACAGCCAAAAAAAGGAATTTTGATAGTTGTTGCGTCGCTTGTTCATTGCTATGCAATTGCGAAGAACGTTATTGTTGCATCACAGTTATGCGATGTTGCCGATGTAGGCTACAGTTCACAGTAGGAAAAGAAGGCCCCCTTGAACCTGTTCAGTTTATTCAAAAGTATAACCTTGGGAACTCTGTTACAAATACACTAATAATGCTGCGGATTTTCCTCACAATTGCCGTTAGTGTTGTGGTCTAGGACAGTTCGGCGCCGCCGTTTCGGCCACGAGCCGTTTCAGCGACGGGACGCTTCGGCGATGGTGGTCGCAAATGTTTTATGCGAAAAAATGTATGCTTTTGAAATACTTTAAAGGTTAGACTACAAAGGATGTTTGCTTCGTAAGTGTTTTTGTTGTCATCCTGGTGGCCAGTGGCCAGTGTAGTTTCCTGTCCGTCAGGATTTTGGAAGAACTTAGTGCGACCGTGACCACGTGTGTAAAGGCTTGAGACGTTTATTTTTGCTGGCATGAGGAGTTTGTGAGTTTACACAAAAGTTGAGCCTAGACAGCATCTATTGCTTGATCTTTCACGCAGGTATCATTTTGATTGCATTTCACAGCTAATCTAAGAATATTTCGTACTTTCTTGCCATTGGCTGCCTATCGGTGTACGAATATGCAGTAATGGCACTTCCAAATCCATGGTGTGCATCATGAATCCCATTAAATACAGCATGACTGGAACGGCCTGGGACAAGTGCTAGACCGAATCTTGTGCCTACACCCTTCAAGACGACAGTGCGAACTTTTGCACTTTGGTGAAATTCAAAGGAAAACACATTTCACATTTCATCGCCGAAACGTCCATCGCCGAAACGGCGGCGCCGAACTGTCCCATTCCGAGTGTTGCTACCTGTGAGAGGAGTTTTTCGAAACTAAAACTGATCAAGACTTGTCTTAAGATCTAGTATGAGCACCTTGCGGTTGAGAAACCTTGCCACACTGTTTATAGAGCAACAATTGACAGATGAAATAAATTTTGACATTGCCACTGAAGAATTTGCCAACAAAAATGCAAGAAAAAGTTACTGTGTAGAAAATTGTAGTTTTCATTTGATAAATAAAGATGGTCCTAATTTTTTACACTTTTTTTACTATTTTTCCCTGTATGTCATTTTTGCTTTTTGTTTAACTGTCACTTAATATGTTTGAGTTTTTTGGTGTGTATTTAAAGCATACCGTATTTGAGCATGTAAGATTACTGTAATATTATAATGGTGCACACACTAGTTAATATTACAAAGCTTTAAGAACCAATCACTGTGCAATACGTATTGTTTATGGGCTTCGGGGGCGCCAAACGCAAGGGCCGCCCTGGGCAGCACACACTCTAACTACGCCACTAGCAAGATAGGTCAAACTTTCTGTTGATAAGCATGACAGGGCCCAAAGTGGTGTTGCAACATCTTAGTTGGCGTTGCGTTGAATGTGCGATTCATCACGAAGAGATGTGAACGAAGAATAACACCCATCGGGTCATATATATGTGGTGCGAACAAGCAATAAAAGAGTGATCCCGATGGAGTGATCTTGGTGAGTGACCTCTAATAATGTTTGTGGAGCTAGTGAACAGTTCATAGTACTTGCTAATGGTGACAACAAAAGTGAACTCGTGATATCTGTTGTTGCTTACTGCCACAGTGTGAAGCTTTGCGCACTTGCCGCTCGGGCTTTCCGACCGCAACAGTGGCGCAACGCATTCTTGTAGTGTCAATCCTGCTTCATGAGGCACAACCTGTGCTGGAAATATTTTGCCTTCATTTGAACACAATTGATTGAAGTGGTCATGTGACAAGTACAATACGCAGAGACAATTCTAAACAATCGTTTAGCTAACTTTAGTGTTAAGAATGTGCCTGTAACCCTATGGTTCTGTCTTCAATGCAGTTGCAAAAAATGTCTGTAACCCCGTGACTCCGCCGACTTCAATGCCTTGTACTACGTTCTGTTTTGTCTGTTTTTATCGACCAGCGTTCTACGGAGTGTATGTGTTCATACTATGAACTTCGTGTCTGCTCATAAACAAACAAAATTAAAAAAAATTGGTTGGGATTTAAGAGTTTGTGGTTAGGGTTTAGGATCAGTGCTTATGGTCAAGGTTTAGGTCAAGTTTTACGTTTAGTGGTTCAGTGTTTAGAGCTAGGGTTTAGCCTGCAGTTCACTTAACGCAAACAAGAAACTGCTAACTGCTTGCCAGCCTTGAAACCATTACAACACTTGTCCATGCATCTGGGACTCAGCTGTTGCAGATGTCATGGTCAACTAAGTAGGACATGCGTTCCAAATTTGTCATGTGACCACTGCAGCCAATCGTGTTCAGCTACAGGCAAAACAACTTCAACAGTTATTTTGCCTCACAAGGCAAAATAGACACTACACAAAAATGTATGTTGTGCATCATAATACAGTTCCAGATAGTCTTCGGATACGGATAGTATGATTTTAACCAAAACAGGATTCGGGTTGGATACAGATATCATTTTTCAAAATCAGGATAGGATCGGATAGCAAAAATCCACTATCCGATCATCTCTGCGGCAGAAATGAGCGGACTGTCATATTTTATGATCCAGATCCAGTCCTGAATTTTTAAAACTCAGTCCAAGTTCAACCATAGTCCAAAAATTTTAAATTATATTTAAAATCGAAGTCCAAATAAAGTCCAAAAAATTGACAAAACACAGATTTTCAACGACAAAAATTGCACAATTCTTTTTAATTCACTCGGTCCAAATCCTGTCCTGAACTGAAATTTATGTAGCATTTTACAGTCCGGTGTCAAGCGAAATTTCTGACTTGCGAAATTTCTTACTTCACGCCGTGTTCGCATGCACAGAGTCATATTCTACATATCAAATACGCTCAGATAACTGATAATTACGGCTTAGGGTTTGGTGTTTAGATAAGCGTGTCGGGATAATTGAGGTCTATGACCGAGTCCAATATTTTTCAGTAGTTGTAGTTAATGTAGACTTGCCATACGTCTCGGTTTGGCCGGGACTGATCTGGTGTCCCGTCCCGGTTAGCAAAATGTCCCGGAATTTCACTTCAGTGAAATTTTCAAAATGAACTCCAGCCTGGTGATGCATTGTTATGGAATAATTCCGCGCAATGGCCATTTGTAAAATTTGGGGGGCTTATTGTTGCGTCAACAAGACAAAATTTAATCTAAGTACAATGCTGTATATGTGTTCTCAGACAATCTTAAAGCAAATAAATAAGGTATGAAATTTGTCAAGCTCAGGCCTTCCGCCGCTCGTCATGTTATTTCATTCATGGTTTTGAATTTGTCCCGGTTTAAGCCTAAGAAATTATGGTAGGTCTTAGTTAATGCCTTACTGTAGCTTGTTGTGGGTCTCTGAAATCTAACCAAAATGTTTTTTTTAAACAACACACATCAAAACAGTCAACGCAAAACTTTTTTTCATTACTCTGAGAAGCAAAATAACTGTCAAACAAGAATAGGTCAGAAATTTCGCAGAGGTCAGAAATTTCGCTTGACACCGGATCCAATCCAAAATCAATAAAATTCGTCATAGTCCGGGTCCAATCCAAGTCCAGTCCAATGCTCATCTATGGTTGCCGGAGTCACTTTTTCAGACTCCGACTCCGCTCCTGTTCCAAAATTTTTGAATCCTGGCCCGGATCCGGCAATTTTTTAAATTTGAGAATCCGACCCCTGTTCAGACTCCGGCTACAATCATCGATCAAATAATAATTTATCCATGTTTTACTTAAGAAATGACCACACAGACTCCAGCTACTGCCGAAATAGAAAAGCGACTCTGGATCCGGGTCTGGTTTGTCACAAATTTTTGACTCCGGGTCCGGGTCCGAAAGAAAAACGCAGAATCCTGCCGGAGTCGACTCCGGCACTCCGGATCCGGTGTCAAGTGAAATTTCTGACCTCTGCGAAATTTCTGACCTAATATTGTTTGTTAGTTATTTTGCTTCTCAGAATAAAGGAATAAAGTTTGGCAATTACTTTTTTGATGTGGTTAAAGTTTGGCAATTACTTTTTTGATGTGTGTTGTGCAAGTTGAAACTTTTTGGTCAGATGTCAGATACCCACAACAAGCTTACAGTTCGGGAATAACTATAACCACTGAAATATATTTGACTTAGGGTTAGAAAATGAAAAATAACTGAGGTCTAACACTAACCCGAAACACTTACCTAAACACCAAACCCTAAGCCCTAATTATCAGTTTTCTCAGCGTATTTGATATGTAGAGTATTACTCTGTGCATATTCACGTGGCGTGAAGTCAGAAATTTTGCTTGACACCGGTTCCACCTCTGTTAAGAACGATACCAGGGTTGCCAGATAGAAATAAAAAACTGTCGCCAAACTCACTTATGAAAATAAGCAAACTCGGTAAAAATTCGCCAAACTTCTGAAAATGGTTGTATCTTTACCTAAGCATTATTTTTTTCAACGGAAATCAGTCGTTTAAAGCTCTTTTATCTCTCACCTTGTATTTTACCACAAAGAGCATAGGTTTTCAACATTTTGCAAATATTTCTAAATCATCAGTTTCAACATTTTGCAAGCATATTTGATAAAAAGTGTTCAATACCATGCTTTCTACTTTCAAAACTTTCACACTTTCATTTGATGTCATGATTTTTCAAACCATCAGCAAGCTTAAAAACACTAAATCTATACATGAATATATAAGCAAATACGTGCAAATATACAGGTCATACATTTCGCCAAACCAAAATATTTATAGCCAAACCAAAATATCAAAATCGCCAAACCAAAATATTTGTAGCCAGGGTTACTATATCAGCGACATTAAATTCGCTGATATAGTAACCCTGAACGATACAGAACGGAGGAACGCTGCAATCTGCGTCAGTCAGAGATGGTCAGGGAGCCGGAGTGGATTCCTGCCGGAGTTTGGATTTTAGGCAGGAGCCGGAGTCAATATTTTCGTTTCGAGCCGGAGCCGGAGTCAACATTAAGGTCTGTTCGGGAGCCAATGAAAATTTTAAGGGACCTATTAAAATTTTTGTAATGATGCTTGTTGTCAAACAGAATGGGTCTATTGAGACGTGCTTTCTGACCAGCGTCGTCATATACAACAAAGGTGTGACACTGAGTGGGAGTACCGAGTATTTCACCACCAATGATGGTTTCACAAATCAGTGCCTCTGCAAAATACAGTGTGTAAGTGACAATGCAGTTCGGGAATTTAGGAACCCATGCCGCAACGATGAGAATGTTGGGCTAGTGATGTGGTCAAAAGCACAAGACACATGACAAAAAACAATGGTCAACAAAACAAACTATAAAGAAGTAACAGTGTGCCGAAATGTTCTATAGTGATAGGATTTGACATGTTAGATGTAATGTACAGTAGCATCCTAAAGTAGAATACAGTAGGCTATTTAATTGCATTGTGCAGATTTCTAATCTAGCCACCACTTGCATTGGCTAACCAATGCCCACATTTTGGAGCCATCCTGAATAAAGTTGGATATTTGCCCTGATAGTTGCAGCTTTAAAGATAACCTCTACTGTTAAGCAGTTCTATTGCCTATGCTAATTTGAAAGGGATTTTAAGTTTTAAGTTACGCGTAATGCTCATCTTGTTAATTTTTTTAAGGATTTGCTTGCACATTTCATGTTCAGGCTCGTAACCAGCTTGGGACACCAGGGGAGGCGAAGAGTTTTCTGAGAGTGGCCAAAATTTTTTAAACTATATCCAAAACATTTTTGTAGGGAGGGGGAAAAATCTTGCAGGGGGGCTGCCCCACTGGTTACGGGCCTGTTCATGTTAATGGCTTAGTTTGACACAGTCATAGTTCAGAGTTTTGTCTGAGCACATGTTTAAAGTAGGCTACGATTCAATATTTATAAACAGGTGACCAGCTCCTGACCTGGGAGATTTAAAATGGGTGTTTTGTAAGAATTGAATAACGATCAATTCAAATAATTATCAGTAACCTATTTAATTATTGAAACTTGAACTACTTAACTACTGTTTCAACGGTTAACACTTTATAACTTAAATTACAGTAGAACCTATAGTTCTAAAGATGTAAATTCGACAAGCAGTGTCTATTTTCCCTCACGAGGCAAAAACTGTTTTAAAATTATTTTATCAGTAGCTGTGCACAATTGTTTGAAGTGATCACATGAAAAGTTCAAACACATGGCAAGTTTGGAATGCTTAAGCTGCATAGCTGACCGTTATGTCTTTTAGTATTTCTTGCAAAATCACTGAAAAGTTGGAAACTCCCATATATTGTCTCGCCACCACTAATGGAATACTGTTACAACCTTGTAGCTACTACAAGCTGTCTGTAACACTGATTTTTTGCTCATGCCACTTTCACATGTACTAGGTCAGCATTCAGTTACCCACAAAAGTTGTTTTTACCCCACACCCGACATCCACGAAGTGCAAACCACGCATCGCTCTGCGGATTCCCGCACCCGTCCCGCAATCCGCGCAGGACTCTACTAATATTTCCGGACGTTTCATTTCTCTCGGGTATTAGAGTTCACGTAAAGATAACTCGCGGTTTGGCAAAGGTCACGTTCGGTCGCTTCTTCAATAAACTACGTACTGTGTACACGTGCGTAAAAAGCGTAGTATTTCGAAATATAACCTACGTTAGCCGTAAATATACATAAAAGACACGAAAAAACGATGTGAAACAACGTAATTGTTCAAGTGTTAAGCAATATCGTTTTCGTTTTGTGAGCAGTTGAAACACATTTCTTCGCAAACTAATTTCAGAAACACTTCTTATTCGTTCGGGGTTATTCCTTGTTCTGCTCCCTTGTAAATTATGGCAATCCCAGAATCTGTGGATCCATGATGTTGAGGTAATTATTTGGTCCTAACACTTTTCACTCATGTGCTTACAGCTGATATATTTGACTCTCTTCACTGCCTGAATCGATCCATGCAAGGTCCTGGTTTTACAGTCATTGATCACGCTGCAAAAATCAACGCTTAATCGCTTCCACGAAAAACTAATTTTGTGGAAAATTCACCATTTAAGTTTTTGGTTCCAGCTCTGGGCATCCAAAATTGCTTGGGCTCCGACTCCACAGCTCTGTCTACTACGAAGAAACATTAATAGACGTAGTGGTATAGCGTGTAAAAATTTCAGAGGATCCGTACCACCATATTTTTCTGTCCTCTTTTGTACTTACTACTTTATGCCGCATAAATTAGCGAATCAACGAATACTTCATTTTTGTTACTCTTCTAAATGAAACAAAGAACAAACCAAACCGGACTACTCGCAAGTCGCAACTCAAGTAGCAGAGCATTGCAAGCCCTTGAGAAAAAATTTTCGCCTCATGTCAGTCACAAAAACGCCAAGGACAAAATAACTCCACCAAAAGTGGATGCTCCATTTAATAGAACATTGTGGTGCACAGCTTTTGGGCGACACTCACAGAAATGTCTCACCCGCACGTAACTTTGGCAAGTTTGCGACTAATCAAATATATGAGATTCACGATAACCACAAGTTAATAAATTACAAACTACAGACAAACCTGGTTTATCGGCAGAATAGCTCAAAATGTGCAAGTAGTTATTAGCTAGTTTCCTAAGAAGTTACTAACATGGCAGCAACTATTATTGCTATGATCCATTCATCTCTTCAGATACTTCCTGCTTACTGCCGTATAAGTTAATATTACCCTTACAACAAATCAAGCAGTTTCCAATGCATGACATTCACTGATTCACATTTCCGCGTAATCATTTCTGTAGCAAAGAACTACGTTTGGTATTTGTCAACACGGTAGGGGGAAATACCAGAGAAGGAAATGAGATACCGAATTAGGCATTTTTAGTGTCGGTAGCGTGATAGCGTTAATGCTGTTTCAAAACTTGACCCTGACAACGGGCTTGGTTCAATGTTTCTAAATTGTGCCTTGAGGCATGACTTTGGAATAAAGTCTTGTTCGTTGCCAAAAAGCGCAACAAAGTTACATGCATGATGGTTTATTTTAATACCAACACAAAGGTGAAACAATTACTGAGCAAACTTTTTTCAGAAAGTAACTTTCAGAAATTCAACTGCATAGAACGCGGAAAAGCAAAAGCCGTTTAGATAAAACGTTCGATAAATTTTACTGAGACTCTTTGAGGAACAACTTCTTAACGCACGTCAGCTAAAACGTATAGAACGCATTCACTTCCATGACTTGCTTCGTAGAAAACTGTTGTATTGCTCGACACTTACAGCATGTTATGCATATATGGTAGAAACAGGTTTGAAATCGCACGAGCAACCATGGTTTTGAGCATTAACACGCTTATCTGGCATTAGTGTTTTGTCTTGTCCAAACAGAATCCTCAAAAATGAACGTTGGTCGATGATCGGAAGTTCCGAATCACGAACAAGAAAGAACTTTTTGAAATAGGCGCTGGCACCTCATGGGAGTTTTACTTCACGAAACCGTGGTGGCACGTACAAACCCTTGTGTGACTAAATAAGTGGAACACCAAAACATTAAGCTGAATTGTGCCTGTAGATGCAATAACATGAATCAGCCAACAATATCAAACCACGGCAAGAATGGATAACAGGGACGGAAGGTGTAACTTACAAGCTGCCTGGCCTGAGTGTGTGTTTTGGCAAGAGACAGAAAAGTGCACAACTGAGTTCACCTTTTAGCAAAGATGCAAAAAAACGTTATTTTAAACGGAAAAAAAACTAGTGCAGTCAAGCCATTACACCTATGTATATGAGGTCAGCGCTCTAGTTCGGTGCAGTCATGTGTGGCAATAACGAAATCAACAAATTACGATGAAAAATGAGCTTTATTTTATCCGAACATTATTATAGGTGATGTAGCCTGAAGCACCGCAGTAGTTGGTGTCAACAGATGTGGCTTTAGTGACGTCGTCCTTGAAATTTTTCGATCACTGATCAGCATATTCGGAAACATGGTTGATTTGATTACCAGAAGCAAAAGGAAAGCGCACGTACGCCAGAAAACAATGAGCAACAAAAAACTAATTACTCAGGTGCAGGGGCGTAACGAGTGGGGCAAGGGGGGCGCGATTCCCCGGGCTCTGAATCACTCTGGGGGGGACAAATGTCCCAACAATATCGCAAGGACTTTCTTCTGTACAGTACATTTGCTTCCGAAAGACCTCGGGTTCGAACATGGGGGCGCCAAACTTGCTTCTTGCCCCGGGCGCCATCTAACCTCGTTACGCCCCTGCTTAGGTGTTATTCAATGTACTGTGTTATTCAGTGTACCACAAACGTCCCTGGTTGCAGTGGAATTTCCTTGCGCTTTTATAGCAATTTCCAGAAACAAATATCATGAAATTGCTGAATGATTTTGACTTTGACAATTTCATCTGCTTTGGTTGATGTATCGCTTAGCCAACAAAAATGATCATAAACCTCTAGAATGTTGGATCAGATGCGATTCATCATCATTACATGGGCAGGCGACACATCCAAGGCATATATTTCAGAGGTAACACAAAAATACTTCATTCAAAATCTGTTTAATTTGAAACCGGACTATGGTGGGCAGCTTGGAGGAGCTCGTTGACTTGTTTGAAAAAACGGGCAATACTTTATATAAAATTATCTGTAGACATTTGACAAATAATAAACAACTATTTTAGCAGAAGTGACAACAAATTTTCAGTAAAGTAAAATATGATGTTTTGACATCTAACACGTTAAACATGATTGAAAGCAAAAAACATCCGTTCCACAAACACACCACGCATAGACGATCGGTCGTCAACACCACGAAACGTTTTTAGAAACAAGGTTCTGTGACTGGCACATGTTCAAAGCATCTTCCTGCAGAAGCGCACTTCGAGGACCAAGAAGCAAGTCGATCCTAGTGCTACGTCTGCTGCTGCACTTCCGCGTTCTTCCAACAAAAACCGTGACATTACTCAAAGCAATTAGGCTGGAGTGCTCGAATTAGAAACAAGTTATAGGAACAATTTCAAGTTGTGAATAGTTTCACCACATGACATGCAGAACCACACGCTTGCGACAAACTGAAACAAAGTGAGATTTGCAAAGGAGTATCAACAATTGATTTGCAATAAATGAGTTGGCGGTTTAAGGTAAAGCAAAGTAGAAAATGTCGTGGGCAAGCCGTGACTCGTTTGCACTGCAAAACATTGAAAAGCGAATAACAACAACGCACTGGCACGAGATCAACAGTTCGAAGGCACGCGACCCATTTTAACTTCTCTTTAGAAAACAAAAACAGTAAAATAGCATAGGTAGCGCTGCCAAGTACTTCAATCAGCCTCAATGATATAATTGTTGAAGTAAGGAAATAAACTTGAAGTAAAGGAAATGCTGCAAAGACAACCTCTGCGAACCGGTATGACGGATTAGGCATTCAGGTGTTAGTTGCCATACTACATCCTTTACAACAGTTTGCAGAAACTTTCGATACAGAGATATTAGCCTGGTAAGTTCAGAAGTAATGTTTTCTTATGTCGAGCTGGAGTGTGCAGTCATACTTTCCTTTAATTCTTCATACACAGTTGCGTCCTCGATCGTTGGAGTTATCTGCAAAATACGTTTTTGAAAGGAGAAAAAATTAGACTAAAAGAAATTAGAAAGTGTTTCAACGTCTGTTGTATTAAACTTACGCTTAATAGAGGTTTGCGACAATTTTGCTTCAAGAAAAACCATACATGTTTGTTCCATTCTTTTCCAGAATATCGACAACGGTATCGTACACAAAATACTTGCACCGACGGAAACACACCAAATGTTCAAAACGCTGTTACCCACTAATCGAGATTAATTGAATCGGGTAAGCAGCATTGATGCATTAGGGACAGAGCATGCAGACCTGGTTACTGGATACTGTTAATTTAAAACTGTCTATTTGGGATAAGTTCGTTTCAGGACATGACTTTGACACTGGTTGATTCGAAAAGCAGTGATTCAAGAACATTCTTATTTGCAACGCTTTGCTTGAGATCACAGCTTAGAATGAAACATTCGAAACAAAGGATCTGAGAGATGTACCACGGTTTTAAAGAAATAGTTTGACCACAACTGATATTTAACCGTCTCAAAAAGCTTAAACACAAGTTTATCCCCCCCCAAAAAAAAACAAACGCTGACACAAACAACCCTTTTATTGAATTTGAGATATTCTCAAAAATCATTAATCGCTGATGTTTACCTAAATCAAGGAATGTGGAAATAAGAAAATCGGTCATGGATCATCAGGTTTGTCGGCAGAACACTTTTTTCTGTCCCATTGGATCTCCACAAAACTAGTAATCAGTGATGTAGTCGAGACCGTAACCTCCGAGACCTGGCTCAAATTTCGAAACGAGACCGAGAGTTTGTCAAGGCCGAGACCAAGTCGAGACCGAGACCTCGCATTTCTCTGATGGTAATTAACGCTAACTCTGCTACAATAAAATATCTGACACATTGTCAAATATCAAGATAACAAAAATCATCCGAAATTTGTGCAAACGGCCAAATACTGCAAACGTTCATTTTCACTTTCCTCTTACGAATTTACAACCTCAAACCTGTGGCCTTATTTACAAATTCCATGAAGAATGCATGGACATTGAAAATGGTGGCAGCGTTTAGAGGGTCTACGCGCTTTTCACTCAAAAAATGTCGGTAAACCAATTGAATATTGGAGGTGTTCGCTGTTGCCATGCTTCAATAAATTTGTTTTGACTCAGAAAAATTAATTGTTTTGTTCGTTACAAAACAATACCAACCCTTCTGTGTAAGGACAGGAGGTGATGCCCTGATGAAGCTCCCATGTTCTGGTCTCCTAC
>JGI24159J19872_10010496_pt1 | contig 12142 bp, 7 predicted proteins | sample Ectturendosymbi4_FD_19872 | JGI IMG/M metagenome (IMG submission 19872)
TGCCAGCTTCATCACGAGTTAACGACTATTGCTATGTTCACGCTCTTGATAATTTCAGCAACTGAGTTTACCTACTTGAGAATTACAGGCTCGATCTTTGCCTAAAGAACCCTTGCTCGGTCACGTTTATATTTTCGTTCAGTATGCATGTTTGCAAGAGCCTTCAATAAAGTTGATGGCCAAGGAAAACTTGGAAGAACTTCGTCGTTGACAAACCAGCAATACTGTACTTGACATCAACTCTGGTAATGGTGCTAGATTTTATAGCAGCAAAGTCATAGAGCTGCTTTTTTGCGCGGCGATAAAAGTGATTCACTCGAGAGTAGGCAGGTTTTCTGCCTTGCGGGAAGCTAAAGATTGAGGCAGATATTGAGTTTCACAGTGTTTCTGTTTTTCCCACTAGTTTTTTTCTAGGTCTACTTTCAAAAGAGAAGCACTGACTTATTTTTGATGAAATGTAATCAGGCACGTTATTTGACTATGAATCTGATGGTTAGTTTACACTTCTTGCAGATTCAAGGAGATTGTCTGAGATGTGCTCATACCTTTCTATTGATAACTGTAAAATTTATCACAATGCGCCGGTGATACTCTGGGTTAGGATGAAGTTCTGCTGCGAGTTGCAGCCCAGCAAGTTACAAGATTTTAGGCTGACTTCTCAATCGAAAGGTTGGCTCATTTGTTACCGTCGAGGTTCAAGTTTTATATCTTTTAGGGAAGCAAAAGTAGGTATTGGTGGAATCATCGTCCCAGGCAGAAAAGAAACGGTTGGTGCTTTAGTTTGTTTGTCTTTCCAACAGTAATTTAAAGATAGTATCATTGCTTTCGGGATTAGTTCCATCTGAATTTATTTTAGAGAATAACAGAGAATAACAGTCTTGTTCTACATCCTGATAGGCAGCTACAGCTTCGTTGCAACAGAGATAAAAATCGGGCAGTTGATTCAGATTGTATGAATTTTGACTTGACAGATACTTGACCAATAAATAGGTCATTCTAGCAGCCAGATCTTGATTGCTTCAATCAGTGTTAGTGTTCTCAGGCTTTCAATTGCTTTGTTATAACGTGTCTGTATATCGGGAAAAACGTGTTGCATTTAGTTTGCAGAAAGAGGAAGTTTAAGTTATTTGGAGAACAAGTCGCTACGATTACGGGCTGGTCGGTTGTGTGTTTTAGATAGCAAGTCTTGTCTTTTACATGGAAGTGGCCTGTAAATATTTTTGATCATGCAAGGCAACGCTCAAGAAATCGCGATGTTGATTAATCAGTCAGTCCAACTGTCCTGGTCTAACGTTGCAATGCGACTGATCAGAGTTGGCTCAGAAACCCCTTACAAAGGTCCTGGCTCGGTTAACGTCACGACTGATTAAAATTAATTTCCCTGAAACAAAATCGACCTGAAGAGTCGAAGTGCAGTAAAGTCAAAATAATAACCACACAGGTTTTGTGGCTTATTGCTTAAAATCGTCATACGTACTTATTTCAACAGTAATCCTAGTGCCGAATACATAAAGAAAATTTGTCACCAGTTTCTACATGTTGTAATCAAGTTTCTTTGCGAATACTCAACAACTGGTATCGGCATGTGGTTGGATCAAATCCAGAACTTAACGGTTTCTAGCGATAGCAGCGGCAAGCGCAATTTTGCACCGATGCGCATCTACGTTTGTCAGTCACGCAAAAATTGATTGAGTCTGGCTGTACATGGCATTGTGATTTAGAATTTTCAGATTCAGACGAATTTTGTTTATTTGCTCCATAAACAACTTGTCCAAACACCGAGCTTGTTTCGAGCTATTTCTATCCAGTTCTTCCACTGGTAACTGTGACGCCTGTCTCTTTGGTTGTCCCATGGAGGAAGTAGAATCATGACGTACGTCTGCCTGCGTCACAAACGTCAATCAAAATTTCGACATGTCCGGTTGTTCAAAGCCATACATTACTGTCTAGCGTCTAGTTTCAGCATTCGCAGACCAATGAAAGCCAAAGTTGAAATATTCGAGTCAAACGCGATTCACGTTGCGCATGCGCGGCTGCGTGCAACCTCGCTGCAACTAACAATAAAAGAACTGTTGCGCCAGGATTTCCACCAGTTTAGAAAACACTTTCAATCTTCGGTTCTTTAAACCCATTTTGCAAACAGGAAGAACCATGGGCAGATGCAGGTCTTGGTCCAATTTATTCGTTTGAAGGGACGTCGCTCAAAACAAAATATTTCCCGGAAACGCAAAGCGTTATGACATAAGGCGTAAGTCTCAACGCATAATGTTTAGGTCGAGTTAGACGTAAATGTTTAGATAAATACGTGCAAAGTGTCTTGGTTTTCCTACACTAAAAATAAGTAAGTCCCAGTAGCAAGAAGGCGTGAGTAAAGCAGGATTATGAAGCCATTTAAAAGAGCTATCTATATCACAGCCTTTGTTTCTCTTTTGAATTTCTTGAATAATTTTCGAAATTTCGAATGTTAGTGACAGAAAAGTGCCTAATTGTTTAAGGCATTCGCTACGGAAGTGCTAAGTTTTCAACATAATTTCAATTGCTCCCTAATTTTGGTAGTGAAATAACCAAATGTGCCTCTTTTTTGCATTGCGTTTAATACGGAACTCCTTTTAAATGGTGAACTTATCCAATCATTTCAGTGGTGACTGTAGGTGAAGCAAGAAAATAGATATGTTTGATCAAGGTCATGGAGAAGTAAGCACTGGTACTTTAAGCCACAGACACAGCTCTGCTGCAGAGTACACTTTGACTTGATGCGAAACAAGGTATGGCAATACCAACATCTAAACCAGTGGTTCCCAACCTGGGTTACATTTGCCTATCTAAAGGGGTACATTTCAGGTTGGTGGGAGAAGAGAAAAATGTATTGCATATTATTTATTTCCAAATATTTATACATATATCAGTGAATATTATTTTCAAAAATGTGCTTATTGTTAAATGTATTAACTTTGAGGCATAAAAACGGAGTCTACCTTTATAGTTCTAAAAATCTAATAAAAATTAAGTGGATTTATATTGTTTTACTCAGCCTCTTTGTCATAAGAAATTTTAGGAGTACATGCTCATCTGTCGAAATGCTGAAAAGGTACATGGTCAGAAAAGGTTGGAAACCTCTGATCTAAGATGTCGTGAAATAAAACTGTTTGAGCCAAATTTTTGACGGCCAAATTTCTCTTCGGGCCATCCCGATTGCGCAGTTCGGCAACATTTAACTCTTGAAATTCTTGTTTTTTCTGGGAAGTTTTATTTTTTGGAGGGGTAGTTGAAACGAACCTTGTCTTTAAACTGCAGGAAACTGTTTCTTCAAATTTTCTGAGTTCAACTTCACTTGAAAAGCATTCGTCCTTCTCATGCCACGTTACTAGCTGTACGTTACACTTGCTTGTGATGCATCACTGCTGATCGTGCAGTTGAGTTGAGACTANAAGAGCTCTAAGCAGTTTCACTTAAAGTACACTCTCAACAGNTATGCCCTATTGAAAAGGGTATGCGGGGACATCGTGCCGTTGTGTCATTGTTACAGGTTGCGTGGAAGTANTGCAATGCACGCGTAGGCTACATCGCAGCTACTTGCAGCTGCNCGACTGCTTTCGTAAGANCTAACTAAAAATTTCTTTAATAGTTCCTCTGCCCCCTGTCATTGGATTACACACTAATTTGTGTTAAATGCAGTGNCGGTGGTGCCTTTTTGCACACAAACGTTTAGTGGGTGGAAATGGGGCATTACCTACAGAAAACCGGGGAGGTCCACTTCGAATATTTTGAACATTAATGTTCGCAATCAAAGACGTTCATACTCGTACGAAACGGGGAGTCTGTGGGAGGAGTTTATTTGTTACTTCCGCGCCCAAAGAAAGTCGATAACTTTGTTCATTTTCACTTTTATTTCAATAAATTTTTACGGAAATTTACTTCAAGTTTGGTAGATGTTGACGATCCTCCAAATTTTTTGCTGGCACGGCGGCGCAAGCACTGGTGATTTCTCTTCGTTTTGCAAGTGATTGTGGTGATGATCGTCTAGTCTCACCGTTTCAACAATCGTGTTTCTCGATTATTTTAAATTGCTAGGCGTTGTATGCCTAAACGTAAACCATTTTTCACGATGAAAGACACACCTTATTTATGCCATTCGGGAGAAAACTAAAACTTCATTCTAAGGCGGCAATTTTTGAAAATAATCTGCTGTGCGCGCGTTAAAACTGATTTTATGGTGTTGACACAAACGCTTTGGGATGGAAATAAGACTTTACGAAAATGCTTCCTGTGGACGCAGGTCGTGCATAAGTGGTTCTTAACCCGGGGGACATGCCAATAAATTTCCAGGGGGTCACGACCCCTTACGCCCTCCACAACATGGAAAGTTCGATCAATAAATTGACCAATAAATGCATTTGTTTTTGCAACTTATTGAATGTCAGGGGGGCTTGAAACAAAGCACAATTACTTAAGCGGGCATAGTAGAGAAAAGGTTAAGAACAACTGTCTTACCATGCCATCCGCGTCGTCGCCTCTTAACCGATTCGATGGACATCGCACCACAACAATGGCTGTTGCAAACCAAGACCAATTCAAATTCAAAATGCCTGTCGTTTGCTTGCGGAACCTGCAAAAATGCTTTCTTGCATTTTCTGATGTGCATGTGAATTTTGAGCTGTGCATAAACTGGTTTGGTGAAATCTAATTCGTTTTCTTGGAAGACGCACAAGGAATTAACTGACGAATATTCTGCAGTTTGATAATAAGTTGTTAGAACGGTGTAGGCTACTGTAAGCGTGTTTAGCAAACATTTTATCTANCACTAGGTTGTGAAACCTAAGCATTTTCAGCTTCTTCTTAGNCGAAAAGCTANTTCGTCGGTAAAANTGTCTCATGAAAGTCTCAGAGGAAAAGGCGCTGAAACCAGTGGATGGAGTATAGAGTAGTTGCACCAGGAAAACTGCCACTCTGTGGTATTGACAAACTCTTGATTCTTGTATATGTTTTATCGCCTTATGACTAATTGGTATCGGTCATGCGTAGATCACGGTACGCCTGAGTTCTCTCTGCTTAGGGCGGCCGCTTCCATCTGTACTGCTTGCATGTCANTAAAGCTAAATTGCACGTACTCTTCTCCTACACCTTGATAATTTGTTTTGCTGTGAAGACAACACCGAGCCGAGTTGTAGGCAGTGCGGTGTCTTTGAAGTCAGGCTGCAGTGGAACGCTTATATTTCCGCTGCGATTTGACAGTACGTGAGCAAAGCAACCGCGAAGCCGTAATAACGCTCACCCTCTGATCATCGCCGGTCTCCTAACATGGAGTAGACGTAATACTGTGCAATACCGCGGTTTGTATTTGCTTAGCAATTAAGTGAAACGTCACTCTTCGAGACGGAACATGCTATCGAAGGGTAGAATTAGTTACTGGCGGTGACAGACTGCAGGGATCACAAGCATGTCCCGGCACAGGGCAGATAAATATTGCTCACATCTAGAAAGATCTTGCCTTTTAGAAAATGAAGCATGCTGCATTCGTCGTAGATTAAAATGTTTAACTAAAAGCGAAGCGTCCTAAATTATATGCAGAAGAGCAGCGTTTTCACTTCAATTTACTACAGGATGGGCCAATGTGAGCTTTAGCGTTTTTGGATAATCTGTGGATAAACGAAACTCCACGCTGGCTTCTCTGCATCTCTCTTTAGAACAATTGTTAGCGATAGAATATTTCTATGAACAAGCCGGAATTTTGTAAGAGCGCATCGGTTTGCTGGTGTTCAGGTAGCAAAAATCTCCATCCAATCAAGGGAAATTCATTCTGGGTCGCTTCGACTTAAGAATCTTCTTCGGGCAGCCGATTGTCAGTCACAGGGTTCAGGCTGTAAGCAATAGGTTTAAGCAAGCAACTCATAAGGTTTGATGGAAGAACTTAAGTTGGTGCTTGATTTTGCTGCCAAGCATTTGACAAGCAGTACTCGCAAAATTTGTATCCAACGTTGCGTGAATACCCGACTGACAAAGTTTCAAATAATAACAACTCGGGTTGCTTTGCCGAGTCTGTCCGAGGCCCGTAGCCAGGTTTTGAGGTTTTGTGGGCAAAATAAATTTTATGGGGGCGAGATTTTTGTTTTTATTGTATGTTTGTAACAGATTTTTCTGGGAACAGCAAAATTTGGAATGCTCCCATGGCTATGGGTCTGTTCTGTCCTTAAAAAGCAGAAACTGCATACGAAGGTATAGATTATAAAAAGTCCACTTCTTCTATAAATTTATTTTCTTAGTTTAGTATCAGCAAAAATCTGTTTTAAAGGATTTTTTTGTGTGCAGGTTATAATAACAACTTTTTCTAGAAAAAAAAAACTTTTCCTTGCGCCAGTACATATCTTCTAATCCACGACTGCGCGATTACTGACATTACCCTGCGCCGCAGGCAAACAAGAACTCGAAGTAGCTGCACAATTCAAGTAATAAACTTGCGCAACACGTAACAGGAAGCGACGATGAAAGAAGAAACAAAGTTTACTGTCACACTGCTAAGGCGTTTTACTGAGAAAAACTGCCTAAACCTGATTTTGCTTTCTGTGCTTGTACTGGCAATAATGTCCGACGTTGTTGGGGGCTATCGTCAAGTCGGGGTCTCCCACCGGCGCAATGCTTACAACACGCTACTGCGGCGCAGAAACTATTACGCAGACAATACCGTTCCCCACAACAGATTTCTTCACTCGAAGGGATTGCGCGTCAGTGCCCCAAGGAACACCCGAAATACAATCCACCGAGGGTAAGCATATGTAAAGCTTATGATGCATTTGCGAATACTTTTCTTTTTATCAGATCATTTAGCAAAAACCAGAATGCATGTAAGAAACTTTTGCATACTTTATCGGCTGCTGCCAGTACATCAGCACATTTAAAAAGTATCGTCTCTGCTTTAGCGCTAAGGAAAAGCATGGGTCAGTTAAAAATAACACGTTTTTAATTTTAATTTTATTCCAGTTAGTGGCTACTTCCACATAAAATCAAGCTGTTACAGTCTGTGGAACACATTGTGTGCAGTTTGATTTAAAAACGCTGCAAATTAAAATTGTTGTGGCATGTTTGCCAGAAATTCTGGTAATTATTATTATTAAGCAAAGCAAACCTGTTACATTTGTCTAAAGTGCCATCTATTCTACGTTCTGAAACCGTGCTTATACATTCGCATTTAACATAATTTTACGCAACTTTGATCAACCAGCTGGGTCAAAAGCGTTGTTTTTGTAAATTCTAAACTCAAGCTCGACCATTTCATTTTTAGTCCCAACACATGCGGAATTTCGTGCTGCGCAGGCTGGAAGCAAGCGAGCAATGGATACTGTACCGTTCGTAAGTCTACTTAAGTGTATTGAATCGGTTTGTATATCAGTCGTCGAGTTAACAATCAGTGGTGCTTCTGGGAGGCATGTAAAATTGTAAGAAAATATTGATTTTATACAATCTCAAGCAGGCATGACGTAAAGTGTACTAAACACCCATAACACTGAAGTGATGAGCTGTGAGAGAAAATCTACGCCTAATGCGCACTACCCAGACACGGATATGGTAACATTCCACTTGCAACTACGTTCTGATGCATGATGGTTTTTAAATTGGTGTCAATTTCAACTGTATATCGTTTTCAAAACACGCACCGGAGGAGATTAATTGCCTGATCATTCGCCACTGTTCAAATGGTTTCACACAAACCGCAAAGCAAACAGTTCAGCTAAAATTAAATGAACTTGCTATTGGGCACTATACAGCTTTTTCCTTTATTTTGTCCCCAATTGCTCGCTCTTATGGCCCAGTTACCTTTGTGCTTATTCACAAGTAACGAGTGTTTTTAAGAGCATTACGCGCTCGAAGTTATGGGGTATCCTTCCGGCCCATAGCCAGGTTTTGAGGTTTGGAGGGGCACAATACATTTTAGGGGGGCACGATTTTCGTTTTCATTATATATTCAAAACAAATTTTTCTGGGAACAAGAAAATTTGGGGGAGCACAGAAGAAATTTGGGGGGCACTGCCCCCGAACGCCACCCCCACGTGGCCACGGGTCTGGTATCCTTGGAATCGTGAAGGGCGGTTGCCTTTGTCTCTATTACGTTTTGGTGCTATATTTACAGACTTATTTAGAATGAACATATAGAAGGCATTGGCACTGGACTCACAGCATCTAGTGCAGTGCTCTTCAACAATGGTTCAGCAAAACGTGTGGTGGGGTTCCGTGAGTTTTAAGGGTTCCGTGAGGATTCCTCGTTGTTCAGGGGAAATGATTTTTTGCTTCAGTATGTTCATGCTTCATGAAATTTTTTAGATCAACGTGCCGCATTCAGACTGCAGGTATGCCAGTTAGTCATACAGGACCAGCGTTGCCACTCTGTTTTTATGGAAACGCATTAGAATCAATATTAAAAATCACTAGATTCACAAAAAAAAACACTAGATCACAAATAAGTTAGCTGTGAAAGCAAAAGGCAAATTTACACAATGAAAATGGCCAAAAAATGCGTTGCAAGGCAAACAAAGACATTTGAAAACCAAAGACAAGGAAAATGGGAAATACTGTAGCAGAAACGCTTGTATTTGCAGCCTACTACAGGCCACTGAAATTTTTAGCAGATGACCACAGTGACTTCGTAGCGGTTTAACACAAAACAGATTACTGTATATGCTTTGTGTAATTCAATATGTAATTAGTAGGTAGAATTTTTAGCAAATTGCAATTCCACGAATCAAAAATCATAATTGCAGTTACAATTACACAAAATTATGTGATGAAATACATTCAGCTCACTCACAAAAAAACACTAGATATCTTGAAAAACACTAGAACGCTACGTGAAATGCAAAAACACTAGATATAGTGGAAAAACAGTAGCGGTGGCGCCACTGTATAGGAGGTTGAGTGCTGATAGTGAAACAAGAAATATTTTACAGTTGTTGCGTCACTTGTTCATTGCTGTGCAATTAAGAACGTTGTGGTTGCATCACAGCTATACGATGTACCGATGTGCAGTTCACAGTATAATAGAGCAGGGTTGCCAGTTTGGCTTTTTTGAAGCCAGATTTTGAAATTCTGGCTTTTTTAACACCTTTGGCTTTTTTTGGACAAGAGATCGCCATCCAGTGACCACGCGCGGTTATTTAAGTACATTAGTGACTGGATCAAATATTTTGAACTCTCGAACTAATTCATTTGTTCTCTGCTAATAGCTACAGTAGGTTGGCATCACGAGAAATATTGTCCTATAGGCGAAACGTGGGCACAACTCGGTAAAACATTGCGCTAAAATTCCTTTGAATCTCCGAGAAGTGTATGGAAATGTTTTCGAATACTTGAAATATGGGAAAAAATGATCAGGTATAGGACAGATGTGTGCAGGCCCGTAACTAGAGGGGTTTCGGCCCCCCCCACAAAAGTTTTTCGCCCTCTCTGGAAAAATGTGTTGGACACAGATTTAAACTATTGAACGTAGTTTAAAAAATTTGGGTCCCGCTCAGGAGACTAAAAAAATTGGACCCTCTCAGCCCCTCCTAGTGTCGCAACTGATTGCGGGCCTGGATGTGTGATGACCTTTTTGCAGCTGTTCAGACATTTCCAAGAGAAAACAACATAACGTCGACAATTATGCAAATCAAGTGCTGGGAAAATTCCTTTGCCCTCTCAAAGCATTTTGTTCACATGCGGTGTACCTGTGCTGAACAAAATACGGCATAAATCCGGTAAATCTGCGTCTTGCATGAGCGGAACGACTTTTTCAAATTTCAAACATTCGTCATTAAATGGCATGGTATACGATACAAATATCTATATTTATAGTCTTAAGATGTGTCACACGCTCCTTTGGTGATGCTAATTACCACCCAGTGTCTGGTGTATCGAAAAAGGTAGCTGGAAATTCCTGCTGGTTTATCATACTTTTCGTTCTTTTTTCAGCAATCTGCCTTCCACCGTGCTTGCATCACGGACTTTGCATCAAGCCGGACAAATGCAAATGCCAGGTAGCCTACACTGGAAGGACTTGCAAGTATAAAAAGCACAGGAGAGTTCTATCTTCAAACGCAATTTTGCGCAACAAAAGGAACCGCAAAATGAGGGCGTCGGTCATTCAATCGATTTATACAAGAACAGTCTCCAGCACACGCCCCATCAGTAAGTTTGAAACTCGGAAAGACATGATAATGTCGTTTGAAGCACGAGCGTAACTGCTGAACTGCGGGAAATTTCAGGATAACAAAAAGCTGGCTGTGTAGGGATCCAAGCTTCACAAGTGAACAAAATCGTATAAAATCTTAAGAATATTGCCCGGTTTGCAAAAATCTCCAGTTGAGTGATGGAGACTGTTAGGAGCACTCCTTCATGCCGCTGGTGGCAAGACTTGCAGTAATTCTGAAGACCGAATTGTTCCATCAACAACTGTTAGTTGAGATCCCTGACATTCATGGGCGCAATGCTGTTATAAAATGTGGGAGGGGCAGCTTGATATAAAACCAATAAAGTCATCGGGCCTATGCGGAAGTGAAATTATGTAAATACAGATTCCCAACCTTGTTTTTAGAGATGTTTTCAAAGCAACACCAATCACGCTTAGCTTTATCCCTACAAATGATTTTAATAATCTTAATTTTGTTGCTGGGCATGGTACTGTAGTTCAGCTTGGTTACATTACTATCAGACTATGATACAAACAAGTAAATCAATATAGTAGACCACATCAATTGGATTTTATCAGGGCTGTCAGTTGGAGTGCACAAAACTGTGAAATTCATTATAATCGCACGTGGATATCACTCTTAAGTAGAACACATCGATTTTCATGCATTTTATAGGAAGTGTGGGTTACAGCGCGATGTGATGTTTTGTTTAAGTTGCTTAACCTTAAAAAGACGATAAATTGCAAGGTACGATCTATATATTGCAAGATATGGTAGCTAAATATTTTTCTTGCACATTTCTGCTCTTTAAAATGCTACAAATATTTGGCCACTGGGCATCATGCATGCAGCCCCAATCCTAGCCAAATCTCCATTGATATCCTCTTACAGTAGCACAAAATGTTTGGCCAAAATTGGCGTAGTTCACAAAATGATTTAGGCTACAATTTATTTTAACTGCTGATGGGTGAAGGATCTGTCCTTTCAATCTCCCCTTGTCAGCCCCTGCATGCTGTTGGGTACCCTTTCGATTGTCCAAATATCGTTTGTCTAATAGCCTTTCCCAACATCAAACTCCCAAGCAGAATTATCCAAGCCAACTAGAGAAGATTTCAATATATCCAAAAGAAAACGAACCAGAAGTCTTTCACCATACATACCTACATACCAATCTAGCCTACAATGTCCTTTCTGCACCCCTAATCATCCGGTGACCAGGCCCGCAATTAAGCGGAGGGCTTCGCCCCTCTGGACAAACTTTTTCCCCCTGCAAAAAATGTCTTGGATATATTGCATGCATAACCATTGTTTTCGGTGTTACATACTATGTAACGCATTGTTACGTGACATCAACGCAAAATTTGGGCCTGCCTCAGAAAACTGTTCGTCCCCCTGGTGTCCCGAGCTGGTTACGGGTCTGCTGGTGACTGTCGCCTTGTGACTTTTGCCAGTTATGCCACTCATTTCAGTCTTATCACAATCAAATTTTTCAGGTTCAACATCAAATTTTAATACGCGAAATTAATGTCAAAAGTTTTATTCTAGATTTATACATGCATAACGACACGAAAATATATTTGAGATTAAACAGAAATCAAAATGAACAACGGTGAATTGGCAAATGATACCACGTTTCACCTGAAATAACACGAAAGGAATGCCCAGCAAAACTAGGTGTTACGTAGGCTCATAGGTGGCGGAACCTGGAGGGCCGCGTGGGTCTAGGCTCCCCCCACTTTTTTTCTTGGAGGGCCTGGCCCTCCCACTTTTAAATTTCGAATTTTGCCTAAATAAGTTTAAATAACACAATTCGCATTGGATCCACTGCTGACGTAAATAGTTTTTATGTAAGACTAAGAACAACTAGTAGTTACAATTATGTGCTCAACACGTGTAGTGTATGATAGATAGGGTGTTGTGTAGATAGGGGTCGTTGAGGGCTTATCAAATTTAGAATAAAATTGCTTAAACATGCTGACAAAAGTTAA
>JGI24159J19872_10010498_pt1 | contig 12142 bp, 9 predicted proteins | sample Ectturendosymbi4_FD_19872 | JGI IMG/M metagenome (IMG submission 19872)
AGTCTAGTAGATTGCACTCGAAAAAAAATTTTTTGGTTGGGGGATGTGGATTTTTTGTGACTGACGTCATAAGTGAAGTAGTTTTGGGGTCATTTTGGCTCATGTTGCCTTGCCTAGGGCTTAACCGCTAGGCCAAAGTTTTTCGCTGAAGTTTTCATTGGAAACTAGGCTCGAGTCCGAATCTTTTGAGCCTTTGATCGACTTTCTAGCAGTTCTGGTTCAAAAGTTATGATCTAAAACAAACAAATTAATTATCTAATTAGCTAATCAGTCAAATATTTTCACTAACTTACATCACAACGTTTGAACCCGAAACCCCAGCAGGTCATCCAAAGTATCAAAAGATTCGGATTGTAGCCTAGTTTCCAGTAAAAACTTCAGTGAAATACAAGCACCTAATGGTTGGTGCCCAGGGCCAGGCAAAGTGGGCCAAGGTGGCCAAAAAGACCTCCACTTATGACGTTACTCACAAAAACCGCATCCCCCAAGCAAAAAATTTTTTTTTCAAGTGCAGACTAGAAGACCTGCCATGTCTTGAGACTTTTACCGGCTCTGTAGAGCATACCAGACCAGCGAATTCCCGCACAAAGCCACGTGCGTTTAGGCGTTTTTTTTCTGAAAATCCCCGAAACCAGCCAGATGCCAAAGAGTTAAACGAAATGATATAAAAAGTTGATGAAATGTCCAAGTTTCTGGTGGAGCATAAAAAGTACAAATGTTCGTGTCGTGTAATTATACAAAAAAAGAATTTAGTCAAAAGGCAAAAAATTATGTGGTGAAACTCATTAGTTGGAATAGAAAAGGGAAGCAAATGTATATAAAATTTCTAGCAATTGTTTTGCTTTGTGCAATGAAATTTTTTTGCAGGTTATATTAGTGGTCCAAAGATTTTATCGAAGTCTTTTATTTAACCTGTGCTTATACAGAGTTGCATTAGTGTGTGTCTTTGTTAACACCAAAATAACAAAATTTTGGGTGAAAAATCTTCTTTGCTTATGTATATTTTATAAATTTAGGTCTTTTGGACATAACTTTTGAACCAGAAATGTCAGAAAGCCAATCAAAGGTTGAAAAGACTCAGATTTTAATCTGGTTTCTACTGAAAATTTGAAATAAAAAGTTTCCTCTAGCTTTTGGGTCTAGGGCCTGATGACCTTGGCCAAAAAGGCCTAAACCTACCCCACTTATGACGTCACCCACAAAAAGCCTAAAACCCAAAACTTTCCTGTTTTTTTTCAATGCAAACTTGATGACTCCCTGCAGCTTTTGAGGGTTCAGAACAGCTCTCCAGCTCAATTGACTGATATGGAGTTGCAAAAACTAGCCCAATATTGGCAAATTATACCATGTGGAAAGTCGCTTGGCAGCAAAGGTGTCAAGCTGCAAATAAGTGTCAGCAACTAACACTTCAGTTCATTTTCTCACAGCAAGTTAGATCCCCACTGTAACCTGTAGCTCAGCACTGTTCTGAAACAAGTAGGCAAAAATCATTTTACAATGTCATATTATACATCACCTTTTCATTTATTATGCAAAACTCTAACATGGGTGTCTGCACATGTGGAGTCATGGCCATTACCAAGTCTCAGACATGCCCAATTTCAGACTTCACAACTTGTGCTATGCAGTAATCCAGGGGTGGGGAACCTGCGACCCGTGTGCCAAATACGATCCGGGTGAACTATTTGATATGGTCTGCATCACAATTTTCTTTACCTAATTGGAGTACGAAATTGCATCAAAACGAAGCTCTTGGAATAGCAGATATTTAGATAGTATGTCAAGAGAATCCCTTATCCCTCACAGTTACATAAAGGCTGAATTTTTGGATTAAATCAATTGTTTTCGTGGCTTGCCAGCGATAATCCACCATTTATGCAGCCCATGATAGAAATTAGGTTCCCCACCCCTGCAGTAATCGCTGCACTTGATATAAGAGAAAACCTGCTATTCCTGCTTGGCTATTAAGTTGTGCATGCATTGGTCATTATTTCAACAGTTTTGTGGTAAGTTGAAGTTACTAAAAGTTTTTGCAAATGGCAGTGAAAAACAAGGGTAAGTTTTGTGTTGTGCACAGGTGCAATAATTTTTTCTTCAAATTATAAGCTGTGAGGGTGCGGCTTATATATGAAATTTTACGACTTACGTATGAAACTTTATAACCTTAGAAAATGAGTAGTCGTTTGAAAATGAGCTTGCGGAAAATGCATCTTGGATTTCCATCTTTGGAAAATGAAATATACATATTTTCTAGCACTGATTGCAAGTTTGCCAGTGGTACTCTGCATTATCAACAGTTCTTTTTTAATGCTGTACATGAGATACCATGTGATTCTTAAATGCTGTGCATGATGTGTGTGCATGCCTTAACTTTTCTTACAGCTAAACAGGGTTTAACTAGCACTGAATAATGGTTCAGTTTTGTTGACAGAATTGGAAGAAATGCTGGTATAACCTACCTGGTTGTTCAAATGCATTATTCTAAAAGTTTACCTTCTGGTCAGTTTGATTGCTCTGGGTTTTCTGCAATTGTCACAAGGCAGCCGTAAGTTTTTTTAAATCTATTTTGTCAAGTGTGCTTGTAGTGAAGAAAGTTAGCAAGGAAAGTTGTGCTGGACTCAGAGAAAACATGCTAGAGGCCAGCCACAGACCAAATAGTATGATTGCATTTCTAACCTGGCTTGTTCATAGCTTGGTTTAGAGCACATGTATCAAACTGGTGGCCCTTGGGCCAGATATGGCCTGCCACGTCTTTTTACTGCAACATAACCATTAGTACGTCACAGAGATGCTGTTTAAGCATTAGTGTAGCATAGATTATTGTGGTTAATTCTATTGAAAGTGGGCCTTTGAGGGCAACCCTACAGGTTCCAACTGGCTCTTTGAGGGCAACCATAATGTTGATATGGCCCTCAGTGAAAATGAGTTTCACCCCTGGTTTAGAGCCTGCAGAATTGGAGGAGGTTGCTTCAGCTGAAAACCTTCAGCTGTTTTGATACCCCTTAGGACTGTTACCCAGTGCAACCTTCATGATAGGAAATGTGAATTTAAATGTTTTTGTTAAATATAAGTACAACATATATTGTCATTTTTTGATTTATTTTGAAAAAAATTCTTAATATTACACTTCAGGGGCAATTGTCAGAATTTTTCTAAGTCTGTGGTGTCATTTTTTCAGTCACACTAATACATGTTACAGTATCATTTGGTGAAAAGTGGCAAGGTTCAGGAAAAACATGTTGCATTTCGTATGTGTTTATATTCCTGTGAAATGATGTAATTTAACATTGTGAAGGTAAGGTATTTAACATTGTTGGTTGAAAAGTCTTACAGCTTGCTGACATTATTTTTCAGGCAGCAGTATTATGCTGGCATTTATTTGCTTGGAGCTCCTACTATTACCATTCCACCACATCAAGAATCTTTTGTTGATGTTAGCTGCAGAAATAATGTTCCTGCAACATTGAGGGTTTTTGCATTTCGTACTCATGCACACGATTTGGGTATATTATTTGTTGATTCCTATTTTTTTGAATTTAGGAAGGCTAACTACTGCAATGCCACCTGTTTCAAGTTAAACTGTTTTAGTTTCATAAAATGTTATGTTTAGGAAGAAATGGTGAACTAGTTGTGTAGTACAAGTTTATTACTAAGTGCTGTCGGTCTAAGCTATTGTGTCTGTTAGTAGTGTTGTTGTGTTTTGAGGAGAGGACCTGTCGCAAAACGCTTTGATGTTCTAAACCAGGGTGGTCCAAGACTGCCAGCATGAAGGGCCACATTACAGTTTGAGGAAAAATTTGCAGGCCGCACAGAGTGAAACTCCTTTGCAATTAAAAGACTTGCTTTTTCCAATAGACCTCTTGTTTGCTGCACGCCTAATGCAATGTTGGATTTTAGGGTAATTTTAAAGTTTTCTGTTTGTTTGGTACTCAGAAAAGAGACTTTCTGCTAGAAAAAAGATACACAACATACCAGCAAAATAACAAAACAATTTATTGTTTCTTGGTTTTGGTTATTGTGTCAATGTCCGCTGTAATTTCGGTAGTTGACAGACGCAAGCAGGCATTTAGGGTTTCATCAGCCATTCTGTTCCGTGTGTCGCTTTTCAATCGCTTCATTGTTGAGTAAGCACTTTCGCAAATGTACATGCTGCCGAACTTGGAACACATTTTCAGTGCCAAGTCCCTTAAGCCGGGAAACTGCTCTTTATTCACAAGCTTCCAAAAGGCATCGTAACGCTCATTCTTTCTTGACAAAAGAAAAGGATACGATTGCAATTCACACAATTCTTGCTGAAGGTATGGTGGTTGAGACTCTGTCTACTTCTAGCGGATTGTTGAAAAGCTCCACTTGTGTTTTCAGCAAATCAAAATCAGCGAATCTGTCATTGTACTCATCGCAGATGTCACCAAATTTTTCAGAAAATGCAGAAAAATAATGCATTTTCCCTCACAAAAGTAATTCACTGCATGAAGGAAAGCGGGTTGCATCATTCCTTTGCAAAGAAGCCGTAAATAGCACAAGTTTCTTGTGAAAACCTTCAATATGTCCAACCAGTTGAGATATATTTTGTTTCCTACCTTGCAGTTGCATGTTTAGGATATTCAAGTGATTACTAATGTCTGTCAAGAACGCCGACAAACCAATGAACTTGTCATCACTCAACTGAAGCTGGTATTTCTCGGGTGTTCCTTCTGTTTCACTCTGGAGAAAATTTTATATTTCCGTTCGCAAAGAAAAGAAATGTTTCAGTGTTTTGCCTGCACTTAACCATTAAATTTTTGAGAATAGTGTTCTGCACCCACGTCATCTTCATATTCTGCACCCACGTCTTTTAAGAACTGGATGGACTTTCTATGTCTTTGGGCTCTATTCCCCCCTTTGATGATGTTGACTATATTTGTGACACTAATCACAATGTCACTCATCTGCAAAAGTTTTGCACATAATGCTTCTTGGTGAATGATGCAATGAAACGTTGGGCAGTCCACACCATGATCTTTCAGAATGGCCACTAGTCCATTTCTTCGCCCTGTCATTGCCCTGGCACCATCTGTGACAACACATGCACACTTCTCAAAACCTCCATAAGCATCAATGATTGTCATGAGCCTGTTATATATGTCGATACCTTTTCTACTCCCATGAAGTGGAGATGCTTTCAGTAATTCTTTGCAAACAGTAAAGTTTTCGACAACGGTGTGGATAAAAACTAAAAGCTGGCTAATGTCACTGATGTCAGTACTTTCATCAAAGGCCAGAGAGAAGTACCTGCACTGCTGAACAACTTCTTTCAGTTGCAAAGTCATGTTGTAACCTAATTCTGCAACTCTTCTTGCAACGGTTTGATGAGATAAAGACACATTTTCAAAATTTTTTGCCAATTTTTTATCTCCAAAAGCAAGGGCCATCTTAATCGCACACTCTTCTATAATCTCCCCGTCCCGAAAAGCTTTCCCATGTTTAGCGAGCGTTAGTGCAACTTCGTATGAAGCTTTCAGGTCTGCAACTGAATCAGGTTTGGCAAAATGAATAATCCTTTTCTTTTGCTTGTTATAGTTACCCTCCAATTCTTTGAAAATTGCTTCACTAGACGTTCCATGGTATTTCCTGTACATTTTCTCGTGTTTGGTGCTGCAAAGCCTCTTTAAATTAAACTCCTTCGGAACAGATATTACTTGCAAGCACACTAGACACTGTGGTTTACCATTGTTATTCACGAAGAAATACCTTTCCTCCCAGTCAGAATTGAACTCTCTGTTTTCGTCTGACACTTTTCTTTTGACACTCATTTTTGTAAATGCTACACATCTCTAATTATTACTTCCACAATGCAAATCTTCTAACTTTACTTGCAACTGAATTACAGAGTCTATGCTTGTAACAAAGATCAAACACAAACGCATGCTTGTGGTCACAGAGTACTGCAGCAGCAGACCAGCATAGAGGTTATCTATTGTAACGTCATAAACTGTAAAAAGGTATTATTACCCCATAATAGTTGCCTATTGACCTGCACTTCAGTGATATCTGACTTAGGCTACTAAGATTTTGTGGCTTTTTCAATGTATTTATGATTTTGTGAAATATAGGGCACACACATAGTGTTTGCCAGCTGCACAAAAATGTGCCAGTGTTTGGACCACGCTGTTCTGAACTCTTTGTGCATCCAAGAACCTAGCGCAATCGTCACCTGAGATATTCTCGTGCAAAACCACGTGCAATCCAGTTGCTAGCTTCGAAACAGGCCGGCAATGAAAGTGTTAAAGCATCCTTGGAATGATCTTATTCAATTTAAGGCATTTTGACCAGTGATGTTATATCCCGCACTATTGCTGATGTGGTTTATTGCATAGTTACCTGTTTCATCTGCCATCTTGTCCTAGTGTTTATGTAGTGCTTAGCTTCAGTTTTATTTTAAATAATCTTCTCTTTTTGCCATGTGTCACACTCAGGGTTGTTGTAAAAAACCTAATCAAACCCACCAAAAAATCCACTCCTTACTTTTCCTTTGAAAATCTACTAAGAAGTAAAAAATAATATAAGCAGAACACTTGTGTAGTTAACTGTAATTTTTTTTAATCAAAAAAAAACAAACAGCAACAAAATTTAAAGGACTTGAAAAAAAAAGGAAGAATAAATTGAACATTTTGAGGAACTTCTAATTTCTTCAGATCTGCACAATCGGTATATTGTAACCAATTTTTCCACCTTTGCATGTAAACTTATTCTGATTTTGGACCATACCAAATCATATATTGAAAAAATACACTCTGTAGATGCTGAACTAGCACGGCATGCACATAATCGGGACATTAAACTGCAGAGTTTGTGTGGGAGTGGTTTTTCTCTGTTTGCTATGGGCATGCTTACTAAGGCTTACCACATGTGAACTGATCAAAAATAACAAAGATAGCAAAAAGCAAAGATGGGGTACATTTCTTTATCCTCAATTTTGTAATAGGTATAACAAGTTATTATTGTGTAATTCTATAAATGTGATATTCCAAAAAGAATTCAGAATGGGGTTTTTACATTTTCCTTAAAAAAAGAACAAAATCTTGTTTCTTTTTCAAAAAAACAAAAAAAACAAGTGGGTTATTTTTTTTGAAAAAAAAGGTTTAATCTCAACACTGGTCACACTCTTGCACTACTTACCAAAATAGATAAGCCATCATGCTTTTCTGTGTGTTTTTTCTGAATGCCTGCCCAAATACGATTCCTTAACACTGTGCATGCTTATACAGCTGTCTTGCGCAGCATAATCTGAGGAAATGACCTTTGGTTCAACAATGATGTGTACGTAATAAGTGAAGATTAAATACAAAGCACATTGGACAAGTCACTGACAGTTGCGTAAAATGTGAAAAATGGAAAGATATTTTTTACAATGTACTGTTTGCAATGTTAGGTTGTACTACAGTAAACCTTCACCTTCCATAACGTTTACTTTTATGAAAGCCTTGTTTGTTGTGCTAACAACTGCAGTGTACTTAACATTAGCTAAGACAATGCAAGAAAAGCATATATTTGTTTTCCAATCAGATGTGTGGTCTGGCATATAATAAAAGCAATTGAAGGGTTACAGTGTTGTGATCGGAAAGCCGGAGTGGCAAGTGCGCAAAGCTTCACACTGGCAGCAAGCAACAATAGAGATCATGTGCCGCAATCACTCTTTGTGCACGCNAGTCGTCACATTCAATTGTTCACAAGTTAGCATCGNCAGAGATTCCACAANGTAATCACTCTATTATTGCTTGTTCACGTCACATATATGTACATGGGTGTTGTTCTTTGCGCACATCCGTTCATGGTGAATCGCACATTCAATGCAACGCCAACAGAGAGGTTGCAACAACAACTTCTTGTAACTTGTGTCTAAATAATGATGTGGCTCTTTAAAGCCACAACCACAGCCTTTCAAGGACTCCTAAAATTCAGGCTACAAGCACAGCAGCTGTAGTTGGCTAAAATGTGCTAGAAACCACCCTTTGCAATGTCTTTTTGATTTGGATGTGACAACTACATGGGAATCATTTCATGATTTTTCAAGAATTATCTGATATGCAACGTCTGTTATGTTCGGCCAAAATTTCATGTGGGCGTGATGAAGAAATTGCTGCTGATGGATCAATAATTATCTCCATGGCATTCATCACTTGACCTTTGGTCAGGCTCTCAAATTGTGATTTTCAAGCCTGTGTATTCACTTGGGTGCACATGACGGTCAACTCGTGTCAATCGTTTACTTAAAAACTACTCTCAAGACATAAATAGGTTGAAGGAAGTGCAACAAATGTTCATTTATCGTCAGGAACACTGTGGAACTACAAGCATGTTTCACAAACATGGAGGCAGTCTGGCAATTCCCAGTCTGAAGCTGATGCATTACTTCTTTTCAGGTACCATAATAACCGGATATCGACTTAGAAATGGTGTGTATGAAATGATAGGCAAAGGCAATCCACAATGGCCTCATGCATTTTACACTCGGGTTGGTGGATCCATTGACCTCAAGCCTGGTGATAAGGTACTTGCGAGATGCAACTACAAAAGCAGCAAAGACACAACAACATATGCTGGGTATGTCCAACAACATGTTCAATGTTTTTTTAAAGATGTCAAGGCCTTACTCTGGAGCTATTCAACAAATGAAAGTAGTGTAAGCACACTGCGTCCAGAAAATAATGTTTTCATTGTTCTCCACTATATCTGCATCAGTCATTGTTGCATTTATTCATCGGTTGCATTTATTCATCGGTTGCATTTTGTAGTGGTTCTGAGAAACTGTATGTTTGTCACTCATACATAATATTCCCAAGCTTAGAATGAAACTGGAAATTTAGCATGATTATTGGAAAATTGTTTTTAAATGTATACAAGGAAAGTATACTGTGCTGCACTGATGAAGCCACAGAGGCTGAAACTGTGCTGTGTGAAGATGGAGGAAAACTTTTGTAACTGATTTAATCATTGGTTTGTGAAAATTTTTATGTGTGCTATGACGCTTGCAAAATCTAAGAAAAGCTTTTCGAATTTGTGCTTTCATGTTCCAACAATACTCAAGTCAAAATCTGTCTAACTGCAGATATGGAACATGTGATGTCTTGGAATGTAGTCCTTAAACAGCTTTCTACATTTGCGCAAAGTTTGCTGCAGCGGTAAACACGCTTGTAAGATGCAACAAACATGTACTGTGCCAAACAGAGATCGTGAGATCATTCATGGTGTAAAGTTTCAAGCCCAGTATTTGTTTTCCTAATCGCTTTAGTTGATCTTTTAATTTGACTACCTGGTGTTTTTGGCCACACATGGTACTTGTTTTTCAGCATGACTGGATCAGATGAAATGTGCAACTTTTACATGATGTATTACACGGACAGGAAGGGTGTGTCAAGTTTAGAATGTTGGGGATATCAGGAATTGGTCCAGGTTCCATCGAGTGCTGCTGATTTTGCACCGTATCCTGGTTATGCTGGGAAAGGTAGGGAAGAAGTTTTTTTTGCCAAAATAAATTCAGTAGGTTATTACATACTGTTCAAAAGAAATTTTCCCGAATGAAATTGTGTTTTTAACAATAAGGAACTTTATACAATGTGCTTGTAACTTGTTGACTATTTCTCTCAAGGCTGTTTAAAGTGAAGTTGGCTATTTAATCTAATGTTAACATGTTGTTGAAGTGAGAATAGTGATGGGATTCTTAATACATTTCTTGTACAGAGACAATAAGACATCTATAGTTGTTTTTAGTAGAGCTATGACAATTAAAGACCGTTTTTTAGGAAGTTCGCAACTCTGACTGTGCATCAGCTGACGGCTAATATGTCCTGTCTGATTGATTTCGATGAAAGTTAGATGAATGGCATAACTTGGCTTTTTACTGCTTGCTGGAAATTGACCTCTGGTCATTTCTGTCCAATCAGATTATGTCAGTTGTCAATTAGGCACAAAGCAAGTAGTTATGCTATGCACACATGATCGAGTGTTGGTAGTTCCATTCTTACAATTGGCTAATAGTACCAATATGATTAAGGAATTTAAACTTTAATCTTAGTTTGTTCTTGCGGAACTACACTTCATTTTTACATTCGTTCTCGTTGTAAGTTAAGGCCCACTCAAAAATGCAACCAGGAAAATTGCACTAGCAAAAATAATGTTTGGAAAATAGCACGCTTATGCATAATTGTCATCTGATTTCTAGAAAAAAGGTGTAAGTGTGAGAGTAACAAGAGTGCTCAGATTAAAACTAATACAAGTGCTCATGCACAAAATGCTGCAAAAATATTAACTGAATTTGATCGTGTTAAGGTAGTGTCATTGGGTAGATTCCATAGTTAAAGCAAATGCAAAATTGTTATGCTGATTAAAGCGATTGCCAAAATGCAGTCCCGGCTTCAAAATCAATAATTGAGGTTGAGGACATATCAGCCAAAACCCAGTACAAGATTGTTACGCCCAGGGTAAATATAGACAGAGCTTAAAAATGTATTCAGCAGTCCTTAACATTCTTGAGAATCTTTTGGCTGAACTTTTAATTAGTGAATGAAGCTTGACTGATTCACAAATTCTTCATGTTTGTTTACACTGCAGTCTGTTTCATATGAGAAGCCATGTCGTGTGAAAACACTACAGTATCACCAACGTGATGGTTGTTCATTGGTGACACGAACTCAGAATGCAGGGCTTGTGATGTTTCGACAGCACAAGCAATAAGAGATTCGCCGCTCAACCAGGTTCACTCTTATTGCCTGTGCTGCACTGCACCTCCTATAACTAGATTATTCTTTCTATTGGTAGTGTGTGACGTGACGTCATGGATGAACATACAAGGATATAACGCAACAGTTACTGAAAACATACATTTTGCATTAATGTTTTATGACATAGTAACTTTTTCTTTTCAAAGATTCCATGGGTTGACTCCATCAGGCACGTCATTATTACCTGCGCTGGCTTAAGTCATGTTTTGGTGTAAAGCAGTTAACTGAGTTCAAGTTTTAGTGTAAAGGAGTTCAGGAGGCACGCTGTCATTATCTGCACTGGCATGTTTTAGTGTAAAAGAGTTCAAGTTCTTAAAACATCGACAACATGCAAGAAGAATTGGTAAATTCGAAAAAAGTTATGTTTTACAATTTCCACATGCAGCAGGATGCTGCTAATGTCCATTTTGAAACTAAGCTCCATCCCTGCATGCGACTCGTTATTCATATTCCCTACATCTAAGCTTTGTAAATGGCTTCACAAGCCCAGAAATTTGTAAAAGCTACCAGCAGTTTCTGTAACATAGAAAAGGCAAAAATCAACTGCAACTGCAAATGTGACGAAAGCAATTCAGCAAATGTAATGCTAGGACCTACTTGTACTTACATCTGAAATTAATCCTTTCTGTGTTGCATTTGCACCACGAAGTAAACAAAATCTGCAGAGTGGTACTAAAGTGAAAAAAACTCAGTTTTTCAGGAAAGGATTGGTGTGAAACACCATGGCAGGACCAACACTTAAAAAGGCTTTGTGAGTTAGAAGTGAGTATGCGGTATACTTGTACTGTGCAGTTTAAACTAAGTGGTACGATGTTTCAAACCACCAAAAAATCTCACAAAGTTGTTACTGTACTAACATCCTTCTACAAAAATTAAGAACAATCTTGTATAAAATGCTTTTTTGTTGTTTTTTGGCTGAATATACTCCACACATACCTAAAATTGTTTAAATGAAGGACGGGACTTTTGACAACGATGTTGGACCGTATAAACATGTTATGACTATTTACTGCCACATTATTAACATATTTTGCATCAGGAACTGGTAAGATCAGTCGTGTAACCAGAGGTTTGAGCCAGGGGAAACTTAAGCCAGGCCCACGAGCCAACACTCTGAAAAAACCTTGAGATAGGATGGTGAATCCGGATGTGGATGACTATACTAAATCCCTCTCCATCATACGCAGCAGGCCGGCACCTTGGAGTATTTCTTCACCATCTTGGAATGCTTCTTGACAACTTGTGAAGCTTGTACACAACAGTGCGCATGGCTCCTCAAGCGGCTGGTTTTTGCAGAAGTTGGAGATTTCACTTCTTGACACACAAATACGAACTGCTACAGAGCAACAATTGTCTGCTTGGATGGGAAAGGGTTATGGAAA
>JGI24159J19872_10010502_pt1 | contig 12140 bp, 10 predicted proteins | sample Ectturendosymbi4_FD_19872 | JGI IMG/M metagenome (IMG submission 19872)
TTTCTTCGCAGGCAAGTAATCTAAAATTATGAACTTAAGATTGTTCATAACTGCCTGGATATGGCGGTTGCTAGTCTGATGTACCATTGTAAATACAGTACATCAGTAAACTCGCTGTGCTTCTGCGAAAGTCTGCTGTTGGGTCGTAAATGTATTCAATTTCGATGCTTTTCACCAATATCTAAAAATTTAGACACGTCAGGCTAGAAACGACCATCTTCGGTCAATCCGGATCTTCGCCTAAACCGGATAAAATCGAATCCGGATTAACCGAGGTTTAATGTATTTCCAAGCGGCTGACTTGTGACAAACATAAGCCACAGCCGTTGCTAGCTGTAAGTACAACTGCAAGCCTTTCCACCATTAACACAGTCGATTTCATCATTAAGACATCCACGCAAAACAATATTTAGAAACTCGTTTAACCTTCTGCTTTTACCGAAGACTTATCAATGACCGATTCACACGTTAGTTAAATTGAAACACACTTAAGGCCACATGTGACGCAGCATGCTGTGCAGTCATGCATGCAGTCAGGATTCTTTCCTGTTGCTGCAAGAAGTGACAAAATTTTTAAAATCATGGCAGTTTGAGACGAAGAAAAAGTTGAAATGACAAAGGCAAATATATAGCAGTAGGAACAAAGAAAAAAAGCACAAAATAATACGTTGGTATGTCAGTCCTTGGCATCGCCAATGCCGTCGGCGTTTATCGCAAACATTGCTTCGGCTTCGGGCAGGCAAGGAGAATCGTAGATCTTGCATATCCGCGTTTCGCCCCTGCCTTTCCTTAAGTATAGTCTCGTGGTCGACGCGTGGGCCATGATGTTGCCCCCGATCGGCTTCTTTGGGTCCGAGCAGAACATGGCGGCACCGTCCACCTGGGCCACGACCTGGTTGGTGATGATGACTGCGACTCCGAACTGCAAAACAACGACCGACCGGGAATTTCTTTGCCTTCGGCATTCGGTACCCGATTATCGCCGATCAGTACCCGATTATCACCGATTACTACCGATTATCACCGATCAGAACCATTTAGTACCCGATTATCGACCGGGAATTCTTCATCACCGAACATCAAAAGCGATTTTTGACGCGGAAATCACTTTCTCCGGCGACCACACGACAGATACATATTTAACTTCGGTGCCCGGTTATCACCTTTCCAAGCTCAGCAAACAATTGTATGATTTACGAGGCGCCTGTACAGCAAATGAGGCACTTACGACGGGTATTCAGCACCTGGGCCTGGGGTGAATCGCGGATGTGCGCTCCCTGGGTGGGTGGGGGTAACGCGGTGGGGTGCATAGCCGTAGGTTAGGGCTGCCTCTCGTGCGGAATTTTCCAGACATGTTCGGAATTTCAGTGTCAAGTGTCCGGAAATAATTTTAAAAAATGCTCTAACATCCGGAATTTTGACAATTAGTAAATTACGTTTAACTTGAACAATGTGCATGCGCTGTGAAGATGAGAACTTCAGATTGTGCGGTGGATTGGTAGTCGTAAGAACATACTGAAAAATGCCGCATAGCGCTTGTTTGTTGCCGCGAGATGGAGCCATTGAGACTGTCAGGAATTTTGTCTCTTCAGGTATGGCAACCCTACGGCGTAAGGAAGCACAAATTTTAATCCGAATTTTTGCCCGAAAAAAATACAGTGCTAAATTGAGCAAAAAACAACAAAAATTGACATTAGTGTCTTGTCTTCCAACACGATGAACATGGGTAGGACTCGAGCCCTTAGAGGGCGCGCAACTATCATACCACCTTTTCAAGAGTCAGGCCGAACATTTGTACAGTCGCCAACAGCAAAAACGGTTTGCAGTTAACTTTTTACACGATCCCAAAAACATCGTCACTGAAATTGTTTTTGCAAAAATGTGATATGTTTTTTAAAATTCTTCAAAATGTTTTGCCGATTTTCCGCGAACTTGTGAAGTGTGGGGAGGTACAACCCCTTACATCCCCATCTCCTACGACTGTGTAACCGTGCAACTCGCTCGACCTGTTGCGCTCATGGCGCGTTTCGGCGAACGAATGAAAACAGCATGACAGGTGGTTTTGAGGAAAATAGCACTTGCTGAACGAGACAAACCCTTGGCATTGCTTGCAACAAAAAACATGGGAGTAAAAGTTTAGAAACGCACTCATATCCAGATGTTTTAACACAGTCCACCCAATACTTCAGGCAGAACAAGTTGAACATTTTAAAACACTCGTTCAACCAGGGTTGCGGAGTCAGAGGTTTTTGGGTGGAGTCGGATTCCTAACAACACTACGAGTCGGATTTTTTATCCGACTCCGAGAGTCCAAAACAATCATTTTTTACATTGCACTCCTAAGTTAGGAATCCTAACTCGTGCCTGTTGAAATGGCAGAATTTCTTTTGAAACTTTGTGGAAGCTGAGAATTCTTGCTGTGTACCACGATTTCCATTTATTCCTAGTTGCTACAAAATTGTTGACAGCCAAACTTCATTTACCTCATGCTAAGGCGTCGGAAATTTTCGAAAGGTCGGAGTTGCAGTCGGAGATTCTACTTCCGGTTCCGCAACCCTGTGTTCAACAAACTCTTTACACCTTTTGCATGAGAAGTTTTACCACGACCGTTGATCAAATAATCGCTGTCTAGATTTCGTCACAAGCCTCATCAGCCAAGCGTAACATTTCGTCACAAACCTCATCAGCCAAGCGTAACATTTCGTCACAAACCTCATCAGCCAAGCGTAGCAAAGTCCTCAGAAACCTGGCGAGGTGCATCTGTCGCGCCGACAGCTCGCCACGTCCGCTGTAGTCAGTGCGGTATAATGCAGTGGCGCTGTCCACTATCAACACTGCGTACCTGCAAACATGTCCCGTGAGGTGTTCCACAAGGACGACTGCAAGGATCGCCCAAACAAGCTCATTGTATTTTCATTTGCTCTGATGTTCACTGACAGTTAATTTACTTAGTGCGTGATGGCTTGTGTTGTTAGCTGAGTAATTTGAAACAATAAACCATTACCATTAAAAAACTGGCTTTTAGTTTATAAAAGCAAATATATGACGCTAAAAAAGAAGCTGTAAGTATTTATGGTTACAAACCAACTGTAGGAAATAAAAGACGTCTCATATTCCATATTGAACCCTTTACGCCTCATATTGAGCCCCCTACTAGCACCACATATCTATACAGGTCTGTGTTGCATCAAAGCAATCGTGTTAGCCCCACTAATCGTATACTTCTTTATTACCGCCACATATCTATTTTTGTGTTCCTTCATGTAATTGTTTGCTCCTTATTACTGCCATGCATGCTTAAGTACGCGTAAGTTGCGCATGGGAGTCCAGACGTTATACAACAATAAGCAAGCCTGTTTCAAGACATAGAGCCGACCTGGTCTCCGACATCATGGCGGCCGCTTGCATGAGGAGCTGGGACTGGTGGTCGGTATTGTAGGCGCGGGCGTAGGCGACATTGTCCAGAACATCGGCTCCATTGAGGCCATATCGCTCCGCAACTGCGAGCAGCCGCTCCGGCCTGAAGGTGCCCTCGGTGTCGATGTACATACATTTGCCTTCACCTCCTCCCTGCTCGATGGGGAGCTGGTCACGATATACATGAACCACGCGCGTTAGTGACAATTTCAACGGAATCAATCATTGCATTCAAAAACACATTTCATCACTTTTGAATGATCCTAACAGTCCTAAAAAAAGATAAAAAATTCTCGTGAATAACTGACAATCTCTCAAAACAGAGGGGCGAAAAAAAGCATATGCTGTCAACACCTTTTCACACAAACTGGAAACGTCGCAGAAAGTCGGCGACAAGATAGTAATTTGATCTTAAGCCGACCCGACTGCTCTCAACCTTAGATATTATCATCTTGACCACAACAGTTGTTGACAGGTGCGGTTGTTATAGCAACCGAATGATGTTTTTTTAAACGTGGTCAGATTGCCGGTGCCAGGCTGAGAACGCCTCAGTGCTGGTGTGCTTTGCTACAGGTTTCCATCGTGAACATCTGAAATGCGGCAAAAACTTGCGATGGCTCCAGTAACGACGTATACAAAAATTTATGACTACGATCTGTGATGAAACCTTCCAATATCTGGAGGCAGCTCAGTATTGGAACAAAAGTTATCGAACGTGTGACTCAAAGAAGCATTATGATCAAGAAGCTAAATTTCAGCCGTCATGGCGCTTCAGCAAAACACGCGATCTTACCTGACAAGTCGTGGCGATTGTGTGACAAATTTGTGTTTTCCCGGTGCGGAATTCACCAAAAATTTCGGTGATTGAACCAGTTTCGAATCCACCTACAAGTAAAAAGTTCAACTGCCCTGTTTTGTTGTTTCTGTAGCTAAGTTTCGGCGCTCAAGATCTCGTAGATGTTCACCTTGAAGCAATTTGTCCAGTTCTTTCGAGCCTGTTGTGATCTGAATGATTTCCGATCGTCTCTGATGAAACTCTGTGGCGGTTGTGAAACCCATCGGCACCAACTTCGCTGCTTCAATCTGTTTCGTATAAACAAACTAAATTTTCAGCGCCTGTCTGATCAAACGAAACACGGCTCAGGAGAAAACAAGGGTCGAAGTCTCAACAGAAAATCAGCTTCAATCCTGAAGCAGTTAGTTGTTCGTAACAGAGCACAAAAATGTTGGGAAACATTGCCTTTATGTGTATTTTTAAAGTGTTGATTAGTTTTCTTTGGCTAACCTTGCAGTGGATCAAATCTATTTTGCTAAAAAACAAGCTTTTGAAATACCGAGGTTACTAGTCATGAATAAAAACCCTGAAACTCACAATTTTATAATATAGTCAACAGCACTGCCCACCAACACTATTGAATATTTCATGCTTTTCTTTCTTATTTACGTGTTGGCCTCAGACACAAGCTCCACATCAAACTACTTAAAAGAAAACAAGGGGAGAGAAATGCTTATACGCAAGGCTTCATATAGTAGGAGTTATTTCATACGCGAAGGCGATACTGAAGAGGATCGAATACTGAACAAAGCACCAGGAACCACTGCATTCGGACAGCGTCACACAGAAACAGAAACGTTATTTGATAGTAGAAAAATAGATATTTTCTTTATTATTTACCGGCTTAGTTACATCAAAGTCCACACATAATACGGTTCAGGTTCTTAGTAAGAAGACTTGATTTTGCTTGACAAGAGAAACATTACAGTGCAACTTTCAACCCGGTTGGCATAAATGTTTCATTTGGCTAAACATAAATGAAAATAGGAGATTAAGTTCTAAGAGTAATGAGAAAAGTACAATCTTTTGAATTAGAAATAAAACGTTTTTCGTTTATGAAAACAACAAAGCCATGAACTACCTATTATGCTAATGTTACAAATGTAACGTATTTTAGAAATCCAAAGCTACTAAGGAAAGCATCTTACAATAATTTTATCAGCTTTTGCTTCACTGATTCCTTTAACAGAAATGAGCTCTTTCTTTGGTGCATATGCCAATGCTTCAACTGAGTGATATCCATGTTCCTGGAGTTTCCTAATATCACTTGCACTTATTCCGCTTTGCTGTGCAAAAAGTAAGAGGTTTTCTTCAAACATGGTAAGCCTACAAGTATTTAGTAACAATTTGTAAAGAACAATACAAATGAAGAAGTTCTCTATTAGAACCATTCATCAGAACCATTGACAAAAATCTACAGATGAAGAGGTGAGTGCTTTAATCAAACATTAAACCATGAACACCTGAATATATTGTACAATATTTGCCTGTTTCTTTTATCGAACTGCTACAAAGTGACATTTGCAAAAAAATCTCCATGCGACAATCTTGATTGGGATGAAGACAATTGGATTCATCAAATGAAGGCACAATCAACTTGGAGTTTCATACTTGGACTTGGACAACTTGGAGTGCAGTTTCTTATTGCTCATTTTTGATATATTTCGATTATTTTTATTTGGCTTGAGCCTTCTTTCAAGATGTCAACCCAATTTGTTTTTTCTTTTTTAATTTGTTGTTTGATTATCTTATTTGCATGTGTTTTCACTTTGTTTAGTCTTTCGTTTCTGCATGTTTATATACTCCTTTATTATTTTCGCTTTTGTAGAATTATAGTTCACTGCTATAGAGAAGTACTGCTGTGTGCATAGGTGCTGACAGTATTTTTTGATGTGTTTCAGGTTGGATTTATCATTGGCAAGCAGATTTTTTTATCCAACTCCAACTGAACTTTTGAATCATTTTTTGCATCGCACTCCTAAGTTAGGAATCCTAACACGTGCCTGTTGAATTGGTACAATTTCTTTGAAACTTTTATTGAAACAGACTTCTTGCAGTGCACCACAATTTCCATTGATTGCTAGTTGCTACAAAATTGTTGACAGCCAAACTTCATTGATGATATGCTAAGGAGTTGGAGTCAGAAAGTTTGGATAGGTAGGAGTCAGATATTTTTCCTCCGACTCTGCAACCCCGCTGGGAAGATGTGCTATTATATAGGTGCTTTTCTTGCTTCATGTGATAGTTACCTGTAGCTTACGTTCAATGTTGTTGAATGTTTGTGGTTTTATCACATTCTTGCTATGTGATGAAAACTGTTGGCGTGGTTTTGCTTACTAGTAATATCTCCATCATAAAAGGAAATATACTACTAGTAACATTTCTATCTTAAAAGGAATTATCTAGTCATTTCAATTTAGAAAAACATTCACATATTGTCAAACGTAAAAGGAAAATCATCTGTAAAACTGTATTTTAACCAGGAACTATGAGTAGCTCAAAAAGTGAAGTTGACAATTACAAAATACTTTTACCTGATGTTAGTAATTTATTGTAAAGTTTTGCCACATCATATGAGAAACAAAAACACTAGTTGTTTAAATTAAATTATATTGAATGTAACAGTTTCATTAAAATGATTGTTTTCAATGTTTTTATTTCATATTTTTGAATACAATCCTTTTTTTGCATAAATATCTAAAAGACACCAGTTCCCAAAATTCGAAAATTCACAAAAGATTACTTCAAAAATCTTCAATGCTTACTAGCTTAACACCGAAAGCATTTCAATAAACCAAAATCTATCATTAGTTTGACATTCAAACCCAAAAAATTGTAAGTGTTATAGAATTAAAAATTAGATTTAATGTTTTTGGTAAAATGGTATGAGGTTGAGGAAATTATTATGAAAAATACCAAACAAACATGCAATGAATTTTGAACATTGACTAAAAAAATTCAGAATACGCTATTTTTTTGCAATAATGCAAAGTTCTACCTCTAATTTTGAAATGGGAAGTGGCCCACAGTTTTCTTCTTCTTCTTCAACAGTGACTTCTTGTTCTTGCATCTTCTTTGAATATTACACTACAATGCACAGCTCAAGCACTATATTAAAACACTATAACAAGGCATAAAAAGCATGCACTAGTTTTTAGTCAATGCAAGTTCTAGTTCATTGATTAAAGCACGCCATAAATGTGTAATCTGTAAAAATATGTATTTAAATTCTTAGTTTGGTGCTTTTGTATGATAAGCATCCGAATTGAAAGGAACAACATGCAGTTGTGTTGTTTGCCTTAGCATAAGCCTCTCAGGTCAGATGACTTTAGGGTATTTAACTGTTTTTACGTTTAAACAAATACATGGCTGTGTATGACTTTTAGCTTCTTTGTTCCAACATTAAATGAAAAGAACTCATGCTTTTTCATTTCTACAAGAAAAATATTGTCATGAAGCAAAACAAGAAATTTGAAAGTCATTCCACATTGGACTGCAAAAGCTGATAGAGTAAAAAATACCACACACCTTTTCATTTCATATTTCAATAACTTCACATTTTTCATAGCATTCTTGAACCTTTTTCTTATTTAGTGCTTGTCGATACCATACACCTCTCTGCTTTTTGAATAGATTTTCAGTGAAGGTAAAAATTTCAAAAGCTTGTCCAGATTAGTAACATTTTGCTAGTTTCTTAGCTTGGTCACTTCATGTTTGACTTCTGGGTAAGTGATTTAGGCTAAGTGACACACTTTTTTAACACTTTCATTACCGTGTGGTTTTCTCGCAATGATATCCACAGATACTGGGTGGTTTTGGTGAGAAATTCAAATCCCAGGTGTAGCCTGCTAAGCGTTTTCCAGTTTTATGCTAAAATGGTGAACCTGGAAAAGGTTTTGTTGCATTTACAGTGATCAAATGCCAACTTATCAAATCATTTCCAAAATGCTTTATGCTACTGCAACAAATGAGGTTACCAGGACCAATTTTTTCCAAAAGTTTCACTTCATTGCAAGCAATGTTTGAGACCATAACAGCAGATAACACTGGATTTGAGCAATGAACTTTGTCAACATGCTTTAATATGTTTACATAAACGTTCGCAATGTATTTTGTCCTGCTTTCCAAGCATTTAGCAGCATATCAAAGCACTTACATTGCACAAACTCACAGTCACTGCTGCAGGATCCTGGTACTGCCTAGATGAACCAAACATGTGCCAAACAGCCTCTGAACCACAAAATGTTTTGATCCTCATTGCAAGACATAATCTTGTTTGAACCCCGTATAGGACCACACTTCTAGACCCTTTCCAGGCAAGAATATTACAATCAGTGCCCCAAGACATCATTTTTTGTACAAACAAATTTACATAGGCCGCGAAAAGTACAGAGGTTTACACCCCAGTAACAAAAGTGTTAAACACAAGTTGATGATTGGTATATAAAGCCTGACGAGAGCTAGCAGCAACAAATCAGTTTCAATTTTCCCAGCTTTAGTGGACTGAATTTCAAACACAATTAACGCAGTGACAATTGAAACAAGGAATGCCCTCTACCCAAGTCCTTACATAATACATAAGGCACACTAATTAAATATTTACCGAACGCATGGCAAAGAGTGCAGAATGAGCAACACACAAACAACAAAATCATGTTACAAGCCATCTCAGAGCTAGTAAATAAAACAGGTAGAAATTTGAAACCATTAAAAGCAGCCAGTGTAATGGAATGCTTGCTTTCAATTACCCTTGTGATATGGACCGTTAGTCTGAATCAAACATGTATGCAAATAAAAGAAATTAGTTCTCAAAAAGTTCTGCTAAATGCAGCTTGAACCAACTTTGTGTTTATCACAAACAACAAGCTAAAAGATATTTAAGAAAAAAAAAATGTTTGTGGTGATTGTGTTAAAGAAGTTTGAACTAACAATCAAATGAATTTATTGTTTATTAAAAGTTTACATGGAAAACAAGGGCTTTGTAACAACCCAAATATAGATGTGTATTGTGCCAAGCAAATCATTATGAATATGCAACAAAGGACTGCACATGTAATACTATAGTCCAGGGGTGGTGAAACTGCGGCTACCGCATATGGCTCTTCAAACCTTTGCATGGGGCTCTTTGAGCTTTCTGAAAAATTACATATTTTTTCTTTATGTTTATTGCAAACTACAGAAATATTGTAAAATGGTACTGTGGTAGCTAGCGTTCCAAACAGTATTACGTTTGGAAGTCGTTCCAAAAAGAATTATCATGTCACAGAAGCATAGATTGTAAATAAATTCGTGTTTTCAGATTTTTATCTTGCAGCTCTTTGTAACTTGGGTTTTACGATATGCGGCTCATACATTGAGCAGATTTGGCCATCCCTGCTATAATCTAATGCAGGGGTCCACAAATAGTGGGTCGCGAGACCTTTCACTCTGGGTAGCCAAATAATTCAAATTTACATTTTAAATTTGCCATTCTCATTAGACAGGATAAACGCACTCATTTACTGTTTTATGTGCTACGTTTCATACAATTTTGTGCTAGAAAACTGCTATGGTTAGTAGTAGTCTAAAATTGATGTTCAACTATAAAGTATTTTCCAAAAAATTAGATGCTAACAAATTGTTTGGGATGCGAGAATTTTGAACTATTTTTAGGGTTGTACCAAAAAGTATTTGCAGACCGCTGGTCTAATTAACTTGTGAGTAAAATATGGCATTGCTGTTAAGCAGGTGTGTTGGCAAGAATTAGAACTAAATCGCAGAACTGTTTTGTTGGGAGCTGGACAAAAAATGACATACGCAGTAGTTAAATCATCTTACAGGCTTAGTGCCCTTGGACCACAATAATATATATGAAGTGGTTTTGGCGGCCTTTTTCATTTTAATGAAGTTGATAAGTATGTCTTACTTTTATGCTGTGAAGTGGTATAAAAATCAGATTTTTTACTCTTTAAATATTTTACATCTAAACAAGTTATTCTTTGGGTAGTTCAAAATGAGATTGTGGCTTTTGATGAAAAATTATGCAACCATGTACTAGAGAAGCATTGGACTGGATTAGGATCCAGACTGTCACTAACTTTTCTGGATTTGGATCCAGACTGAAATCGTTTCAAAAATTTGGGATCAGGAATAGATCTGGTGTGAGTTAATGGAAAATATTTGTGACATTTTCATTGTAAAAAAACTCAGTGTGTGGAATCAGATCAGAAGTAATTCAAAAATATATCTTGATATCACTGGCAGTCATAATTCACAAAAATAAATGCAATGCAGCTGGCAATAGTGATTTACAAAAATACATGCATATTACATAGTGATTAACCAAATATCAGAGTGACAGTATCACATAGTGATTCACAAAAATATATAATGCGTGGCTAACTATATTCACTGCTTAAGCAGTCACGTGGCCCATGGCGCAAGCAAGCGGAAATGGATGCCACAGACCACTCATAGACTCCAAAAAGAATATATTGAAACTAAGTATAAATAAAACTGAATTGAACTTACTCCGTAATATTTTTATGTTTGTGTGTTGTTCAATTACCCTTGTGATATGGACCATTTGTCTGAATCAAACACACAACTAAAATAAATTAGTTCTCAGTGATTTAAAATCATAGACTTTAACAGCACCTCCACATTTCTTGTTGTTGAAATGATATTTAAGATATTGCACTTTACAGTAAAAAAATTTGAATGTTGCTATTTGCTAATCTGGTTTCTTTGAACAGTACTACCAATACCCTGATGGTTTATGTTGTTACATGAAGTTATGTTCTTACAGCACACAATATGTATGTAAGTTTAAGGCATACCTAGTTACCATACACCATTTTTGCAACATACATTCAAATTTGATAATTTTTAATTTTTATTTCAGAATTTTTTGGACCATAATGTGTTCTTAAATCTTTTAATTTTCTCAAAAATCAAAAGTGTGCCTTATAATGCGATGCCCTTAATGTATGGATCTGGTTGTGCTTTCTCATCTAGGACTACTTTTATGTGGCAAACAATGCTATTTATTTAATGCTGGTTACAATTTTTTTGTAAACAGACCATCATGTTACATAATAAATTAACAACAATTGCATGAGCAGGGTATATGGTTCTGAGAGTAGTTAGCACATACCATAGATCGTATTACTCGGCAAGGCTCCTGACTACATTAGCACACACCGAATGAAACACACACACACAGCTTTTATTTTATTTGTGTCTAGCAGATTAGGCATGTGTGACGGATTAAACACCCTGGTATGTACAGTAATCTGAGGGAGTTTAATCTGTCCAATTAAACTCCCTCAAATGTTATGTGAGTTTTTCTTCATATGCGGCTTATAATCCTGTGAGCTGTATGTATGAAAAAAGAACAGCTGGCATTAAATTTTTGATACTGCGCCTTATGGTAAAAAATACGGTAAATGAAAATAATACTAAATTATTTAGCGCTCCTTTAGATAGTCATCTGGAACCCCCAGCTAAAAACCATTGCTCTTAAGGAGCATAGTCACAAGTGGTCACTGGCACCTATCCCTTTTGCTTGTACTGCAAGTACTTTTATAGTGCATGCTGCAATAGTGGCAATAACAGAACCACAAATGAACCTTTTCTTTGTATCCATGTAGCAATGCTCAGCACAAGGCTGGACAAGTCTAAAGTACCATTTTTCAAGTTTTTGGAAAAACTCGACTAGGAACTGAACTTATTCTACCAGTGTTAGTTTAATTTAATTTATTTGTTTATGAGCAGACACGAAGTCCATAGTATGAACACACACACTCTACAGAACGCAGGTTGATAAAAAAAGACAAAACAGAACGTAGTACAAGGCATTGAAGCCGGCAGAATCACAGGGTTACAGACACTTTTTGCAACTGCATTG
>JGI24159J19872_10010503_pt1 | contig 12139 bp, 6 predicted proteins | sample Ectturendosymbi4_FD_19872 | JGI IMG/M metagenome (IMG submission 19872)
TCCGGAGAGGGTTTGAACACCTCTCTAGCTGCAGCAGCTGGCGAGTTATAACAAAACAAACTCGAGCCAATTAATTGGCTCCGGTGGTCGTTAAAACTGTACGTAAACAGTTTGTGGCAGACACATATTTCTTTTCTATTTATGCTATTGGTCGTATGTTTCCATAACGTTGAGAATTTCGAACATTTAAATAACAACGTTAAGCCTTTTGCATTTTTTGCAGTGGGTAGTTAGTTGGTTTACGGGCACGACATTTTGAACAAGATCTAGAGAATCTGATGCGCACACCTTTTTATGTGAAAGAGATTGAATGTATCACTTATTCTATTACCATGCTTTCAGATGTAACAAAATACCCCTAACTCAAGTAGCAGTTTCATGACTATCTTGGTATAAGTAATCATTTGTATAAATCGAAGCAGTGGATACGTAATGTATGAAGAATAACGTATACCGACTATCACTAAAGCATGTATTCAAGCAGCGTTAATTGTTTCAGAAGACAGAAGCAATAGTACAGTAATAAACAGATGTACTTGTACGACTCTAAGTTTCGGTTTGTTATTGATTTTTAGTCGCAGGCAATTGGCGGCAGCCTGAAGATTGAACATTGTTTCTTTCCGAGTCTGTTGAGCTGAACGCTTTTATTTAAGCAGAGCCGCAGCGAATCATGCACTGGTTGCAGGTCGATCACCAATCACCAAAACTGTCATCAAAACTATCGGTTGTGAGACGGAGACTCTGTCGGTGAAATATTATCATCACGCAGTTATGGGTTTGTCGTTCTGACGGTTTAATACAATTTTTCAATTATTGTTGAGAAGGTGCTTTGTTAAAAAGAGCAATGCATATAAAACCACTGAAGAAAGAACTTACCAACGTAATCTACCACCTTCTGCAAAATGTTGTGCAGATGTGTGGTTGAGACGCGAAGTCCACTTTGCCTGAATATAACCAAGGTTTTATGTAGACGCTATAGATCAGGGATGCACAAATCTTTCGCTATTGCCGGTCGCATTACGCTTATTTTTGTGAATCTTGGCCGCCAGTGAGCCCAAACATTTTAAAATTTTTGTATTGCTTCAATTCTGATTTTACACAGTGAACAAAGCCTGCTACCACACGTGTCTGTTTGATCGTCTTTTTACCGCTCATATTAACGCAATACATTGAATAGACAAAGGGTTTTTATAAATCCACAGCCGCCATAACTAATATTTCAAATGACATGTGCAGTGTGTACGGCCGCAGGTTGTGCACTCCGGCTATAGGTAAGTCAGTTTCAGCTAACAGTGCTTTTAATCATAAATGCAAAGTTTTCGTAACGTTTGTTTCGTAAAGAAGATAATTAATTTGTTAAATAATGTCCTAAAAACATAATGCGCGTTCTAAACATTTGAAACCAGTGTGCTAACTGGCCGTGATACAAAACCTGTTCTTCGAATACACATAAGTTACCGAGACAGTAGCATATATCCCATTAAGATGTTGGCAGGATTGTTGTACATTTCCCATTCGTAAGACAATTTAGTTCCAGAGGCTGACCACTTTGGAGTTTTTACGTTGGCGTTACTGTATCCCTTCCAAATAAGCAAATAAAAATATTAAATCCTATGACACTTTCAATCGATCAAAACAAATGGCAAAGCAGACGAAGTAAATGACATTTTGTAAACATTCGGATGAACACTGTTACCATGATACTCTTGATTTCAACAACTCCGATATCATTGTAAACCTGCAGACGTTGCTTACAAAGCTATAAAATGATTTTACCTCACACACTAAAGATTAAACGCGAAAATGAAACATACCATCAAGTCGCTTCTCAGTCAATAACAAGGATGTGTGATATTGCAATTTATGAGGCATCGTTAATTTATTTGTAACATTACCAAGTATCCCCGAATGTAAAAGAAGAGCTTGCATGTGGTGGGAGTTCTGGTTGAAGAACTGTAATATACGCTTTTAGCTCGGCCGTAGTAGTAATATTTTCCGTGATTCCCGCTGGCTGTGAAGGTATCAACAGAATAACCTGAATCTACCGATGACTCCACCTGTATTATCAAACGAAAGCTTTGACATAGGTTAAATTTTTTCAAACTTTTGCAATTTTCTAATTCAAACAATTAATGCAAAGAAGCTAATTTTGTCAACATTTCCTTAAACGACTTTGTGTATGTGTAATCTCCGAGTAAAAGAAGTTTCAAGATAACATGAATAAGCCTCACAAAATGAAAGGTTTTAATAAATTCTTTAATATGGTGGGAAATGTAGGTACGTTTCTCAGGAAGCCGTATATTTTTAGAATTTCGCTAACATTTCTCGAGTAGGTTGCAGACTTTTTTCGCCCCAGTCTTTAAATGAATGTCTAAAGCTGCAAAGAAAAAGTAGAAATTGAGGATGAGGTTGACTCAAAGAGAAATTGACATGCATTGCATGCCTAAATAATTTTGGATGCAAGTTGCAAGATGTTGTGCAAAAGGATTATAAAAAGCTAACGTTAGCTTACACGAATGGAAGGTTAGAATTGCATCAGGAAGAAAATTTTATCCAGGACCTAAGCAAAGCGGTTTCATGAGGTTATTCTGCCGATTACGCGTACAAGAGTAGTGAGAGTTGGGTTTTATTTCCAAACTGGCGAAATCCACTGAACAAAGGATCACGAAGAGTCATGAAATTCCAATGTCAGCTGCAATTTAAAGATCTGAATGCACATCTGCATGAGTTTGAAATTTTGTAGAAACACAGCTTTTCCCTGCTCAAATATTACTTTTCATTCCATCAAATTCGATTTGAAGTTTTCTGATTTGAGATGCAAAATTATATGTCACATGTAAAGTAGAGCTTAGCACAGGCTCTTCTTTATATCATATTTGGTGAGCATTGAAGTTTTCACGAAGATATCGCTAGATTTAGACATAAACAATGTCCATAGTTTAAGCTTAAATCGTCCCTTAAAGGATTTATGATTTTAGGTTGCCAGGAAAATAAAGATGGCAGGTTACGAACACGTTCAGTATGACTCTCATTTATTTCGCTTCAATGTATTGAATTTCACGTTTTGTGCAGTTTGGTACAAGGCGAGTAAAGACGATTTTCTGTTATGGTAAAGTTATATGCTCTACAGCATATCGGGAAATGCAATATACCGAGAAAGCGGTTGTTAAAAATTGAATGTCGGTTTTCCCCTCAACCAAAAATGAAAAAGATATGCCTAAAGTAACCTATTTTACTGATACAAGTTGCAAGTCAGTAACTTGTGAGGAAAACGTCAGTCAAGTCTTTTCAAAAAACAAAAATGAGTGACGCAGAAGGATAAGACCTTTACAAAGGTAAATGTTACAGGATATGGCAAGTCAAACTATATCAATGAGGCCAACTCGCTGTCTTTCCCTAAATACGATCCCGTTAAAATGATTTTTACTTCTAAAATTTTCCAATTTGAGATTCAAAATTATATGCTAGGCTGATGACCCAATGGTGCGAAGCTGCCATCTGAGGTTTGTGCATTTTCAGTACAGTAAGCATTGCCATAATTTTGAAAGAAATNTCAGTAAAGATTGTTTCTTTATTTGAATGTAACAGCAACACTGCCCATTAAATACAAAGAAGAGTTTTTCGTAGCTAGCTAAAATGCTAGGAATTGGGAAACAGCTTATGAGGAACGCCACCATGGCAGCAGCACTGTTACAGACGGCGTAAAACATTCGTTGGAACATGGTGTTACTTAATGCAAAGGTTATTTGACAGAAAGTCAGCACAAAGTTAGGCAGAATTAGGAAAACAGATTAAAAGTATATTAAAATATATAGTTTTCGAGGAGGTTTTGGCTTCACCAAATAACAAAATACTTGAAATGAGCCACAAGGAAAAAGAATGTTTTGGCACAGCTGCATTGGTGTATGTATTCATCACAGCACACAAATACTTCATGCTTTCCTGTTTGGTAAAAATTAAGATTGTCATAAATTGCATACATAGCTCACGGCATGTTTGAAAAAATGAACACGAGCCAGACATTCAATGCCTTGACGATGTTCCCCGAGGCATGTCTTGACTCTAGTTTTTATCAAAGCAAAGACGCTAATGTCATCAATAATATCACTTTGCTAACCTGGTCGACAATAGATCTTATTGAAATACGTTTCCGAGGATAAGGTTTATGTTTAGATATGGTTTGTGTTAATGATACAAAGGGTTAAAATTCTCTTCTGCAGTACGATATGTGAGACTTGCAGTGCTTCGCAACCTTTTCCTCAGTTTGCAACCGATCGCTTGTCACTATTTAACGGAAGAAATGATGTCATCTATAAACGTTGAAGCAGACAATAAATGGAGCAATCATGTAGAGTCGCCACTTTTGGTTGTAACATATCAGCAGGGCCATTTAAAATCATAAAAGTCATAGTTTTTCCTGGGTTTCAGGAAGCTATGAAACGAATTTTAAAACAAAAATCGCACACCACGAAGTCTATAACAAAAGTTATAAAGCCATAAAAAGTCATATTTTCCATGTTAGGTAATAAAGTACTATTTTGCATATTATCAACCTAATTCAATAAGGACACTATTAAGGAAGTATTTGACTCAGGAAGTATTTGACTAAACCAAGGGTGGAAAAATTTTCTGCGACTTTTAGTAGCGCGCTAACGTTTTAGTACCAAACACATATAAGATTTGCCATAATATTGCATTTAAAATTATAAAACAGGCACTGCTACGTCGCTGCGAATCCCGTTTGCACATTCAAGCGTTTGGGGTAAGGGTCATCTGCCGAGTGCCATGGGCGCAAAGGCGCCATTGTGACGTAGGCAGCCTGACTTGCAAAGAATGTTTTTGTTCGAATCTTGTCGACGACGATTTTCAGTTCAGCAGCGCTTGAACTGCGCTTGCGCTCGCAGCGACCATCCCGTTGCGTTGGCGTAGTTGAAGTGCAAAATTTTCTGGTAATTTTAGTATCGTGTAGAAATTTTTAGTGGCCCACACATCAGCTTTGCCATAATCTTTACTACACTTGAAATTGTAAATTAGGCACTGGTACCTCGCTGCAAATCTCGTTCGGGCACTCTAAGGTTTAGTCGCGCGGCGCGAATGGTCGAGCGCATTTTCGCACACCTGGACTAGCCGCAATGCAGACCAAGCGCTAAGCTTGTTTCTCCAGGTGCGTTGTGCGCTGCCTTGATCCGTCTTAGTGCAATCCGTCTTTCAAGCGATCTATACGAATGCTTAGAACATTTTGTTTGCAGTAAAACATTGCCGTAAACAAGGTAAAAGTCCTATTGTGGAATCTCTTCGCAAAAATAGATCTATTCTTAAACAATCAGAAAAACGTCCAACTCAAGGAGCGCATCTTAAAGTCACTCAAAGGTGTGGGTTCACAAACAGTACACATTGGTTTCAAATACTCAAAAGTTTCTTCTCGTTCAAGCTTCGTTTACAGTGCACAATTATTTTACAGTAACTGTCGACACATGTATTGCGTTTCTTTTTCCTTACAAGAATACTTCGGCATGGTTTGCCCCTTGCTGGTTTGCTTAACTATTCACCCTTGCAGGATTTTTTTCGTATGTTCAACGTGATAAGGGAATCGCTTTCTTGAGTAAAGAGTTGGAGGAATATTTGCAAACTTCGCGGCGTTGCCACCAATCGCTCAAAACCATGCCATCGAACTAGTGACTCTCAACATGAAAGAAGTTCTTCCCGGACCCGGGTCTACCTAATGTTTTTTAATCTGCATGAACATTTTATGCCCGGCAGCGAACGAGACGAGACTATGAGATATTTTTTAGGTTGATTCCTATTAGCTCTATTTTAAAAACTCTCTGCCTATCTGGATTATTTCTCCAAGCGCTGTTTTGAAGAAGAAGTACATTCGCAGTAAATGTAATCCTTTTTGTGAAGAAGTGAAACTCTTGAAACGACTCGCAAAGTCACCTTTGGTCCGATTTTAAAATGGTAAAAAAAACTGTTTCAACGTCAAATTCTGCTCCCAAAAATATAAGAGAAGAAATCTTTTTTCATGCGAGGATGCAGTAAATCACCAAAAGAATTAAGCTGGTGGTGACTCAGCATGGCACCTTCAGATTTTCCGGCAGTGTTGGACCTTTTATCTTGGTCAAGGTGCCAAGTGCAGTGAGGTGCACTGAAAGCAGGAATTGAAGAAACCTGATTTCACGGCTGATACAATGTTAAGGGCAAATCAATTTTTTAAGACAAATACAATCATTTGTCGATCGGACACGAAGACAACACTGACATAATGATTCAGAAATAAGGAGTGACAATAAAAAACCGGTGCTTTTGAAGTGCCAGTAAACAAACACAATAACCTTGTTCACGCTGGAGTATGCTGCTTGTGCCAGCTGTTTTTGTCTTTTGTTGTTTGTTACGACTTGACGCTGATTGCGGTAAATTAATAGAAAACTGAGAGTACTGTTAGTTCGTTCCGCTTCATGTGTATGTCGTGGACTTACTTGTTTAGAGGATTTTAAAGGAGACATCGAGAGTAATGCCTCGGGTATAGCAAGAACGAAGGAGCTTCCAGGAATAGCGCAATTTCCTTTTCAATTAAATGTGAGTAACTGCCGTTTTAACTTCTCTAAAGGCAAAACAACGCCTCCATACCGCGTATGGAACCATGGGCGCAGCTTACAGGAACTTGCCATTGCAACCTGCAATTTGTGGTACATTTGCGGTGCCATGGACGCAAGCCACTGATTTAAGGTGCAAAGGTCTGCGAAGAGAGAGGTCTGTTGGAAGCACAATTAACGATGGTATGCGTGATTTGCATGCGCAAGATTAGAAAAAAATCTTCGATGGAAATGTCAGCCTTGATACAAGTGTTTGTATTTTTAATACACTTGCTGGGTGAAGCTGGACATGTTTTTTCATTATGTTTCTCAAAGATCTTTCAATAGTAGTGTCGTTGCTAATTGTTTGTCGATGAATGATTTCATATTAACGATGTGTTTAGAGAAAACATGTTAGTTTTCCTCACCATTTAAAGTAATGGTAATAATCTATAACGCCTTTTATGATTTAAAAGCATATCTCCATTCACTGGATGTCTCCCATAGAATCGGTAAAAGGTAATTTCAACTTGAGTGAACTGAAGCAAACTCCAAAATTTCTTTATATCTAAGGAAATATCAACTTTTCCTTACTTTTATACGCAGACGCTTTAGATATAGTTGTCTGTTTGATACTGTTGCCAACGCAATGAAAGGATAAATAGCAGCACTTGTTAATTGGTAAGAAAACGAATTCCTGCAAAAAGGGCTCAAAGTTATGCACCACAGATGCACATGTATTGCATGCCACAAAACGAAGCTTCAGAAACTCACGTATAAGTTCGGCCATAGTTTATTTGCTGGTATGGCTCGTCGTTTACACTGAAATACACCTGCGAAAAAAAACTGGCAAAAGTGAGAGGTAGTTCTGGCAGCACTTTTGAACTGCATTTTACGTAACGTTTGTTTCTGTCGCGCGTTTCACCGTCATAAATGTTAGACAGGTTTTTCTGTGGCACGTATTTTTTAAAAGAACTGGTAAAAGTTGCAATTTAACGTGCAACAGACTATTCCCTTTATCCTTGCTCATCATGCATCGATGTTTTATACAATTAGATTTTGCGTTAGCACAAGCCGATTTTTTTGACAGAAAGAAAACACTCTATGTTTGTCTGATTACCAAAACTAATCACAATGTTTGAAGTTGTTTGAAAAAGCATTACAGTGTTGCTATGAAAAGGATTATGTAAACTGTTTTGATATAGCAAAACTATTTCTGCAACTTTTCGTCTATATTTATTTCCACAATATTGTACTGTAGATTTCTAGGCATTAAGGTATTTCTATTTGTATGGAGGAGACTCTACAAAGCACGACATAAGTATTTATGGCTCAAAACTGAGGCAATCCATGTTGAAAGGCTTGTGTTCGTAATTTGTAAAAATGTCGTTTTTCGAAAGGCTTTCTATTTTGTTATATATATTATACCACATTTTACTCGATTTAGCTGCGTTTGTGATGTCAAACGTTTTGAACCAAAACTTAGAAAAAATTCATTATGCATAATTTTTGAGGCGTACTTTACATATTAATGAAATATGACTTTTTACTGAAATTTTGAGGTTCACGGCGACATAGATTACGCCAAAACAAGACGCTGTCAGGGAAATGCAATGCAATGGCAAGCAGAAAAATCAGCAATGCGTGATTCAAAACTTTTAAGATAGTTTTTGAAGAAAAAGCATTGCCACAACAAAACGGTTCAACACAAAACGTTGTGCGGCAAGTTTATTTAGGCCCAACACATTTAGAAACAAAGCAGCCTACAAACTGCAAGTAAAAAAGTAAGTAAGCAGCTCTGCGCAGTACCGTCTGCATGCGGATGCAGTGAGTAACCAATGAACATTTCAACGCTCTGCAGTGAGCGTACGATCGCAAACCCCCGAAGAAAGTTACTTCCACGTGACAATGGACTTGGACAGGTGACAATGAAAAGGAAGTTACGTGACAATGGAAAGGAAGTTACTTCCACGTGACAACGTGACATGGGATAAGAAGTTACTTCCACGTGACAATGGACCGTATTAGGTGCAGCTGGGATACAATCATTGGAATTAGCCGCCAAGCTTAACGCTACCACCACAATCGCTCCTCCACGTAATAATACCCAGGTACAGCCAGTATAATCGATGCAGTTATACACAGATCCAGTCAATCAATACAGAAGTTGCAGTATTGGTAACAATCGCGATTACAAAACCGATGCTCCAAATCTGTAAGGACGTCTAATTTGTCTCCCAAATCTCCGAAGAGTCGGAGCAGCAATTATCGTCAATCGTTAAACTGAAGTCAAGGTCGTTCGTCAATTTCCGCTGATCAGCATCAGCCGACGGCGCTTCATCGGGGCGTTCGTAGGCACCTTGACTTCGATTGTCGGAATCACTGGTGAATTGTCCAACTCAATACGCGTTCGGACAAGGAGCGAATGCTTTTGTTCGATAGAATAGTGAAAACATCAGCGAATGCTTTCAACAAAAGACGACTGTGCGTTACAGCGAGTTTCTTGGAAATGATTTGACATAATTTTGTTTTTATTTTGAGGAGAAGAAAAGCCATGGTCAAAAATTTTTTTTATTTAGAAATTACAGTAAATTATCATACTTTTGTTTTTTCCATTAAATGTAAGTGCGGATGCACGTTAACATTTGTCATTTAATTTAGGGATTAAGGCGTTCCTTTTCATTCCTCAACTGTGGTTGTGAATCTTGGGTAATGAATGAAAGAGTGCTATCGCAGGTAGAAGCGGCGGAGATAGAATTTTGGGAAGAGTTCCTGGTGTGACACTTCGCGACAAAGTGCCCAGTTGTAAAATTGATCGGGCCACGTGACTCAAATGTCTCAGGAAAGCTTGGCGAGGTAGGTCCTACTTGCTAATGCTACACCCACCCGAAATTGGCAAAGATTCCGACTCTAGGACGAGGTAGGGTGATTGTAATTGTTGCTACAATCCCGCTTGGTGGTGAGATGATTTGGATACAGAAGGGCTATCATAGGTTGCTGTAAACTACGAGGTATTTCGGTACCTCGCTGGACTTCTGCCGGACCTCCACTGAGAAAAAAGCGGTTGTGAAAATGGAAGTGAAAGTGATACTTCGAAATGTCATTCAATAAGAGCTGAAGATGTCTCCTCAGCAGGGTGAATTACTGTATATTCTACAAGCACCACAGAATGTATGATTCATTGCTGAGAAAGGATTAATTTGTTAGATATTCGAAAAAGCTTTGAAACCACTAAAATACATTCGAAAAGAGTTGACCTTATTTCCTATGTCGAACATGTCACTTCCTCCATTCAAAATGTGATTATTATCAATTCCGTCATCATAAGCATAGTTGAACCAGTGTGGTATCAAGGTTGTAATACCCCCGTGCAGTTTTATGAGGTCAACCACTTTTTCCTCCAGACCTGAACAAAGAAAAACAATACCAGATATTTGATTGCTAACGGTTTATGTCTTGTTAACGGTTTATACAGCAATTGTTACTGATGGTGCCGTGCACGTGTTTACAATTGCCCGTTTGAACGATCTTGCCAGTTTTTATTGTGACTAAAAATGTAGCTCTTTAAGTGAAGTTTTGATAAATGCTCCTGTGGTAATTTTGAAACGAAGCTGACATTTCAGCATGCTTGACAGCGGACATTCATCACAGCTTATGGCAAGTGCACGGACGAAGTCCCCGAAAGTATCAGTGGGAAAGGCGAAGAGACAGAAAAAATACTAAAACCAACGAATGCCACCTGTAAAATGCATAAAAATCATGATAAAAAGTGAAGTCAGAGCGAGCGTCGCGCGAAAATAATCAACAGATGCCAAAGGGGGATATCATGCATCACTACAATCAAGACATAAACACTGTGAAAACAGTCTAAAATATTAGCTATATCATAAACGATGCGCCTCCATGTTCTGTTATATATATATTCTGAAATAGGTTTGAGTTTTTTCTTTGAGGACATTAGATAAACTATGTATGAAATGCCTCTTTACAGATGAGCGGCGACAGGTTCCAGAAAATTAAAGTGACACGATTCAGTGATACGTCGTTTTCGAAAAATGCTTTCAAACTCGACAATGTCCGTCTTTCACGAATCCTTTCTGTGTCCCACTTAAAATTCATTTTTACTATAGCAGTTTCATGCACTTCGTCCGTAAACGTATTATTTTTCATGAATTCATAATGAAGAACCATTGCCAAGAGAGAGGTGTCGTCGACGTGGTTTTAAATTCAGAAATGGAGCCAAACCTTATTTTATATTCAAAGAATATCTGCCGACTGGTTCTGCCATTATGTAGGTTAATGGTGTTTGGTGGTAATTCCATATATCAGTACCATCCTGAATTTCTGCAAATGACTTCCATAACTTCAACTAATAATTAGGAACCGATTCATTCATAACATGAAAAAGAATTGAATCTTTTTAATTGTTTGATCAAGAACATCTATTTTGCAATATCCTTTCAACTAGAAATTAATATCTTGTCCTATTTGCGTTCAAACTATGGTCATATTTGGCTCATTATTGTATCGTCAGTTGAATTGTGGTTTCTTAGCCGGACGCGAGTAGAACCACTGCAGTCCCAAAAACGTAATGGAAAACGCATGAAATTTTCAGCAAAAGTTTACCTTTATTTTCAACGTGAGGTAAATGTTTTTTGTCAGAATGAACATATTTCATGAAATTATTATTTACGGTATAAACAGCGAAAAACATCTTCCCACATTTTGCATAGCAGATGCCATGCACCAGAGCAAATAAGAAAAAAAACGATAGCCATTGCACTGATAGCACGAGAGCGCGGATATTTGCGCTTTGAGGCGTGGCTGACCGGTAAGTTGCAACTGTAATGATCTTGGGACATTTCGTTTAACCGTTGAAGCGGAGTCACAAACGCATTGCATCGCAAAATCTTTTGCAAAAAAGCAACTCTTTTTTAACCTGTCTTGTAGGAAAATATACTTCTCAAATTTTTGAATTAAAAGAAATTCATTACCTGCATATAAAGCTCAGAAAATTTGTTTTTGAAAAACTCAACAATATTTTCTTTCCATTTACCGATATTGTGCGCGTTTCGTAGGAACCACGCACATATCACGTGAAATTTCCAGATATTGAATAACTTCCTACNCAAAATATTTAAAAGATCGTAANACTTAAGGTCTCTGAAACGTGTCTATGTGACAAATTTTTTTACACATTGGTAAAACCGANCTTGCTATAAATCTCAAATTGTGACTCATAACTTAGAGCCAAACACCAAATAAATAACACAATAGTAATAAGTTGCCTAATATCGTATATTTACACCAAGTCAAGCCTCGAACATAAAATCACATCATCTATATATTCCACTTCAAAAATGGCAATTGCTTCAGAATTAACAGCAGCTGTTGTTGAACTACGCGCAATCATCATATTGTGCACTGACCATTTTTTGTGCGCCTGGGGACAAAATTACAAACTGAAACTTTCGCATACCTAGAATACTGATGCTCGAGAGTGGAAGATGGTCGCGGTACAAGGACTGTAGTGATGATCCGTAATTCGAGAGGAAGCCATTGGAAGT
>JGI24159J19872_10010504_pt1 | contig 12139 bp, 9 predicted proteins | sample Ectturendosymbi4_FD_19872 | JGI IMG/M metagenome (IMG submission 19872)
TCACCTTCGATTGGTTTCATTCGCTTCAAGAGGGTCACGAGTGGTCTGCGGCGGCCAATCCCGCTTGCTTCCGCCGTAGGCCACGCGGTACCGTTGTTCAAGTCTTCGGTATGACCCGGCCGGGAATCGAACCTTGCCTACCAGATTTGGTGGCGATTTTCTATCCACTCAAACCTCAACCAGCGCTTACTGGAAAACTGCTGCGCAAAGGTACTTTTGAAATCGGACAAAAATTATCCGCACAACGTCAAGGCGCAAATGTACGCGTGCGTCGCACTTCAGTTCGCTCGTTGGAAAGAAGGGTTTTCCTGATAATATTAAAATAGCATGACCTTTCGAACAACACAGCGGGAATCTTGCAATCACGTCGTCGCAGTGGAAACCTCAAGCGGAATATTCAAAAAATAACAGACGACGACACTAAGAAAACAACAGAAAACACCCAACATATTGCACACGACGCGCCAATGCGGACACAACACAGCATTAGGTCATCCGAGAGCAGTCTGCCCAAAACAAACACCCAGAACTCGGGTCAACTTTGCTAAAAATCCGCCGGAACTTCGGCGCTATTTTCATCGCATCATTCAAAAATAAACACACATCGGTCTTTGCGTTTTATGCAATCGCCTTTGGAGCATTTCTGTAACATGCAAACCAGAACAAGTAACGATCCCACTACGCGGCTAATACTGTTCGTGAAGCAGTTGCAAAGGCCGTAAAGCACCAGGAAATCACAAGTTTCTTTTCTGATGTACTTACGTCCTCATCATCAGATGATGGTTTTCTGCCCATTTAGTCATCAAGTGCGTTTAACACAGTAGCTTTGAACACATCCAACTCCAGCAACGATGTCATTTTTGCTTTTGAAAGATTGCTGATTGTGAAGGAAAAACCAATGTTTTTGCTTGAACAGGGGTTTGCGTTAAAGTCATTTTTTCCAGGTCCACAGGCCCATAGCCACGGGTAGGCCTTCGGGGGCCGTCCCCCCCAATATGTGTTGTGCCCACGAAAATTGTTTCCCTAGAAATGCATTTTGCCCCACCAAACCTGGTTACGGGTCTGGGTCCAGAACAAAATGAAATAAAACTTTCAGGAAACCGAGGACGAAAAGCATTAGTGAGTGATGGGTACAGGGTTGGGCGCAGTGGGTGTTAAGGAATGGTCTGTTACAGCAAACAATTAGGAAATCATTCAATAAAAACGTCACTTTGGCACAAGGAAAACGTGATTGTTGAACAGTTTGATTATAAAATTAATGGCCAGAGCAATCAAAGAGACGATTTGGGAACATTTCGCTATTTAACACTGTTTCCATCACATGTCACCGTATTGATGATGGTAGCAGTGTGTAACGAAAACTTCACGAAATGTCTCTTACTTCGTTTGCTTTAGTCATTCTATGACAGCAATTAGGTATTGCTTGAACGAAATGCCAGTGTTACGTAAGGTCACATGTGCAAATTTTATTAACCTGATTCTTGGCGTGAAATATATCATAACGTTTGCTATTGTTGCGGTCGGAAAGCCCGCAAAGATTCACACCATGGCAGCAAGCAACAAAACTCGCCGCAATCACTCAATTACTGTTTGTTCGCGTCACTAACATGAGTGCTTGGTGCACATCCCTTTCGTGGTAAAATGCGCATTGAGCACCGCGCCTACCGAGATACTGCAACACTAGCAAGCTTCGAACGATCCGACGTAACAGATTTTAACGAACCAGTTCAAGTAACTGAGACCACAACGCTGGAGACAGCCTTCAGGCAAATCGCACGCTGTCCGAGAGTTTTCCAGCCGAAGCGTTACAACCCATTGTACCCTCCATGGAAATTTTACGCTGAGCAAATGTTTGTTTCCGTGCGCATGGAATTGCGCAACCATGCAGACACACAACCAGTGAAGCGTCTCAACCGGTAAAAGAGCTATGGTCTGGTGGTACTGTGCAGTTGCGCAGCTTCAGAGGGAACATAGGTTACAACCCATTCCGCAAGTGGGCGCTGATTTCACTTAACAATGCACATAAGCCTGAGCGAAAAGGTCGCCACGGTCCAATTCACGCAGCAAATGCAGGTCTAATTCAAAGAGCAGCCTCAGCCCGCAAGTGCACACTTTTCACAATTACCGTCAGCGGAGTGCATGCCAACAGACTTCCATTGGGGGAACGGGCATTTTACAAGCGTATTTTAAAATCAGTCAACCTCGCAAAAAAGGTTTTCCGCTGCAAAACTTCGGTTTTTTCGTCTTTGTTTATACATGGGCGTCAGAAAAAAGGAGCAAGAAGGTCTTGCCCAGCCATGGATTTTGAACCTTGACATTTTTCTATTAAAGTTTTAGCAACAAAAGGCTATATTAGAAAACAACGGAAAACACCCAACATATTGCACACGACGCGCCAATGCGGACACAACACAACATCACGTCATCCGAGAGCAGACTGCCCAAAACAAACACCCAGAACTCGGGTCAACTTTGCTAAAATTCTGCCGGAAAAAACTTCGACGCTATTTTCATCGCATCATTCAAAAATAAACACACATCGGTCTTTGCGTTTTATGCAATCGCCATTATCTTGCGCGGTTCCCGGACATTTCTGAAGCATGCAAACCAGAACAACAAGTAACGATCCCACTACGCGACATCTGACTCCAATCCAAAAACGTTGTCATTTTTGTTTTTGAAAGATTGGTGATTGTGAGGGAAAAACAATGTTTTCGCTACAGGCGTTTGAGGTGAAGTTTTTTCCAGGTCCAGAAGAGAATGAAATAAGACTTTCAGGAAACCAAGGGCGAAAAGCATTAGTGAGTGATAGGTACAGGTTGGGCGCTGTGGGTGTTAAGGAATGGTCTGTTACAGGAAACAATTAGGAAATCATTCAATGAAAACGTTACTTTGGCATAATAAAATTAATGGCCAGAACAAACAAAGAGAGATTTGTAAACATTTCGCTATTTAACACTACTTCCATCACATTTCACCGTACTGACGATGGAAGCAGTGTTTTCCGAAACCTTTACGAAATACCTTCTTACTTTGTTTGCTTTGGCCATTCTGTGACAGCAAGTCAGGTATTGTTCGAACAAAATGTCAGTGTCACTGCGCAAACCCAAGGTCACATGTGCACATACTTTAAAACCTGGTTCTTGACGTGACATGTATTAGAACCTCTGTTACTGTTGCGATCGGGAAGCTCCCAAAGCTTCACACTGTGGAAGCAAGCAACAATAGAGATCACACGCCGCGATCGCTCTATTACTGCTTGTCCGCGCCACATACATATAAATGGGTGTTATCCTTCGGGAACATCCCATTCGTGGTGAATTGCGCATTTAACACTGCGCCTACCGATAGGTTGCAACCAGAACCTTCGCAAGAAAGCTTTCCATAGGGGGGCTTTCCATTTAAAAATTGACAAAAATTCCACTGATTCATACTGTTTCGTATTCCCATTTGGGGGGCTAAGCCTGCCAAAGCCCCTCGCGGTGACGGGTCTAGTTGCAACACTAGCAAGCTTCGAACACTCCAACGCAACAGATTTTAACGAACCAGCCCAGGTAACTGAGACCACAATGCTGGAGACAACCTTCAGCCAAATTACATGCTGTCCGCGAGGTTTCTTTCTATCCGGAGCGTTGCAACCCATACCGCAAGTGGGCGCTGATTTCACTTAACAATGCACGTGAGCCTGAGCGAAACACAGGGGTTAAAGGTCGCCACGGTTCAATTCACACAGCAAATGCGTGTTTGATTCAAAGAGCAGCCTCAGCCCGAAAGTGCACACTTTTCAACAGACGTCGTTTTGGTGAATGGGTGCCGAGACAAAGAAAAGTATTTAAGGCAGTGAACCTCGCGAAAAAATGCAATTAGCTGCAAGATTTTTGTGCCTTTTCCTCGTTGTTCACATCCATGGACGCCGGGAGAGGATCAAGCATAAGGCGTATTTCATGCTGTCGGCCCTGATCCCTCCCTGGATTTTGAGATTTGATCTATCAAATTTTTAGCAAAAAGGTTGTTTTCTCAATTTCGGGAAGGTAAAATAAAGCTTCACCACTTTTGGTCCCCTGGAATGATTCCTTCCGGCGCCCCCTGGAATCATTTGACCTCCTGGAATCCTTGATTCCTTCCGACGCCGATGTTTGCATCGATCCAATGCATTTCAAACATTTAAAGACGTTTTGTGGCACTTTGAGTTTTCTGTTCAACATCGCATGTGAATGGCTCTTCAATTGAACGTTCCTAGTTTAAGGTTCATTGTTGTAACTCAATCACCGTCGTAAGATCAATGAGGGTTTCGTTTATATCGAATTGATTGTCACTGCAGCTCGATATCTACCTACATGTTCATGATGTTGTTTTTAGAGAATGGCAAAGTGACTTGAAAAAAGCAAAAGGGAAGTTTTTCCGAAAAAAGCTTCAACCGTTTGAAAAGGGGACCGCAAAAAGGGAGCATTTTATGACAAATATAACCAAAAAAGGAAAGTTAAAAGCGAATGAAAAAAAAGCTGCAACGGCTAGTTCGCGAGAAATGAAAAAACAGACTCAAATGCAACTAAATGCTTTTGCAAACGATGTAAGCCGCACGTTGGACGGTTCCAGTACGAATGACAATTGCCCAAGATCGCCTGCTAACTGCTTCCTGTTTGTGACGTAACAACAGGCACGCCAAACGACACGAGGCTGACGTCACGGGCAGTCACAGATGACCACTACTCATCAGCAGATCTACACGAGGTTGTTGTGGGAGAAGGGTGGGGAAAGTACGATGAGGGAGTAGCCAGGGAAGGACGATAATGTGGAGGTAGGGGGTACAGGGAGAGAAAACTAAACTTTAACCTGTTGAGTACGTTACGTGCCAAAGCGTGAGAAGTTAAGAACTTCAGGTGTTATTGTCTGAAAGGGATTCTGCTTCAAGATTCACGGCAGATATTACTCACCCGGGGGCAACATCGCCCCCGGAATTATTATTCGGTGAGGGAAAAGTCAACCCGGGAATAATTATTATTCGCGGGAGGCAACGTGACCCCCACAACAGACAATACTACTGTTACAACTGCGAATCAACGTCGTCTACGATTGTTTCAAATCGTAGCCGCTGACGAAGGGGACGCCGCTCGGGACAGTTCGCTTGTAATCGGCGTAGTCCCGTCCGAAGAAGTTCAGCAGCGTGATCTCCTCGTTGTAGATCCTTTCCCGGAAGAATACCCAGGACGCGAAGGCATAACCGACCGTACAAACAGGGTTTATGAGAAGTATCTGGAAGAAAATGTAAAAGGAAAATCGTGCAACTGTTGATGAACGGCGTTTTTTTATACGCGGCGAATCTTCACTGATGGGGTTGTTTCAGGACTCGATTATGGCTTTCGTTAAAGATCGTCTACTTCGTGACGACGTGACAAGTATACGCCAAACGTATGCTTTCTATTACCGCCGCATATCTATGTTCGTGTTCTTTCATGTAGCTGTGTGTTCCTTGTTACTGGCACGTATGCTTAGTGTGGGAGTGAAGACGTTGTACAATACGCATATAGAGATCAAATAGTTCTACGTTTGTTGAAAGCTTTTTCTTAACGAGACGTGCTTAGCTCTCGTGAGAGAGCTACTCTGACTTCAATAAATCAGATGCCATCCGCTCAACACGCATTTGCTTCAACATAAAATTGATCGCCAGTGACGACACAACCTTCCTGCTATGACGTGGCTGTTAAATGCCAGACATGAAGCGCTCAAAACTCAGGGGGACATGAAAGATGCTAACACTCGACAGGGCAATAAAATACCGACTAGCTGTAGCGCGTGTCTGTGTTGCGCCCCAGGTATCCCTGCCTTTAGCTGTCGCGTCGCGCTGATTGCGGTACCTAATTAGTGTTGTCTCGTCTGTTCATTTATTTAGCACAACCTGTTCTCTGCCAGTCCTTTCCCTGTGTAAGACCAGCCCGTGGTCTATTGGTAAGTGCGTCCACCTCGGTGCTGGTAGGTCAAGAGTTCGACTCCCGGGCGGGTCTTACCAAGACCTTGTAAATTGGTACTGCAACCTTCTTAACAGGCGCACGGTGCACGGAAGAGCCGCAGGGAACAAATCCAGACCACAAAACAAACAGAGTCAAATGAAAGCAAACATTGCATAAACTCAGCCGTGGCGCTACAAGACCATTGCAGTTACAAAGCGCCATCAACAAAACACCATATAAATAAAATAAACAATTTCCCAGTGTGAGCACGTCGCTGCTAACTGTGTTGAGCTGCACTGCTGGTTCTGTGAATTAACCCCGGTGTGATTAATCGCTCTTACACGTTTGCAGGTTATCGTTGGGCTTTCTTGTTTAAATAAAGCCTTAGCGAACTTTTGTCTAATTGTTCATATCGATATGTCTCGACACTAGCAATCCATTTAAGATGTGAGAAAGGTGATTGCTGACAGAGTTCGTTAGAAAAGCAAACAAACGTCAGGGAGCATCTACTGTCGTGCAAACAATTACAAGCAGTTGATGGGACCAGATTTAGAAGCAGGAAATTGTTTTTATAAATCCGTCCCTTTGAACCTAAACTTTCACGCACAAATCCCACAATCTCAAAGCTGCCGAACAGATGAAACTGTGCAGACCCGCGACCAAATGCGACGCACCCAGAACTTTTCAAAAACAGATTTACTTGTTACATGCCATTTCCCCCCCAAAAAATAGTAAAACAACAAATTACAATCATTTTGACCCCCCAAAAAAACAGCAGCTGGAAGCGGCTCTGAACCTCTTTATCACCTGGGTGCCCACGCTCCAGCAAAGCCAGCCTGTGTAGGAGGGGTGACGCACAAGCGAGTAGACCCCGTGCGTCACAAGCACGTGATCGCTGCGCTTGTAGTATTGCACGACGTGGTTGAAGCTTTTTCCTGTGGAAAAGAACCGATGATGTTATAAAAAATAAAATTTGAAAAAAAAACTATAATAAAACAAAATAATATTCAGCGAATCGGACACAGAACCTGCATTACTACGCCCATGGTGAGTTAAAGTGAAAATCGACTAACGCATGACGATAAAGAAGATTTAGATTCAGCTTATCCTGTACAGCAGTGGTTCCCAAACTTTTTGAAACGTTACCCAAATCAAGGTAGCGAGTCTGTCGCATTACTCTCAATAAAATTTTTTCGTATTTCAGGTCAAAGATTTCTTTTGCAGTGACCACTCATAATACTGAGCAACATTGTGATTTTGGTTCCGCGTTGCCCATCGAAGAATCGCATATAATCCCGAGGGGTAATTTATCCCAGTTTGGGAACCACTGCTGTAGAGGCACGAAATGACAAATTTATAACTTTGTTTTTCAAGCTGCTTTGCAACCATGGGCTATTGGCGTTGTTTTAAAATGGACTCTTAAACGCACATCCTGTGGTGCGTGATGCTTTCAAAGAAGGTGTTCCATTGCCACAGACCGCATTTTTCGTAAACGTCTCAAAGCTGTTCTTCTTACACCGAGCACGATGTAAACTGAGCAACAGACATCACGAGGTTTCTATCAGGGTCGCGGAGTCGGAGGTAAAATATCCGACTCGGGCCTTTCCTAAATTTCCAACTCCGACTCCTTAATATAAAGGGAATGAAGTTTGGCTGTTAAAAGCAATAGAAATCGTGGTGCACGGAAATACATCTGTTGCAACAAAAGTTTCAAAAGAAATTGTACCATTTCAACAGGAATTTCCAACGTAGGAGTGTGATGTAAAAAATGATGCAATTGGGCATCTGGAGTCGGGCGAATACATCAGAGTCTGACTCCTGGTGTTGTTAGGAATCCGACTCCAACCAAAAACCTCCGACTTCTTACGACTGCGCAACCCTGGTTTCTACAGCATGACCAGTGGCGTAACTAAAGGTTTGATCCTAGGGGGCAAAATTTAGCTTAATGGGGGCCCAGTGACCACCGGAGAGTGGCCACTAGCCAACACTCAGAAAAAAGTTAAGAAATGATGGTGAATCCAGATGTCGCGGATGTCTATATAAGCTAAAAAAAAACGAAAACATTCGGAAAAACGCAAAAAAACAACCTACTGAAAACCAAAAGAATACTAAAAATCAAAATATCAGTTTCAAGAGGGGCCCAGTTTTCACATTTAGCTTGCCAGGGTGGGCGGCTCGTCTCTCTGCTCCCGTCAGTTACGGCACCGAGTATGAATGCTTTTTCACTGACTGAGCAACCTTGGACACACAACGCATTCACCGGCGCAAACCGTTTCGTTTCCCGAAACAATGCACATCTGTAAACGTCGCTAGTAACAGACGCGAAACCACATTGTTTGAATTTAAACAATTTATCGCTGGAGCTCCACTAGTTTTTCAACGTTTAGGAAAAGTGTACGCAAAGAAATGCGACGCAGCTGCGTAACAAAAATAACTTTTCCGAGCTGTGTGGCAAATGGTTCCGCAGGAATTACGGACGTCTCCTTGGTACAGTTTTATCATAAGCAGAACAAACAACTAAAATTGGCAACTCTTCAATAGCTTTACATCCATGCTTTGAATACACAACCACTTTTTCTCAACATCTGCATGACAAACATTGGAAGAGTCCTCCCCAAGTTGAGAAATAAAAAGGTCTTTCAACTTTCGGAAAACAAAGGTTGTTAGAAAATGGCTGCTGTAAAAAAAGAGTTGTCTACAGACCAGTTTTTTTAAGGTGTTTTATGGACGCGATTCGGGTCCCTAGAATCAGAGAAAATTAACACCGGGTCCCTAGAATCAGAGAAACTAGGGCCCTATATGTCTATATTGGGTACCTAACATTTTCCTTAAAAAAAACCTGCTATAGAGAATTGGTTTACTGTCAATGAGTAAATTCGCGAATCGTCATGAAAACAGCCCAATGCATTTTGCTTTGAAATTCCACGTTTAAAAGATTGTTTGCGATAACAACCTCAGAATCAATTGCAGCTTCAATACAAGGTTCATTCATTAAAATCTCCGTTCAACGTTTCAGGACAACATGGCCAGAAAATTCAGAATGGTTTTAGCAACTATCTACAAAATCTAACTGCAATAATACACGAGTTGAGAAAGCCATGCCTCCAAATTTGGATAGTTCACTCCTCATTTGTTTAAGCATTTTGGGATGAACTCTCAGAGAACTATAAAAGATTTGAAAAAAACAAAACTATCCAGCCAAATGAAATGTAGTTAGTTGATCTTTGACATGAAATGCATTGTGACTGACAAATCTAACAGCATTCAGCTCCACTGCTGTAAGGTATAACAAAAGTTTACAACATTTTGTTTCAGTACTTCATTGCACACAAAAATTGTCATCTAGACATTTTGAAAGAGGAATCATGAATCTCCAAAACGAATCAGTTAGGTATTGCACAAAATACAAGTTTTCAAAACTTTTTGCGAACTGTCAGCAAAAGAACTGCGCATAGGAGTCTTGTTGCAAAACTTGAATAGCACCTTAACATCCTAGCAAACTTGTTTTAAACTTTACTTACCAGCAGTATACATAGCAAGCTTCCTAAACACCTCTCCAAAGATGCACATCGACAGACCGATGTAGGATACAGTGTAGAGTGCTTTGAAATCTTCATAAAATTGTACAAAATGAAATGACATAAGTGCATACTCAGCCCGTTGTAACAATGATAGTTTGCAGTGCCTTTTGAAATAAATGAATAAAGCAGCATAGTTGTTTCTCTGATTCGCCTTAAACCTGTTTTACTCTCATCAACATGCAGCAAATTACTGGTTTTCATTTAAACAAAAAGATTCCTGCCCACTACATATAAGATGAGGTGATTTTCCTGAAAAACGGTTGAGATGCTGAGCAGTTTTTGAGAGTTTACCAAGTTTTTGCCACTGGTAGTACAAAACACCTTGCAATCAAAGCCCAAACAGGCTTCAATTGCTAAATCTGCTATAGGCCTATGTATGCAATTTCAAGAGAAAAATATTACAGCTGGTATCCAGTAGATGCCAGATATGTATCAATACATAGCCTGGTATGTTTCCCATAAGTACCAAATATGTAAGGATACATGGACTGGTGTAAAAAGTTTTAATTAAAAGAGCTGATAGAATAACTCTCAGTACATCAAATGCTAAAATAGTCTGCAAAATATCTTATAGAAAGTTTTAATATGAGATTGAATAAATTTTTAAAGCACAAACACAAAAACTATTATATACACAATGTATATTGAGGTGATTGGTACATTACAAATAACTGATGTATGAAAATAGCACATTTACCTGGAGCAACATACAACAGTAGTGCATGTTCAACCCAGCTAGCTGCCAAAGCCAGGTTATATTCAAGGCTGTGATTGATGATAAATGACGAAATTGTCAAAGTTGATGGATTCAACAATGCAGTTGCCAGATATTCACTCAGATGAAAGAATGCAAGTGAGCAGAGGTAGAGTCCAACAGAAAGGTATACACAAGGACCAAAGATAACAATGTTGGCACCAACAGAAAACATCACACCAAGAAGATAAGTTCTCCACATTACCTGAAACATGGGAAAAACCCAAAGGTCAGCTTTACTGTCATTTATTTACTTTCATTTTTTTCAAATCTTCAAAAACTTTGCAAAGTATTAATGCAAACTTTCATGGCATATCTATGACTCATCAACATCATCATTAAAATCGATGGTATCAAGCAGTATAAAATTTACTGATATTTCATGATATGTTGCTCTGGGTCCAAAAATGTGCAACAATTTTACTGCCACTCGTATTTCACTATATTTGTGATAACAATGGTTGGTGAATAATGGGCATGATGACTCATCTTTAATTTTATCTGTGATGATACAAACAAAAATGAAAATAATCTAATAATATTTGCTGCTGTACAAAGGAATGCATAGGTAACATATAATTTATGTTTTCAGATTAATCATTACAAGGGAAATGCATTACATAAGATGAATTCCTTTTCTCTAGGATGAAACCAAACCCATTTAAATCACAATTTGCCATAGATTTTCATCAGCATCAGGTACATTTTAATGTGACAATAATTTCACTTCTTTGCACTAACATCTGTTCCTAAGTGTTCTATAACATAAACTGTATACACTGTTAAAAAAGTGAGCATTGTGTTAAAATTTGGTTGGTGGTAAAATATATAAGTTTTTAGTTTCCAAATTGTTTAGGAGATATAATCAAAGCACCTGTTGCACAATCAGCCAAGGATCAGCAAAATGGCTAAACACCTCTTCCAGGTGGATTTACCTGTAAATCCCATATTTTCAAACCACTTTGCAAATCCATGACATTCGATTGTGCTAGAGAGGTGTTCAAACCCTCAGAAGACTTGGCAAATTCTCTAGTTTGCAATGATAGAAGAAATTAGGGCTTTGTGTTTCGTTGTTTGTGGGTGATGTCATAATTGGCATAGGATTAAGGCTTTCTGGCTAAGGTTATCGGGCCCTGGGCCCAAACCACAAGAGAAAAGTGTTTTGCTCAAGTTTTCAGTGAAAACTAGGCTAAAATACAAGTCCACTGAGCTTTTGATTGGCTTTCTAAGGTTTCTGGTTCAAAGTTATGACCGAAAAACTAAATCTGGGAAAAAAAGTCCAAAAAGTTTTATTTATCCAAATTTTGGTTATTTTATCCTGACCTTTGAACCAGAAACATTAGAAGGCCAATCAAAGGCTTAAAAGACTCAGATTTTCATTTAGTTTCCACTAAAGACTAAAGCAAAACACTTCCCTCTTGAGATTGGGGCCCAGGGCCTGGTAACCTGGGCCAAAATGGCCTAAAACCTACCTCAATTATGAGGTCACCCACATAAAACCCAAATCCCGAAACTTCTAATTTTTTTCATTGCAAACTAGAAGATTTGCCAAGTCTTTAGAAGGTTTGAACAACTCTCTAGCACAATCGACTAGCAAGTTGTGGAGTTGCAAAGTGATGCAAAAATCATGGCTGAATGTGTGATTTCAAAGTACGATACATTCATAAACTGGCAGCAAGTATGTTAACAAATAAAAGGAATTATGTCACTGGCTAAGCTTAATAATTGATTCATATCATGCTAGTTTGGGTCAACATTCTTGATCATATTATATTAAAAAGGATGCTTAAATAGACTAAAATTTCTTTACCAATTCAGTTAAGTTTAGCAAAAGTTTTGTTGATTTTTTGTAAATT
>JGI24159J19872_10010505_pt1 | contig 12139 bp, 10 predicted proteins | sample Ectturendosymbi4_FD_19872 | JGI IMG/M metagenome (IMG submission 19872)
AAAGGAAAAAGTTCGCAAGAGCTCTTCCGTCAGCACACGTTGATAGTAACTGCTCTTCTCACTGTTTTGCGCTGATTTTGGATGATTTGTTTGAAGTAAACTAGAAGCATTAGAAAAGATTTGGCACAGGTTGCTTTTGACCTGATCGATAGGTTCCACGTTAGTTCGGTAAAAACTCAGCATCAGCGACAAACTTGAAGCAGCTGGGACTTGGAACAACAGGTTACCCATAAAGCTGCATATAAGTGAGTTGAATGCTTCGAATAATTATTGCTCTGAACTCAATATTTCGCTGCAAGTGTGACTTACGGTGTTTATTTTGAAGTATAACAGTTGTTTTAGCTTGGTTCAAGTTCATTGCATTTGGCTGTGTGCATTGCATAATTTCTTGCAAACTTATGTTAAAGTTACTGCACGCATGGGCAGATCCAAGGGAGGGCGATCGCCCCCTCTAAAACCTTATACGAAAGTAACTTTGTTTGCCATGATTTTGTGCAATTCGGAATACAGCATTTGCGATATAAGGTCGTTTTGCCGTCCATTGTTTTGTCACAGCAGTGTTGTGAAGTAAACTTCAGCTCTCTTGCAGTAGTGAACCCCGTAATGAGACTTTACCACCAAATTTTACTTAAATCGCCCCCCCCACTAGCTGGACCCGCCCCCGACTGACTGCACGAGATATGGCTCAGACGGCCGGTAAAAAAATAGCACGTGTTCACGAGTTGATACTATCATCACATTCAATTTATTCAATGAAAGCAAACAAAAGATGTCGCAATGACCACCTCTCAGTTGCTGAATGCCAAGTAATTGAGAGCTAATGTCATGAAAGCGCATGGCCTGACGCAGTTTTGCAGTTGCAAGCGTACCAAGTTCATCAACACAAACCGTCAAATTTATCGCAAACGCAATTCAACAATTTTGGTTCGTTTATGGTGAAACTTTTCGCCATAACATAAACTTACTCGTAGATCCGAGATCTGCAAATTATTTCCAATCTTGCAAATTGCGTTCCAGTAGCATAAGAGAAAATCCACGTTGGCAAAAACCAAGACAAGATAATAAAAGGTTTTGCGTAAATTCCAGTGTTCAAGTTTTCCAAGTATTTTTTCCAACATCTCTAATTGGAAGATTTAACGTTATACCGCGTTTGCAAGTCGGACCAAAATCATTTTGACACATTTGAAAATAAGCATGACCTTATTTTCACATTTGAAAATAAGCATGAACACACAATGAATGAAAAAAGATCGGATTTGTTCCTGGTATTTACCGGTTCATGCTGCACTAGTGTACAGTATATATATATATTTATAATTTCCTTCCTGCTGTCCACCGCTCGGTTCGTATGTTGTTTGTAACGTCTTATCTTTTAATCAACGTTCCCCGCCTCCTGAGTTCTTATCAGCACGGCGCCACCTGGAGGCTGGGGTGCACACATTTTATAACATCCTTGCTCGAATCTCACGGCATTTCGTTTTTAGCCCTGATGAAGGTTTGCATCAACTATTGAAACGTTGGCAAGTTTTGAAAGTGTTTTTATGTTTTTAGCGCCAGTAAAACCTGATTGAAGTTTTGTTTATCGAAGTCCTGGCGTCTGAAAAGCAGAAAGATAATAAGCATGACCTTGTNGTGCAGCATTTAAGTCGTGTGGTATAATGCAAAACGCAAATCTAATCACCAGTGTGATTTCATCACTCGCTCCTTTTTACTATTTGGGCATTCACCGATGGAATCCGAGGTGTTTGAAGAGCGAGACTCCGCACTTTCATCCCCGACATCGGCACCCACTCCCTGGAATGGTTCTGCCAAGAACAGTGTGGACCCGGCTTAACCATGAGCGTTCGCTTATCTGCAGTTCAACTTTCACTCGTTTGTCGTGCCTTCACTTGCTTTGCAAGACTTCACTGTCGTATTTGCCAATGTAATTTAACAAAGAAAATTTCTAATGCATTTTTCAAAATCAGTGTCTCGTTTTCGTGTGAGGGCAAATATTTTTTAAAATATTATATCACGCCGTTTTCAAAAATCTTTGTGTCAATTTCTTATCATTAAGTTGAAACAACGTAGTAAATATCCTTCCAGCTTGTAGTTAATATTCTAAGGCATGCAAAAAATTAACAAAGTGCGCCGCTAAGCCTCTCGTATAACTTTGAGTTCACTACTTTGCTTTTCCTGGTTTTTCATTCACTATGATTTGTTCAACCACTGGAACACGACAACCCGCTACTTTCTGCGAAGTAAAACTGGGCATGCTAAAAAAATAATCTTCATATCTCTGTAACCACCAATTCTGTCACATGGCCTGATTGTTTCGGTAAGTCAGTTTTAAAAAATGAGATATCTGTTAAACTCTGCTCTTCCGGATTCCATGCAGCGTCAGCGATGTCGTGACAGGTCATTGCAAAAGTTAACAGCATTTTGTGGCTTTGTTTTGTACACAAGATTCCGCACCTTTCACGGGAGATTTACGTTTCAGAAGTTGCCTTATCCCAACCCTGGTAAAACTGGAATAAGAAAGCTGCTGTAACTTATTTCAAAAAACAACAAGTACGATACAGCCGCAGTCGTTCAAGTTCACATCCAATTCACTTGAAGGCTTGTACACAAGATTACATAGGCTACGCTAGAAGTTCACGACTCACATATCAATTCTCAAAGACATTAGATCCGCAATATGATGTCTCTTAACGCTCCCTCTGTCTACAAAACAAACATATCTTTTGCTTACATTTGTAGCTTATATTTTAAATTTCATGTGCACAGCCGCATACATTTTTATCGAAGGGGGCAGGTTGTCCAGCCCTGGCCTATACTAAGCTAATATGCTGTGTAACACCTGAAACGCATCAGAGATGTCTCAAAGAGAATTTAACGTGCAGTTTATTGGGCAGGATTAGGGTCTACGTCACAAGCTAGGGGGGCGCTAAAAATGGATCTTGCCTAGGGCGCTGGAATGGTTTGCGCCGGCCCTGGCAACCCCTGAAACATCGGAGATGTCTCCATAACGATTGTTACGAGCTGCATTTCATTTTGTGATGTTTTGTCAAATATATGGCAATTTTCAAATGCTTTGGCAGGGCATGCAGTTACCTCCTCACCTCCTGTCCAGTGGCACTACATGAGGTAGACTCTTGTTTTCATGAAAATAGAACTTTTTTAAGGTCAACATGCCACAACAAGCTCTATTGCAACATTCAGACTGTCATACAACCCAACGATCTTGTCGATTTCCACTCTGAGGCTGAACTGATTGTTATTCTTGCTTAACTGGTTAAAGATGGTGTGTAACGAATAGAACAAGGATGTAACTACTAACAACAAATCTATGTTGGAATTTGGAAGCTAAGACGCTCTGGCCTTGTAATTCCCTTCCCCCTATTTGAAATCCATTGTGGATAGTATGGAACAATTCGTTCAATTTATTCAAATATTGAATTAAGAAGACAACAAGTGGTTGGGAATCTGAAACCATGCAGAGAAGACTGACGCATACTGATCGTTTAGAACCACATTCCGAAAACACCATGAAAATGCTTCTGTAGTCTAGCTAAACACATCACAAAATGCTATTCACTTTTAGAAGAGGTTGATTTGTTTTCACGGGGTCACTTGTCTTCGCCATAGCAGCAAGTAACCAGCAAGGTGTAACTCAGGGGTCTTAAACTCAAATTCCTCCGAGGGCCAAATGAGGACTTTCAAAGTAACCTGAGGGCCACATTATGACGCTGTCACGATAATGGCCGTTCCTTTTTTAAGATGTAAAAAAGCTTTTAAAAAATTCTTATTCCAAAATTCTTAAAGAGCATCCCGTGTCGCACAAAATGCCCTCGCGGGCCACATCGGGCCGCGCGTTTGAGACCCCTGGTGTAATTGATTTGGCTGTTATTTCAGTATCCTCATTTGTGATAACAAAAGCATTACTCGTCAAAATGTAAGCTATAACCCCGACAGGTTTTTTTCTGCACAATTTTATATCTTCCATACTTTTAGTTATGCCTGCATGCTGTGTCACAGGTAATATGAACACATGCAACTCACTGATATAATGTTTCAAAAAAGTATGCAAACCTTTTCAGTTTCATCTTTTATTAAAATAAACAAACAAAATAAATGCAATAGTTTTTCCACACAAGCAGAACTTGTGTATTTTCCAAGTGGCAAAATGTACGTGTACGAATGAAATCAATACTGATCACCTGCAAAGATTCGGATTCAACCGAACAAGTCGGTTTTTGACAGCGCTTAATTTTTAGGTCTGTAGGAAAAGGTCCCATGATAAAAGCTCTTGCAAGGAAATATGTCCAAAAGAGAAATATGGAGAAAATGTTTCCGTGATGTCTACTGATGAGTTCACAAACGGTTTGGTGCAGCAGCGTACCCCTTGCTGATCAACTCTATGCTTGATTAATCAGCAATAGGCATTCAATCGTCATAAATGTAAACGTCATAGTCATCTTTGTCAAGCCAAATTTATTTTACAGCTGATCTTCACTATCTTTGTTAATTGCTGGCAGTGACCATGGCTTTTTCGCTTGTTGTCAAAAAGTTTTTCGTCTTCCTGACCGTGTCCCTTTTGTGTGTTGCCGTTTTCACGGCGGCATACAACTTTCCCATCGAGGAAATCAATCCCCAGAAGAAGCTGGATTACTTGCTTCCAAACCATCGAACACCTTGGAAGACTGATCACTTCGATGAGCAAAGAGTCTACAACAGTACAACGAGGTATGGATCTTGCAATCTTGACATAGAATTCTACCTTTCTTATTCAGAAGGGGTGGGATTTGCTACAACTCGCAAGACAGCTGTTGATCAAGATCGATTGGCATTGGATGAAGTTGTTCAAAGTCTTTCCGGTGTCAAGTGGAAGTTCTGATCTCTGCGAAATTTCTGACCAATTAATGTTTGTCAGATGTTTTGCTTCTCAGAGTAAAGGTATAAAGTTTGGTAATTACTTTTTTCATGTGTGTTGTGAAAATTAAATATTTTTGGTTAGATGTCAGAAACCCACAACAAGCTACAGTACAGGAATAACTATAACCACTGAAAAATATTGGGCTTAGTCTTAGACCTCAATTATTTTTCTTTTTCCAACCTGGTGTCAAGCGAAATTTCTGACTTCACACCAAGTGCGCATGCGCAGAGTAATATTCTACATTTCAATTACGCTGAGAAAACTGATGATTAGGGCCTAGGGTTTGGTGTTTAAATAAGTTTGTCGGGTTAGGGTTTGGGTTAGGGTTAGAAAAAGAAAAAAATTGAGATCTAAGAATAAGTACAATATTTTTCAGTTATTATAATTATTCCCATAATATAGCTTGTTATGGGTATCTGACATCTAACTAAAAAGTTTTAATTTACACAACACTTATAGAAAAAGTTATCGCCACACCTTATTCCTTTGCTCTGAAAAGCAAAATAACTGACAAACAATGATAGGTCAGAAATTTTGCAAAGGTCAGATATTTCGCTTGACACCGGACATAAACCCAAACCCGACACACTTATCTAAACACCAAACGCTGAGCCCTAATAATCAGTTTCCTCAGCATATTTGATGTGTAGAGTATTACTTTGTGCCAGGCAGCGATTTACCATTAGGCTAAAAAGACTTAAGCCTAGGGCCCCCGATTTCGGGGGCCCCCAAAATTTTGGGAGTAAGGACAATTTCCAGCATTTCTGTAAGCAATTATGTTTGTTTTTTTGTTTTGGTTCAACGCACGTTTTTTTACTATGTTGCTAACAAAAGGTCTCTACAGAAGAATGAGCGCGAAGGATTGAAGTTAATGACGATGAACATTCTCTTTTAATGGCGTTGAGAACTGGTTCTTGCTACGTATAATGTGTGGAACGAAAACACCTGAATCCATTTTTCAGATTACACGAGGCCAATGAGATACTCCAATGGGAGTGTGGTCAGATAACTTCATCGTTGCCTTTTTCGTTAGTTTCATTGTCACTGTTTTTGTTGCTGATATCGAGGAAATTCAGAATAAAGTAATATGTTTATAAATAGGAACAACCTGTTCAGTGAATGTAACTAGCACGTGTGGTGCTAATTTGTATGACATCAGTCGTTGCACACCTTCCAGTAGGGCCAGGGACGGATTTAGGTAGCGCGGGGCCCTAGGCCATCTTAATTTTGTGGGTCCCAAGCAGGCGTGACCTATTTGGCCATTTGTCTGAAAAGCGTGAAAGTATGCCTCTCTTATGTGTAGTGCGCCCCCTCATAAATCTATCTTTTGTTGTGCCGACTTTGGTTCTTCAACTGCCTTAGATGTTCAACAGAAATTAAAGTCTTTCCTGCGTTCTTCTATAGAACAAATGGCGTCAGTGCCGGACGAACAATAGTAGCAAATATAGCAATTGCTACGGGCCCCGCGCTTTTGGGGGCCCCGCGGTCTTCTGTAATATATCTTATTTATTACATCACATATAAAATTTTGTAAGTCTAAGAAGTCAGTATTTTGGTAAATTTGCCATTAGTAAGCGTACCAAAAGGTATAAGATTGCGGTCAGCAGTGTTGCCATTTTAGATGATTTGCTGCTAAATCTAGCAGGATTTTCTTATTATAGCTGTACAATTTTCAATCTAGCAGTTAGCTGATATTCAGGCAGGATTTTACCGACCGCTTAGGTTCACCAGGTAACAAATTCCTGACCAAAAACCTGTTTCAACAGTTTTTCAAGATGAAAACTTCTGCAACTTCTTCATCAAACAGTATATTTCTCTTCTTTATGACGTTTTTAATTGGGTAACACCAGGACAAAGCACAACCAGCTGCATGCAGTTATTTGGATTTTTTATTATAATGCAAAGAAGCTGCTTAAAGCAGATAATAGTACCATAATAATAAGCAATTAGATGGCGTGGTGAAGCCTAAAGGATTTGCTTATGTGCTTAGTGATCGCGTTAGGTTAAAAAGACAACTTTGGTAGAATACGTTTTTATCCCACGGCACGATATTTACAAGTATTTCAGTTACGCTAGTAAGTAGTAATGTCTGGTAAAAAACGTCTTGGTAATCCAAAGCTGCCAAAAGTTTTGACACATGGTTGCAAGATTCAGAATTTGTCTCAGTGCCCATTGCAGGGGTCTCAAACTCAAATTGCTCCGAGGGCCAAATGAGGACTTACAAAGTAACCCGAAGGCCGCAGCTTGTGACTGCCCGAGGGCCGCATTATGAAGATGACGCAACAATGGCGATGCCTGAACCTTACTGGAAACAGCTTTAACATCTTATTTTCTGCGAAAGGTATCATGAGTTATGGGAAAATCAATTCTAGCATTATACGTTCATTTAAAAGGAACTTGTTCACTGGCTTGCCGAGCACTTTCAAACACCGATGATTAAACTAATTAACGTTAATTTTAATTACTTGAAAATTCCAAAAAGCATCGCGGGCCGCACAAAACGTCTTGCGGGCCACATGCGGCCCGCGTGTTTGAGACCCCTGGCCTACTGCCTATCCTGCTTATGCAAGAAAAGCCTTGCGAAGTTTGCAATAATGCAATCATAGCGAAACAATGGAAGCTTAAAAGGCATGACTAGTAGAAAACCACTCAGACAAGAAGACTGAAGAACTTTTTGCATGTTCCGTAATGTAACACAAAGTTTTAAGTTACAAAGACCAGATTTAGATAGTTGTAGGGCTGTAGATATGCTCAGATTATTTATCGTTGAGCATTGTTCTACTGTCTAAAGGCATGCAACCATTTGAAAGAGATCATCAAGAACTGTGTGTCATACAAAAACGCGGCAAGCTGCAGTTACGTTGCTCAAAATATTGAATGAAAGAATATTGTGAGCCGAAAAGTATGGTGGCCAAGACCGGAATTTTTAGCCTATGTTCATTATGAGCCTGTGCAAGACGAAAAATTAATGTATTGTTTAACTTTACAGGTGTCTTCCAGTCATCTTAAAATAAAAGTTTTTTAACCAGAATTTCACTGCTTTTAGCAGATTTTAGCTGAAAATTTGTGAAAAGACTTTTAGCAGATTCTAGCAATTTTTTGACACCATTTAGCTGATTTAGGTCACAACCATCTGGCAACACTGGCGGTCGGCAAGATACACTCAGATTGTCATGTCACGATGCGAAATAGAGAGAGCATGCAGGCACTAAAACTAATAACGCGGATGCCTTGCCCACACACTTCATGATTTAGCAGGTGTTGAGGTGTTTTTTAACTTAGGGCCCCGCGCTCTTGAAATGCTACAGTCCCCGCGCTATCTTGATCCGGCACTTAATGGCATTGCTATCTTTTCTTGGAATTTGTAGCTCTTTTGTGTAGTTCAGAAGTTCTCTTCATTAAATTTCCGTGATTTCTAGCGTTTTTTGCAGGTTACTTTTTCGGATGTATACATTTTCATGCGGGACCGTGTTGCCGCTTTCGAAAATATCGTTTAGCTGTCAATCTGATTACCTGTACGTAAACTCCTTTTTTACAGTAATAGTAACCACATATTTGAAACACACAAGCACAATCCATTCAGTGAACACAGCTTATTTATGCCATTTTGAAGTTGTCATTTTCCAAGAAATACAAAACATAGTGTTTTATTCCTCTATGCCAGGGCTTCTCAAACTTTTGCCCCCTTGATGGATAGCCTAGAATAGATGTTAATGATACGTGAATGGCTTGCTTTGACCTTTGCAAATTAATTTAGTTTAAGCTAATATATTGAAAGTGTTTAAATCCTAACTGCAGTGGTAACAGACGTGATTAAGTGGCACTGAGGACCACCTGCATCAAAAATGTCAAATTCAAGATTATCAAAATAAGGAGAGGTTGTTCGCATGTAGGATACTTTTACTACAGCGAAACTATAAACTAGGCCGCGGCCGCCTTCCATTCTTTTTTGTAACCGCTTTCATACAGACAGCCTGAATCTCTCTCACGCCCAGATGCACAATTTTGTCGTGTGTTTACTGTATTGATGAGAGTCTGGAGTGCCTCTGCGCAGTTTCGCAAATTTGTAGTAAATATTGAGTCGTCATAAGGAAGAGTTGCGCGGGGCCCTAGGCCATGGCCTATTTTGCCCATGCGTAAATCCGTCACTGAGAAGGGCCCTCAATTTAAAATCGTCTAGGACCCCGAAAATGAAAATTCGCCTCTGCTTTGTGCATGCGCACATGGCGTGAAGTCAGAAATTTCGCAAGTGAGAAATTTCGCTTGACACCGGCAACTGCATCATCGAGGACTTAATTGTCATCTTTCTTCGAAGACTTCAGCTACATTCGGTACAACTTCTTTTCACGGAAAAGCCTGTTCGAACGGCGTTGTCTTATCTCAACGTTCTTGGCCCGAATGAAGTACCTTAGTCATCCATTGCAATGGATCTCAGATTTTTCTGACATGCTCCACCGTTCGTGCGGTAAGAAAACCAAAGATCTGGACAGTGGTCCTGTAACTGCTGGCGATGAAAAAATGTTCAAACTCGAGTCGGTCTATTCTCTACTGGTTGGTCTTTATGTTTTATTTCTGTCAGCAACGTCAATTTGGTCGCTTGAATGGATAAAGAAAAGTTTCAATAAGGCAACGATTTTTTATATGTGCATATTGATCTATCGACTAACTGCAATGAGCAAATCATACAAATTCGAGTCAGATGGTGGTCAATATGGTTTGATTTATATACTTTATGGAAATACATTCTAAACAAAATTGCCCCGTTAGTGGCAAATGGCAGGTTTATGTATTGTATCGATTGTGAGTGTTATTTCCATCCCATTTTGAAACCTTGTATCAAGGAGCAAGAATGTTTGATTTGTTTAATCACAGTAGAATTATGTTTATGATCAGAAATTACAGTTTCACCCATTTCTTGCCAAGTTTCTGTGTCTGGCGCTGATGGTGAACTTATATAGGTATGGCATTACTTTCATATCTGCTGTTTATGAAATCGAATCAAGTATCGCTCTTCTCCAGTGACGTTAACTACAACTCTGTTTTCAAAGTTTTCTATATTTTAACCGCTTTCACCGGACATCACCAAACCCTTGATGCTAGATATAAAGTTATTCATATATTAAGATGCTGCTGTGTAGAATTTTAACGTCTCGTGTGTTTTTCCAGCGCCGTTCATGCTACTCCGTTAGTCGTGCACAATGTCTTATGTCGCTGACCATGCCTTTGACCTCAAGTAGTCGAGGTCAGGTTATTAGCGTCAAATGCGATGAAAATCTCCGTCATAAAGTGTGAGACAGCAAATCGGACAAAAAATTACCAGATCGAAGATACAGTACGAGCGAATCATTAGGACTAGGCTACATAGGCTATATGTATAAAACACTTTGACGATCATGGGTCAAGAAAAGGGGTGGAATCAATGAAAGTCATACAAATTCCTTAACTTTGATGGCATGACGCATTTATAAGAGAGCAGGCTTGTACCTTGCATCACCGGAAAGGGTGTGATCCAAATACAAACAAGATGTACAATTTCGACCGATGTGAGAAACTCCATCGAAGCAAACTTACAGATTGAATGCAGTAATCTGCAGCACCGAAACAGAACTGATAGTTGCGAAGAAGTTCAAAACAAGATTATTAAATCCAAATCCGGTTAAGCAGAATTGATAAATTCCATATCCAATCCAAATCCATCGCAATGCTAAAAATCTGCAGGATTTCAATACAATCAAACAGATGTTCATCTTTGCTGGATTTAGATTTGATCGTATTCGGCAGTGATGTAGTCGAGACCATAACTTTCGAGACCGAGACCGAGACTTGGTTAAAATTTCGAGACGAGATCGAGACTTCATCAAAAACTCCGAGACCGAGACTCAAGACTTGCAGTTCGATACCGAGATTGGATACTTCAAAATTTGTGCATTTTGCCGAAATTTTTCAAAAAATGTCGTCATCACTTCTGACCATGGGCGTCCGCAGGGGGGAAACGGGCATTTACCCCCTTGAGATTGAAACTAAGCGCCAAGATTCTCCAGAAAACATGAAGTTAGTAGCTCAATTCCGATCAATTGATTAAATTTTTGCAATGTCACTGTATTTTCCGGTATGACACTCACACTGTATAACAGCCAAGTTCACTGTTCTGGTGTCATGCAGTGGTGAGCTTGCAGTTCGTTCGTGTTCGCTCCTTTGCGTGGCCAAACTTTCGGAGCGAATTTTTTCTGGTGTTGGTGTTTATTGCGTAAAAATATCACGGCAGCAAATCTTCAAAGGTTCGCTTCAAGTTACGATAGAAAGCGTTTCACCGCTTGTTGCTTTTGAACACTGGAGCCACGCATATTAATTTTTAGATTGGCCTAATGTTCTAGTGATTTTTCAATGCAATCTAGTGAGTTTTTGCAAAGTATATTTTGAAGAAAATCGATTGTCTTTTTTCTAACTTTTCAGCCGTTTTCAATTCGTAAACAATTAATTATGTGAATGGTTGTTTGGAGATTTGCACCAACAGAACATACAAGTGTTTTTAATTTGAATTTCTAGTGTTTTTCACTTTCGCACAGTTTATCACTGCAACATTGACCATGGCGGTATTTTCATTTCGTTGCAGGAACGCTGCAGAAGAAATAATTATATAAATGTTAGGCAGATTGGTCTAAAATGCTCCGTGTGTGGGGACGTTTTCAGCTCCTGATGATTGTTGGTATGACATTTTCCAGCCTTTAGCATGATTTATTTTGACAAACTTACAAACAATGCAAAGGTTTTGGGGTGAAAAAGTAAATAACTAAATCATTTCAAGTAAAACTGCAAACTTCGACAAAAATTTTTGAATCTAGTGAATTTGTTTCAGATCTAGTGAATTTTTTATGAATTGACTGATTTTGTAGAGAAGCCTGTGGCAGCAGTGAACGCAGACATCGTGGCGGGTAATGCAGCAAGACAGTGACTGGCTGGTGACAGCTGCAAGCCACGCATTTTAAGCTGTGTGAAAATAAGCACAGGTGAATCTGTAACCATGGGCGTCTGCAAAGAGGGAAAACTGGCGTTTGCCCTCCTAGAACTTTGGTCTAAACCCAAAAAAGTTTGGATAATCTGAAAAGAGCAGTTTAATTTCGACTAATTAGTTTAATTCTTGCAATAGCAGTTTATTTGCATGTATGACACACTGCACAAGAGGTAGGTTCGCTGTTCTGGTGTCATGAAGTGGTGAGCTTGCAG
>JGI24159J19872_10010507_pt1 | contig 12137 bp, 7 predicted proteins | sample Ectturendosymbi4_FD_19872 | JGI IMG/M metagenome (IMG submission 19872)
CTTCCCAACCTTTTTCAGTTCGCGACCCACTTTTAATGCAAGTTTTATTGTGCGACCCACAATCAGATATATGACTAAGATTAACAGTTACGTAAGACCTGCATCTTTGCTACTGTTTACCTGAAATCAACAAACTACTAATCTCCCTATAGTTATAGTAGCCTACCTACACTTTCCAACGTCTAGGGGCGTACGTACTGAAATAGTTAATGCGACACAACACATCTAATTGTTACATATTTGTTACATTGTTTGTTGCATATTTGTTACGTAATGATAATGCAATAATTTCCCGATCTAATAGAAAACTTTAACATTTAGAAATGCTTCGTGACCCACCTGAAATAGCTTCGTGACCCACCAATGGGTTGCGACCCACTGGTTNGGAAGCACTGGTTTAGGGTTAGCATTAAGATTAGTGTTAGGTTAGGGCTACGGTTAAGGTTAGGTTTAGGGTTTATCTTTTATGNTTACTCCGTTTCTGCCAAGCCTGTTGCCGCCATCTTGGCGGCAAAATAGACACTGCCTTAAATGTTTTAAAGTAATAAAGAATTTAATATTGAAGAACAGTGAACTTCCTAAGGAAATACAGTAATGCAGAACTTTATTTAGGCATTGTTAAACTTGGCACAGAACAACCGTTTCACATCACACTGTTCACTTGTTCCACAGTTGACAGACATACTTTGGCATGGATGATGCAATAGGGACAAAACAGTATTTTTAACTGCAGTTAAAATGTTGAGTGAAGGTGCTTCTAAGCTTGTTTGCTGTATAATAAACAATCTAATAGCCTAGAACAGGGGTGCCCAACCTGCGGCCATGTGACTGCATGTGACCTTCAAAAAAATATATGTGGCTGTGAACATTTAATTTAAAATGCAACTTTCAGCGGCTGTGCATTAATAAAAAACTCTTCGTGTACTGTAGTATATGAGGATACTTTGTTGTAAAATGGCCAACGGACATGTCAAAGCAGGATAGGCCCAGTATGTCAAAGCAGAATATCTTAAAGACAGTGGTGGCCATAATTCATAAAAATAAGCACAAGTGGCCAGCAATAATGAAAGGCAGTGGCTACAGATCCGCCTGTGGATCTTGAAATGTGAAAAATTATTCATACGCTGCCTGTGACGTAACAGTAACGCACAACGAGAGTGCAGTAGGCTTGGTAGAAACAAACTAAACATNAAAGATNAACCTTAATCCTAACCTAACCCTTACCATCATAACTCTAACCTAACCATAGCTAACGCTAACCTAACACTAACCCCTAAAGGTAACACCTAAGCCTGAAAAAATTAAAGAAAAAAAAAAGTCGGCAAGGTGGGAGTCCAACCAAAAACCATTGACATAGCAGCCGTAACACAATCCCTAGGCTACAAGATCCATGCTGTTTGAATGACACACTGACCCTTTTATTTAAATTGGATCAGGCCAGGCGTATCCATAGTCACTTCCTTAAATTTGACACCTTATTCGACCGCTTCCTGTAACATGGCGGTAACGCACGATGAGCATATAGTAGGCTTGGTGGAAACATAGTGAATGCAAAAGGTAAACCTAACCTCAACCCTAATTGTTGCCCGAAGGCTAACCTAACACTAACCCCTAAACTGAAAGTTTGAAAAGTTTTGAAAAAAGTAAAGAAAAACTGACCCCATGAATTGAAACGTGCAAGCAATCACTACTACGAAAACATAAGTCGCAAAGGTGAGAGGCGAACCGAAAACCATTGGCACATCAGACCTGAAACGTATCCGCTAGGCTACCAGGATGCTGCTGCTCTAGTGACAAACTGACCACTTTACTGGAACCGCATCATGCAAGGTGATATGGTGGAATAAGTTTTGGAATAAGAAGATCCATGGGTGTTTCTGTAGCCACTTCCTTTTTTTTCAATGAAACGTTTGGTCACAGACATTTCAGTCTTTTGTCTCACAGTTGTATTAAAATTAGCTGTAACAGTGTTCATTAGCCTATAGTTTCAGTCATTCTGACCAAAATGACTTAATTTTTTCAGTCATTTCAAAATCATTTTGGTCCATCTTCGCCAAAGTGTTAGTTGCGTTCTTGTTTAGTCATCATTAGTTTTTTTTTGTGTACTGGTATTCTAATCTACCTGGTGCAAGAAGACATCCTTCCATATTGTATGCCATTTACCATNTTTTCTGTATTGTATCATTGAAATTCTACTAATTCTGATGCTTCCATGCTGCAATGACACAACGCAAGATTAATTCTTATTTGCATACTAATTATGGGTAAGTAAATATTCTTTTTGGCCTTTTTATAATGTCTAAGCTTTGAATTGTGTTCATGAACATACAGTAAAAGACATTGTTTCAGTAGAAGTTTAATTTTGACACAAGACTGTGTACAACAATGAAAAAATAGGGATTAGTAGTAGTCAGGCCTCAAACTTTAAAAGACCTGCTTTGCATACTGACTGAATTTACTTCAACTTGCATTTTTGATTTTGAAATGTCAGAAATCTGTGACAAGCATCTGTATCGATATTTAGTGTGCATGTAGAGCAGGTTTTGGAACTGAATGCTGCTTTATATGGGTTCATGTGAAGCAATCTAAAAGAGGACAAACCAGAAACTTTTTTTGGTAAACCTGGAAAAAATGTTTTAGCACATGTTCCTTGTTATTCTATGAGCTTTTTTCATTTTTTGTCTGTGTTTTGCCATCCACTCATTAAAGTTGATTTGCTTACTATGTTTTATGCAAAAGTGGTGAAACCAGGGAGGCCGCATGGGCCTGGCCCCTCACTTCAGAATTTCGAATTTTGCCTAAATGAGTTTAAGTAACACAATCGGTATTGGGTCCATTGTCAAAGTAGCTTGTTTAATGAAAAAAATGTAGAATTTTGTCAGTATTATTGGTAATACTGTATATTGTTTGTAATTTGGCACGATTTTGTGATGCTTGGCAGAATACACCGTGCCCAGTCTGTCACGCTGCTGTGGCTTGCTTACCACATTAGTGTTGTTAAACAGTGTTGCCAGCTGGTGTAATACAACACAATTTTTTACAAAACTGGTGTTATTTTACGTGCTTGTGTGCATGGGTGTCAGAAGGGTTTTTCCAGGGGGGGGCACTAGTGGATTTTTCTAAACATTTTTTGGGAGGGTCCAAAAGTGGTGAATTTTGCTCTTTCCCACTGGAAACTAAGAAAACGGCCTTTTTTGCTGAAATTTTCAAATTACTGTCACCCTTCTGACACCCATGCTTGTGTGTAGGAAAACGTTCGTGCCACACCATTAAACAATGGGTATAATTTGATGCGTTTTAACACCATTCTAAAAAGTGAAGTTTTGCTGAATCTTTTATACAAAATGAAATATTTGACAAATCAATTTCAACTGCGTTTTTGTTTTTGCATTGGCAACACTAAACAGCTATATTTATTTCTGTATTAGCAACACAATTGGCATCCTTATAGCAGACAACTTGCTAGTTGCTGCATATGCTTTGTCTTGTCTTTACATTCTGGTATGTGATGCAGTTGTAGAATGAGTATCCAATCATGTTACTTCTATGTTCAAGATGTGGAAAAGTTGTGATTTTAAATGTGTTTAAGACAGGTGTCAATGCTGTGTCATTTTTGCCTGTTTTTTAAACTGTGTTCTTGGTGTTTTTAACAGCCCAGTGGCGATTCGGGCTGAGCGCGAGTCTTTGATTACGATTTTTATTGGAGAATGCGAGCTTGCTTTGTATATTTGTGTCATCACTCCCACTTCACTAAGTTGTTAACTCGGGCTCTTTTCTTTGGACCTTGTTACTGTTGATATGTTTGCGTCATTCCATGTGAGGTGAACCAGCAAAATGGGGATTTTTCATCTGACCATCATAAAAATTCATGAAATTGTATAAGGGGAAAGATCTCATGCTTCTGAGCTCAACAAAGTTGGAATTTTTTGAAATCGGACCTGTATTTTCGAAATTATGAGCATTTGAAATTTTGATGTTTTTCAAGAGGATTGGACCGAAAAATTCTTGGAGTTTTGCTGTTAGAACTTCAACTGAGTGTCAATCCTTTATCTCTTAATATTTTATTCATTATTTTCCAGTAAAGTGGAAGGCTCCATGCTAAACAAAACAACACAGAAAGTTTTTCACTGGTGACTTTTGAACCCTGGTAATCGTTGTTATAAGGCAACATGTTTTTCATGTGCATTCAAGCATGACAATATTTTAAATACCTGTAACTCAAATAATGCAACTTCAATTGACTTCATTTTTTTATGTAAGGGGTGGTGTTGTGGAGATTCTACTGTATCTTGGTTGCCCATGCTTATTTTTGAATTTTAGGCAAAAAAATTATACGTTCATATTGTAGTATACATCCGTTAAATAAATTTTTTTAAATCAAAAATATTTTTTGAAAATATTGTCATGAAATTCAAAAAAACTTTTTTTTAATGAAATTCAATTTAATTTTTTTAATTGAATCTAATTTGATTTAATTTTTTAATTAAAAAAGATTTTATAATGATTGTTTAACAGTACAGTTCTTAACTCTTTGGCGTCCACTAAGATTCGGGGATTTTTGGNAAAAAAAAACGCCTAAACGCACGTGGCTTTGCACGAGAATTTCTTCAGTTCGGTATGCTCTACAGACCTGGTAAAAGTCTCAAAAGACGCGGCAAGTCTTCTAGCCTGCATTTGAAAAAAATTTTTTTGCTTGGGGGGTGCAGGTTTTTTGTGAGTGACGTCATAAGTGGAGAACTTTTCGGCCACATTGGCCCACTTTGTCTGGGTGGTAGTAGGTGGTAGTACCGTTAGGTGGTAGTATTTCGCTGAAATTTTAACTGGAAACTAGGCTACAATCGGAGTCTTTTGATACTTCGGATGACCTGCTAGGGTTTCGGGTTCAAAAGTTGTGATGTAAGTTAGTAAAAATATTTGACTAATTAACTAATTAGTTAATTAATTAAGTTGTTTATTTTAGATCATAACTTTTGAACCAGAAAGGCTAGAAAGTTGATCAAAGGCTCAAAAGACTCTGACTCGAGCCTAGTTTCGAATGAAAACTTCAGCTAAACACTTAGGCCTAGCGGTTGGGCCCTAGGCCAGGCAACATGAGCCAAAATGACCCTATAACTACTTCACTTATGATGTCAGTCACAAAAAATCCGCACCCCCCAACCCCCCAATTTTTTTTCAAGTGCAATCTACTAGACTGGCCGATCTGTTTGAGCCCTTGAACAGCTCTCTAGCGCAATCGGCGGAGGAGCTAGGGCGTTGGTAAGGCAATCGAAAACTGCTGTTTTTTAGGCCGAAATCGAAGTATGAATATATCGTAGACTGGTTCTCAAAGTGTTAAGTATGCTCAATACCCTCAACAAAATTTTTTAAGATTAAAAACATGTTGAAAAATGTGAAAAAATTAGAGAAAAGGATCAATTTTGAATATTGCTAATTTTTTTAGTTTTTGAAACTTAAACAAATATAACATAAATTTGCATATATTATTTTCATGGTTGGGAAAGTTACCATTACCATTGTGAATTCCAACATGTAATCTGATTTACCATATACTTAGTAGCAACTTGTTCTTTTTTCTCATTTGTAACTACTGATATTAATCTTTTTATCTGGTTGATTTTCCTGATAATTCCATTCAATTTGATAACCAGAGTTGCATGATTCAGGGATCTTACTTGATTTGATACAAACATAAATCTTATTTCTGTACACATTGACAGTTGTTTTTACTTCAAATTCACCCATACATTACTGTCTGATACAGTTTTTTTAAGGTGTTTTAGGGACCCGATTCGGGTCCCTAGAATTGAAAATCGGGTTCCTAGAATCAGAGAAAATAATCACTGGGTCCCTAGAATCAGAGAAAATCGGGTCCCTAGAATCAGATAAATTGCGTCCCTAAAGATCCATATCAGGTACCTAACGTTTTCCTTAAAAAAAACCTGGTCTGATACATACTTCAGATGGCATTATTTTTGTTTCATCCAACAATCAGTTATGTTGTCAAGACTAACCTTTGATACCAAGACCTTGTTAAAACTTCGAGACCATAACTTGAGATTTCAAAATTTGTGCATTTTGCTGATATTTTTCAAAAAATTATCATCACCACTTTAGAATTGAATTTTTTCAAATTTCTGGCATTTTTCCAATCTGTTTTGGTTGTTGCTTACTTGCTAATACAACAGAGAAACACTTGTTGAATTACAGAAGTTTTACAAAGCCATATCTTTGCAATATTGGCAGTTTCAAGACAATTGGCTTGTGACCGACACCTGTAACCTTTAAGAGCAAGGTGAGACCTGAAATCTTCAAGACGGAGACTGAGACTCGCGAAAATGGTCTCGAGACCAAGTTTCAAGACTTCATCACTGCAAATAATCCAACAAAGTTGTCGAATCAAAAACGTTGTTAAATTTATTGACTTACAAAATTGCCCTCTTTTTATGATCCAACACTTTTTCGTGGTTGCTATATGCTCGACATGCATGCTACAAGCAATTCAAAAGCAATTAAATTCTTCCCAACATCAACCTCATGTAGTATAAGGTAAATGAGCAGTAAACTATTTATTTTGTGTCCATAGACAATAGCAGCATTAATAGAGCTAATTTCCTCAAATCTCTTCACATTATCTTTGTTATTGATCGTGAAGAGATGTGGTAGTAGCCACGGACTGATTTTGGCCATGGTTTTCAATAGTGCAATTAAGGTAGCTGCGTTAAGTATCCAGCAAAAATCATCTTTTTGTGGCCAAAAAAATGAAGAAATTCCATTAGGATGCATAAATTGTATTGAAGCATACTTGTTCCTGGTCAACATCTTGTGCTATGGCAGTGTACTATGTATTGTTATACACAGCTGCAACAATTTTTTTTCTAACGTATGGGATTGGGTTGATAAGTAGTTGAAGTTTGCACTACTAAAGAATAAATGTGAGCAGACTATTCCTTTCATTTTATTGTGTTGGATGAAAGTGGTGGACATTTTGTGTACCCTTGGTAGCATAAGATTGGTAAAATGAAGCTGCATTGCCTCTTGCTAATAGTTTCACTTGAAAAACTAACATAGTACTTTGAAATTTGATGTCACAGATTGACCACACAAGTGCCCTTGTTTAATCTTTCCCTGGTTAATCTCTTATTTTTTTGAAGGCATCATCTTGTTTGTTACCATTTGGCAGTTATGATTTTATATGGCATTTTATTTTTTGGATTTTGGGGAGAATCTGATAGGTAGGACACCACCTAAGAAAAGAAAATTAATTAAACAAAGCTCATAAAATACAATTTTTGTCCATTTATTGTACATGGAGTTACTATGATCAAACTTCTGAAAACTGTTTTACCTTCAACAAACAGACTATCAGAAACTTGTATCTTGTCAAACAAATGAATAAACGTTGAGGATAGAAGTTATTATTGCAGCTTGCTCTAGTACATATATTAATTATGAGTCAAAATCCCCTTAGTTACTTAAAATGATAAAAAGCATATTGAATAGATAAATAAGCAAAGGTTTTCTGAAACCAAAAAAATCTTCTACTGTATAGCTTTCAAATAAAACAAGAATCAACTTCATACCAGTTGACCTTTTCAAGTTATAAGCAAATGAAATATGGCCATGCATGAGCGCACACAAAAACTATGTCTAACTTGACCTTGATTTACACAAGTTCAAAGGTCATAAGGTAAGTGCAAATGATTAATTTTTAATAAACAAACCTGACACATTCTCACAAATATCTAGCTAAAAACAGTCACAGATAAAAAAGATACAAGGGTTTTTATGTCAGAGCACTAAATTAACAAAAAATATACGCAAAAATTAAATGGGAACACTGCCAATTTCAACCAGTCATAACTTTGCGAATACTGGTCCGATTTAAAAAATTCACAATGTTTTGAAATCAGAATGATGAGATCTCTCTGCTTATGAAATTTCATGGATTTTGCTCACGATCAGATATATAGCTCTGGATCGCCTGACATGGAATGACCCGTCTGGCCTGTCGCGTTCATGTTGCAGATGACCTGAGTAAAACAATATCGTTCGTAGTAGGCGTTCTCTCGACTTCGTTGGCTCGCGCTTTACTCGGGCTCAACGATCAGAGCCCGAGCTGCCCTATGCAATTAAGTATTTTTTAAAAACATTATTCAAATCGGACTGAATGTTTTTTGAAGCAATGGATTTGTATAGAACATTGGATTTGAAGTCCGATCCTACAAACAGTTCCCATTTCGAGAATAATTTCAAACGAACGATAAATTGTCCAGCAACTCGGGCTAATATGAAGAAATAAGCACACGACTGACTGGCGTTATCATTGCTCTGTGACGTACGCTACTCAACAATGGAGAAGTTATGAGAACTTCTCATTTATCATTACGTAACTAACGTCTCAGAGCAACAATTATGCCAGCCAGAATGAAAACAACTGGAAATTTCAGTGACACAAGCGTCGAACGGTTTTATTCAGTCGGAATGAAGGCTGATTTATCGTATGAGGAGCCCGAGTGTCGCTGTTGACCTGGGTCGCCCCTGTAACAGCCTATTTGAATTTCAGGTGGTTCACCGATATGTTTTCATAGTGGTATCATTTTGTCTAAAACAGTGTAATTTAGACGTTCATATGGTGTATAGGTAATGACGTCATATTTCGATGCTTGTGACGTCACAGTTGCCAATTCAAACCCCCAAATTTTTCTATATTTTTTTGACGTGCACTTGTGCCCCCCCACTTTGAAAAAGGTTCCGCCACCCATGGTTTTATGGTATTTGTGGCTCTGTTGTTGAGGGCCTTGTTATTGGTGTTTGAAGATCAAATTTTTTTGTGATTCTAACATTACTTTTTATATAGGCGAGGAAATTTCGCTGGGTCTCGCACGACTGAGGCAACTTTAAATTTCAGTTCAACCAACAAAAGCACTATGCATTGGAACGCACATATGTGCAAAACATCAAATCAAACACTGCAGCTTTATCGTGACAAACGAGTAAGTGGCTGTTCCTGGAGAAGTTTGCGTCCAGAATGATATAACACAAGCTTCGTCTTGCGCTTCTGCAGAAAGAGCAGCGCGTTAGAAAAACGAAGGAACACATGAGTGCGTATAATGGTGGAAGTGATTTATCAACTCCGGACAATTCACAGAACTTCTACAGTGCATCTCAGTCCCAGTCTGAGGTTCAGAATTATTGGTTTTATTATTTTTTTAAAAATAATACCGCTGTATACCGAAATTATTTTTCAAACTGGAATTCCGTTGAGTTTTTAGGCTAATTTCCTATTAGNCATTTCATGATGATTTTTGAAGCAGTTGGCGTATAGTTAAATTCTGTAGAAAGGTTTTGCTATACTTGCTTACCCCCAACCAAAGTGTTACTAAAATCCTTATTCCTATCACTTTACCTTCATTTTTGCATGTTTTGCCACACGTTGAAATGCGAGACTTAATCTGACATCTGACTATAATAAAACGACGTGAGAAACAATGAAAACTCAACTTCAATCGATTTTCTGTTAAGAGCTTTACTAACGTATTTTTGTCAAACGCAACGAAGAATGAAAGTTATATCAGGGCTTGGTGAACGTGCAAATGCAGTTTTTTTTAAGGAAAATGTTAGGTACCCGGTATGGATCTGTAGGGACCCGATTTCTCTGATTCTAGGGACTCGATTTTCTCAGATTTCAGGGACCCGATGATCATTTTCTCTGATTCTTGGGACCCGAATCGGCAGGGTTGTCCATGGGACATATTTATCTGTCCCATTCCCATCCCATAGCAATTTATGCCTGTCCTATCCCATGGGATTCCCATTATATTATTATAATATTAATATGGAATACAATTCAATTAAAATTATTAAATTTATGAAAGTTTGGGTTTAGTATCTACTAAATAGGACTACATGTACAAAGAGACATGCAAAACGACAAAATTAATTGACTTTAAAATTCAGAAGTATAGTCTGAGTATGACAATTCAGCAACATTCTGACACTCTCAGTCTATTTCTGAGTCTCATGGGAAATACAAATGTGTGCTGTCCCATCCAATCCCACTGGACGAATCCCATTCCCATAGACAAGCCTGCAAATCGGGTCTCTGAAACGTCTTAAAAAAAAAACCTGTGCAAATGTGAACTGATTCTATGCGTGCCCAAAAAGCTGTGAAAATTAGCAAAACACGATTTCATTCTTAGTCCACCATCGAGGAAAGTGGTGTTATTTGTCATTTCACTTGGTTTGAAATCGTGTTGTTCTTAAAAAAACTGTCAGTGTGAATATTCTGGTTTGTAATGTCTATGCAGTTGATCGCTGCTTGAAAACAGTCGTTTGATGTTCAAAGGCTGTTCCGTCGCTACAGAAATTGTGCTTGCTACTACCGATTTTATTGCCATGTGAAAATGAAGGCAGTTATTTCCGTAAGGTTTGCCAAAAATAAAAATGTTTTTTAACCCAACAATTTATCTGAAAGCGGAATACTCAATTTTCTTTCAAGATTTTATCAGCTGCTCGCATATGGTTTGGTATGGCGTTTCAGTCGTAGAATGGGTGCTGGTCGATGAGGGTTTTTTTCTCAATCGGAGACGTCTTATTTTTAGATGCTGATTGCTGCAAACTTTTTGCTTAATCCTCTTTATGTTGAATTCTGTGTATATCGTTAATACTAATTCAGAGTACAAGGCATCATCAGGCAAGTTTTGCAGATTGCATTAATGAATTACTTCTCTTTAATTTTATTGTGGTTGTTTCTGCTTACCATCTGAGGTGGTGAATAAAACAACAAACGTAAATACGTTAGCAAAATGTACGTTTTTTATTGGTGGAGCAGGGGACCATGGATGTTGAGTGTCTCTGAAAGGGGGCCACGAACCATGAAAGGTTGAGAAACACTGGTTTAGATCTTATTATTTTCAAAACTTTGTGTCGTTATAATGTTTCTGATTCTAACACGATAGTTCTGGTTGGAATGATAATGCTCCTATTTCTACAGGACAGTTCTGGTTGGAATTCCAGGCTGTCCACATGCAGACCATATTTTCCTGGAAGGCCTTCCAACTGGAATGGTTCTAGTATCTATGATGTGAAACCAACAGTTGAGATGGATGTTAAACCTGATTTTCGATCATTTGGAGAGGAAGCTGAAAGGAAGGCTAAGGAAAAAGAGGAAAGGTGGTGGTTTTGACATCCAACACTGTGATGTATTTGAGCGGCAAAAAAAGTATTTGTGGACCCGTTGAACATAACTACGAGTGCTTGTTCGGACTGTGCTGTAATTTTGAACAAAATTGTTGTATTGTTTTCAGAGAAATGCTCCATAATTTTTTAATGTCGGCGAAAATGTGCTGTGACGAAGCGAATGAGATTGCCAACAAAGTCCACGGGAAGCTGGATGAACAAAGCGCGGAATTCATGGATAAATGTGAGGTTTTATGTGGGCTTGTTGACACTGCTCTTTAGGTATCTTTGCTGCTTTGTGCAAGTACAACGTTTTGATCCTATTGCTGGTGGTTTTATGTCACCAAAACCAATTAAAACAAATGTTGCCAACAAGCAACTCAATCACAGCGAATGTCTGGTTTGATATAATCAGAAGCTGTTTTTTTTTTTCGCTGAGACATTTCGGTCATTTTTGCTGAGACATTTTGGTCACTGAAACATTTCGGTTATTTGTCTCACAGTTGTGTTAAAACTCGCCGTAACAGTGTTTTTTAGTGTTGCGATCGGAAAGCCCACGAGCGGCAAGCGCGCAAAGCTTCACACTGTGGCAGCAAGCAACAATAGAGTTGACATGTCACGGTCACTCCATTATTTTCTTGATCTTGGCATGTAAGCTCTATTCTTGCTCAGGAAATTACAAGAAGATGCCAACAACACCAACATCAGGTCTTTATATGAAGCTTTGAGGAGTGTATTTGGTCCAACCAGACGTTATTTCTGCCATGTAAAGGACAGCACTGGGACATCACTCATTAAAGAGCGCGACGCGCAGATCACTCACTCTCCTAAACAAAAGGAACCCTTCTGACGCTTCCTTTCCAGATTCCCTTCCCTCGCTGCCTCCCATCACTTGCCTGGACTATACACCCACCCTGACTGAAGTTCGATCAGCCATCTCTGGTCTCAAATCCAACAAA
>JGI24159J19872_10010508_pt1 | contig 12135 bp, 9 predicted proteins | sample Ectturendosymbi4_FD_19872 | JGI IMG/M metagenome (IMG submission 19872)
AGCAATTATCCGCTATTGCAAACAAAATTTCATCAGCCATAGGCAATGTTTCCATGCAGATACTTAAAAGAAAATAAAAAAGATGGAACAAACTACTGTGTAGGTATTGCCGGTGGGCGTTGAAAAATTAAGTGATATAAATCCTTTTTGTAGCGGCAGTGTTGTCTTCAATATGTCTTTTACTATATTGCCATTTTTTAAAATTACAATCTGCTTTCACCAAAAGCGCTCATATTCTAGAGTGGTTAGTCAATGATGTAATGTCATACAAAGTAAACCAAAGTAAATCATCTCATTTTCTCCAACAGATTGAAAAATAATTAATCCCACAATGCTGTATGACTGAAAATTACGTGTAGTCTGAAGTAATGGATTTGCGATAGACTGATTAAAAATTTGCAAAACTGATTAGTATTATTGAAAAACACAAACTTTGTAACCCTTTTTGTAAAGGAGCAGTGAAGACACACCTTTGTCTAATTCCTCCCACTAAAATCCGGTATTCTTAATTCGCTGGGGGTCAAAACGAAACCAACCAATCCGGTCCGTTTCAGAAAAAATTATCTCGAGTACCGCTTTTATAAAAAATCTCCCTCAAAAGTCTTACACATCATTTAAAAATTGCTTGATTACATTTTAAATTCAACGTTTGGTTTCCTCTGATCTTCTTCAGCACACCTTTTATGCGCTTAAAATTAGAAGTTCTCATTTTCCTGCAATGTTCTTTTATTTATTTAGATCGAACCTGCTTTGAACCACTGGAGAAGTTTTTGTGCGGTATGTACGTGAAGTTCAGACGATATGCGCAACACTAAAGGAAAAGCTTATATTTTATTTTTTTAATTTGTCAAGCAGCTAATGCGACTAAAACAAAATGGAACGGCAACGCGTAAACCATTTCATTAAATGTTAAAAAATGATTTTGAACAACAGTCAACATCAACTAATGTCGGAAAAAAACGCTGCAAAAGTGCAATGCTATTCCGTAGTTTGGTAAAATTACTGGGGAAAGTAATGTGGCACATGACGCTGCAACGACTATGAGTTTAATTCTTCATATTTACCACAGATTGTTCAGATGTGTCTTTGAAGATTTTTCGAAAGATCAGTAAAAATTATCGGACTTCGGAAAAAAGTGTTGAAACAATTACTTTTGTTTCCTGAAAATCACAACGGTAAAGTATGTGGATCGCGCCTACGGACGCCTGCAAATATTAAACTATTTTCGTTTACCCCAGGAGAACTAAACATGAAGATCATGCTACACCACGTGAAACAATATAATTTTTACAAAAATGCAAATTTTTTCGAAAATTTGCAAAACTGTATGGTCACAAAAACAAGATCATTTGAAAAACAGTTTTCTCAAAATGATTTCTGTTTAAAACTTTTGCTTATCTAAATATGTACACCAACCAACGTTATAGTTTTATAGGCTTTAGCATACAAAAATCATGAAATGTAGAGAAGAATTGGATAATATCTAATAATCTTTCAAATTTTATAGATACAATTAATTCCATTCATATCAGGATGAAAATGCATAGACTTTTCTGTTAACGAAGCTGCAAATCATCTTCAATGTTGTTATGCTGCTAACCAGCTTCATATCGAAAAAAATAGAAAACATTCTCAAACGTTTCAACTTTCTCAGCCTACAACCACCATCAGCAAGGAAAAAATATTTAATGAAAAGTGTAAACTCGGGAAAACGAGTGGCCGGACGCATTTGTTGAATGGTCGTGCTGCGTAACTTGAACAATCTTTGGAAACATCGCAACACATCGATCCTCTCAACAACTCTTCCTTATCGTTGTGTAGATCTCGGACACGTTGGAAACATTTCTGTGCTTCTGACCACTGTTGCCTTTAGCAAAGCTACATCGAGTTGCATGAATGTACTCTGTTTAGATTTATTTGTTTGGTACACAACGCATGTTGAACCCGACAGAAATTCTTTAGAAACTTTAGTGGCATGAAGTAAACACGAGAGCATTTGTATTTTAAATTGATCAGACTGACTTAAAAATAACACAATTGACAGCCTATTTCAGGAGTTAGCAAAGAAAATTCTGAAATCGCGAAGAAGCTATAGTTTTGTGTAAATTTCCCTGCATCACACTTTAATGGATTGAAGAGGTTTATAGGACGTTCATGTTCGCTGGTTCTGATGCATTAAACGTACGAATAGTTGATAAACGTTTTTGACAAAAATATTTTCAATATCATTGAATCAATCAACCACCGCCTTTTTGAAAAGCACTGATTTGGCAAAAGTTGATTTTCTGATAAAAAAAATCATCAAGGTAAAAAAATTGTGATTTTCAAACCATAGTAATCATTGGTAGTCAGATATAGTGTAACGATTATTAAATTCTTAGATGCTGTCTACAGTCCACAGCAAGATGCTTGCTGACAATTTGAAAGGTCCACACACAGTTTTTCAACAGAAATGTGCCGTTTTTGTGACTTCCAGTGATAATTTATTTTTTGACATGTGGCTGACGATTGTACCGTTTGTTAAACTAAGAGCACGTGTTTGCAATACTATTCAAAACTTTTTATCAAGTGGAGCTACATAATGCACTATACAATCAGAGTGGTAAAGAAAAACTTCAACACAACTCCTATGTTTTTTGGCAGCCCTTTCCACGCACAATTCCAACCTATCAAACATGATATTATCACAACTAACGTACTTCAGAAACAAGGCACGGTTGTTTGCTTAACAGGTACATCTTCACCTGTAGTAATACCTACTTTTGCTTCCAAAACAGAGAACGTGACTGAAGGATTTGCAGTTCGTTTACTCTAATTACAAACATTCCGACGCATGGTCGCTGGTCTTGTTTTTTTTATGTGTAAATTGTAGATTTCTATGCCAGTTATACGCCTTAAAACGAACTTTCTCAAAACAAGAAAAACTTTCTTTTGATTGCACAGAAATCCTAAATATAAAGTCAGTGTCAAATTATTTCACTCCAAGTTTGTATCAACAACATCTTCGACTCGGCGGCATGTCAGCTGCTGCTGTTCACCAGTTTTTAAGCTGAAGACTCTACTACGTTTTCTTCAGCGTGCTTTTTTCTGGAAACAACGGTACCAGCTGTACCTTCCAGTCATTTAGATTCACAATTATTCGCGAAAGTTCACGCAGTCACGATAATCTTATAAACCTCTCAACAAAAAGCTTGAGTGATTTTGTTGAGAATGAGCGAATGTTTTGAGGGGGAATAACTGTGTTGAGATGCAGTGAACTTTTGACAGAATCAAGTGCTGAAANAAAGATTTCTTTTCCCTTCCCTTTCGGTCGAAGCGGAAGACGTCGNAACCGCACGAGATTCACACAGGAACAACTAACGATCCTGGAGGATGCATTTAAACTCACTCAGTATCCTGACATTTTCCTGAGGGATGCCTTAGCGGCCAGGACACATCTCACTGAAGCTCGCATTCAGGTAAGCACTTGAAAAATGAGGCTTACTTTTTTGTTTGTATGTTTACGAAATTCGGTCTGTTGAATGGACCAAAGAAGAAAGTTTTTTGATTGTTTTTTTACTACATTTCCAGCAAGTTTGAGCGTAAGCATATTTCCTTTAGAAATAAACCAGAATTTCACCTTTTTGTAGTTCAAACTTTAAAATTGTAATCAGAGGCTATGCATGCTTCTGCTGTTGAAAACTATTCCACTACATCTGCTAATATTGGAAAACATCTACGGATAAGCAGTAATTTGTAGGTCTTGATAGATTCTCTGTCACGGTCATTAGATGTCCTACCTTATCTCCATCATATAGATTTCATTTGATTTTTCCGCTCATGTTTGTCAGTTTGTCTTCAGTAGCGTTTACAGACTTGGGGTTCTGATTTGGCTTGCATTTTTGAAACCCTTTTCCCGATGACCCATTTGAAGTTCAATGAATAGCGTGTGACTTGCGGACATCCTGACCCGAGCAATCTATGTTGTCAATGCAACAACTTGGTCTCCAGACATGATGTGCCAGCTCGGCTCTGTGGCGGGCCTCAGTATGGACCACTTTGTTCCTCCAGCACAGATTTCGGATGATCTGCCAGCATCGAATGTGAAAGGCCTTGAGTGATGTGATAAGCTTACAACATGGCGTCAAACTCTCATAACCGTGCAGCAGAGTTGAGATACAGGCGGCATTGCACGCGGCTGTTTTGGTACGAATGGCCAGATTGCATTTTGCGTACACGCGCTTGGATAGTTGTCAGAAGGAAGCAGACGCAAGGTTGATCCAAAACTTCCTGATTGGTGAGGTCGCACTTAGAGGTAACGAACGTTGCTGTCAAGGTAAGAAAATTGTTCGGTGACGTTTAACTGACTGTCGATTATGAAGAACGAGTGAGCTTCTTGACAATCGGAGAGAAGCAGGAAGAAAGCATAGCTTGGCATTCAGCAACTGCGGCTGAAGCCACGAATAAATTGTGAAGTGTCATGAAGATCTACTTTTAACCGACCACATCCTGATAAGAACAAAAATCGCGAATGCTCTCTCTGGAGTGTCGCTACAGCCAAAATTCGTCAAATATTTGAAATACCTGCAAATAATCAGAGTGAACAGTTTAGGAAATAGACGCACTTCAGGTAATCGGAAATCATGTCCATATGTTATTGAAAGCCAGCATCATGCAAGAATATTTTTTGATTCGAGTTAAACCAATGTAACTGGTTATTTTGTTCATTGGTTGTTGCGTTATTATTATTGGAACAAATTACAACACTTTTGAGTTTCACTTTGATCCTTGATTTTGTTACATTGAATGGAGAAATAATATTTTTTCAGCCATTTTTAAATGCAGCCATTTGCGATCCACGTATTAAGATAGATAGACAACACCAAAAAGTTTGGATTTGAGTTTTTTCTACGCCGTGATTAATCTCTCTTTCTATTAGGTTTGGTTTCAAAACCGAAGAGCTAAACATCGGAAATTTCAAAAAAAGCATCGCGGAACCTTGATTTTCAATCAGGAATCAACAGAAAATGATGTAGACAAGATACCTGGTCACAGCTCTATTCGAACGCAAGCGGAAGGTTCGGTATCATTCCCTTTAAATTCGTTGGTCTCTCCCACTTCTTCAATGAACAGTTGTCTTCCAACTTTCCACCACCACCACCCACACTATTTGCCTCACAGTCCAACCACTATGTGGCGCGCAGGAACGACATCGTCAGCACCGTCTTATTTTCTGCCGTGGAACTCGGTCTTTGTTCACCCAAGCAGGTTCTTGCGTTTTGAAAACGCTCTCGAGCAGCCCGTTGTTGACACGTTTGCTCCGGTCTACAGCAGTGCGCTACCACCGGCATACGCTGCACTGACGGCGTTTGACAAACGTGCGATGGCAAATGAGTGATTAAGTTTGTGCATTTGATGCTATGAGCTCATAACGTTTTACGGACCGTTGGCAAAGAGATTGGTATTCCCAGGATTAACCAACCAATCGAAATGCAACAAGACCAGAAATTACTGTCTCCAGCCACCAGCACACTGCATAACAGACCTGATGCTGCTGTGCGGGAAAGCTGAGTAATCCTGAGCCCACTGCCACAGGAAGTCTGTGGCGCTAAAGCAGTTATGCTTTCAGTGTTGACCAGTTTCAGGACAATGTCTACGTCGATGTCTGTGTCTATTCTGCGCCATCAATCAAGATGCAAATCAAGATGTGATGTTTGTTGCATTTGCTAATCCCGACGGTAATTAGTGACGTTTGAGCAAGTGAGTGTAAGTAATGTGACAGATGTGAGAACATTATCAACGATGTTTTCCCAAAGCATCAAATTGAGAGCTTTTTCTCAAATTTACAGAAGACGTTAAAGCAATCTAAGAAGTCATTAAGTGGCCACATTGAAAGTGCATGAAATAGTTGGCATTCTCTTAAGGCTGTTTTTGAAAGCGCATAAAATTACAAAACTTGCTTTCTTTTCACCAGTTTCTTGTAATCAACGACGATCTGGCTAAGGTTTCCCGTAAGTATTTCAGTCACGGTCGTTTTTGCATGCAGTTGCAAGACAAACGTATTATGAAAGATATGACATTTTACCATTTTTCGTTATGAGGTTTACATGACGCAATGTTTCAAAAAATGTTTCAAAGAGGTGCAAAGTCCATCAGTCAAATTTAACTTCTACACACAAACTTTATAACTTTACATTTTCTGCGAGTGAACATGGCTTGAAAGGTTAATTTTGTGACACTGACCGTCAAGCACAGCTAGCACATACACTGCAATCCAAATCTGTTGCAAAAGAAACAAAATCCTAACCGGTGTTCCGTTGGATTCTGGCTCGATATTTTTGATTCAATCGTCAGTTCAGACATGGGTTGCAGACTCTGTTCAATCTATTGTCAGATGCGTTAAATTCCGTAACATTCTGCCAAGAGGAATCATTGCATGAACTATATTAATGCAACGCTCTTACAAATGAGAAAATTTTTTAATAAATGTTGGCTTTTTTGTTGAAGGGTGTGCAGATTTCAACCTCAAATGAAAACATGACATCATTTAGCAATACGCATTTGAAATAAAGACATTGCCAATCATTTTGTAAAACTTTTTCCTGCTGCCAACAGACAAAACCCGTAATATAGGCATCAAAATTCACCTCAATGCATAGAACAAAGCTTCTGTTCAATTTAGTGTTTCAATACGCTAAAACCTAATTTCATTTATGCAACAGTATCGCCTCCGCGATGTCGTTTACCTGTTGAAAGAAGTATATAGTTTCCTAATATTGTTAAAAAGTTGAAGTAGACTTTCTCCTCTAGTTTGTTTTGTTCAAGAGCCTTTGTTTCGACGTTTGGCATACAGGCTGAAAGCCTAGGTTCGAAGCTGAGAAGCAAAGATAAAACAATTTGGTTTAGATCCTTGAAATTAGTATCTAGTTTCGTAAAACTCCGGAGTTCACTACAAATGCTTAAAAATCCCACCACACCTTGACCAAAAAATTGCCGACGGATCAGTTTTCAAGTATTTGCAAATATTGTTTTATGAAAATATAAACATGAGTAAAGGAGTTCAATTTTACGCAGAAAAAAACTATCAGAAGATCAGTAATTATTAGCTAATGGTCACCGACTCATGCTCGACAAATAGTTTGGCGAAATATTTGCGTTCAAGTCAAGTGCTGTTATAACGAGGCTAAGAAGCTGTTACAACTAGGCTAAGAAAATAAATTGATGGATGTAATGCTCGGAATAAATCACTTTGCCTTTTACAAATTCCTTGGTTTTCACACTAGATTGCTTAGTGCAGATAACGTGGAAAAAAAGCTGTTTTGACTCATTGCACACAAAACGGCTCTGTGAGTTGAAAAAACTGTAAAAGCACTGCTATAAATGCTATAACGTACTTGTGACACAGTATGAGAACGTGCGGTTCAACTGCTGCAATGATAATTTTTGTTGACGGTTTATTATTTGCCAAACTAATTTCAAGCCCGTTAACAAGGATTGCAACTTTCCAGGCTTCAATCCAAGAACGTTACTGACTGAAACAAGGCTTCACACATCGAATGAAATGAGCAGCAGGTTATTACACATGAGCTATTGGATGAGCTATTACACAACAGTTCGGGGGCCGGACATAAACTCCCGGTCCAAAATAAAATAATGTTGTCTAATAACAATGGTAAATGTATTGAAAACAATGTGAAACTGCTTCTTTGATTTTATAATAGTGAGAAATATGGTTTCAAATAGGATGAACCTAATCCTAATAAAGAACTCAGATTACGACCACCCTGCAGCACAGTTATACTTGGCCAACTGAAATTCGCGTTGCCGTCTTACGTAATGTCATTGTTTCGGTATATGTTGCATGCTACCAAAATAATTTTTCGTAAATATGTTATTTTTTCATTATTGATAAAAAATCCTTGCGGGCGGATGAAATGGCTGGGACGGATTTGACCCGCTGACCGTAGTTGGGAGACCCCTGGCTTATAGCTGCACTCCTTCGGTCCCATGAAGTGACGTTATAGGAGATTTCTACTGGACAAAGACTTTATTAGAGGAATAACATACCAAAGATTTTGCTTGTTTTTATGCGTCTGCATACCTCCTTAGCTTTGCCAATAAAATTGTTTCGCATCATTACTATTTGATTCCCAGGGGGATAGGGAATACTCAGTTCCATCACTAAACAACGCCTCATATAAAATGGTGTGGGCCTACCAGTTCCCAAATTCTCGACTGGTACAAATAACAACCAGTGGATCAGCAAATTGCTGATCATTTTTACAGCGTCCCGACCCATATTATCATTCATCGCCCAAACGCAGTGGCGAGGGAGCTGAGGGTGCAGCTCCCTCAAAAGTTTTGATTTGTCAAATATTTGGGCAAAATCTAAAAAATTTACTCAAAAAGTTTGGAAATTTTTGACAATATCCATGAAATTATGCTTCTTTGTTATTGAGTGTATAAATAAAAGTTTATTGCGTCATATATAACACATAATATATAAAAAATCAACCGACTGTTTCTAGTAACTTCGTGTATTATTATGTGACCGTTGATGAGTAACTGACTCACTTGAAAGTTTGGGCAAAAGAAGGCATTTCATTTATGTGCTTTATTAATTGTGCACTGAGGGAATCGAATATGCTGCAGAGCGTTTGCTTCATATTTGTAAAGTCCATGCCAAGCAGGTACAGAAAAGCTTTCGCTTTTAATTTTAACTACAATGTTTGGATGAACATATTTTGCCATACTGCTTGGTGCATCAATTGAACAGACAATGTTGTGATACCCCGGCATAGTCTTCATAGAAATAATATGACACATGCCGCATATATCACATATATGTCTTCAGAAAAGGAAGCAGCTTTAGACCTATCTTAGCTAGGTCTGAGGCTCCTTGCTGACAGCAATATTTGGAATGTGAATGGAACGCCAAACTTCAGAACTGTTAGACAGATGCTCAAGAGTACTGAGACAGCTGGCTTCTGACCATGTTCTTACATATCTTAGGGCAATTTTTTCAGTTGGGTTATTAAGAACCAAATTTCAAGTACCAACTTTTTTATTTTCAAGTGTATGGTAGAGGAAAATATAGTGTACCAACAGGTGCAGAAAATCTGTAGAAAGAAAGTTTGTCGCATAAAAGTTTTTTGGGAAAATTTAGGGAATTTGAGCGAAATATTCTTTGCACTCCCAAAAAATTGCCTGCTCCTACAGCAATGCCCAAAAGTCAGGACAACCAGTCAGCCGCTGATTCCAGGAGCCGTCAGCCAATCGTTTGACTGAAGTACTTTTCCGTATATATTTAATGTAAACAAGACAATACGGCAGACCACTAACGGAAGCTTGAATAAGAACAGAATGGGGGGCAGTGAACTTTCTGACCTCACCGTGAACTCCGCTCCCTACACTGGAAGTTGTATAAAATATTCCTGGACGTAATGCCATCTTAAAGAAAAGAACCTGTTTTCCAACGCAGTTCATTTTGCAATAAAAAAAACAAAGCACTTACACGCCTTGCATCATCCTGGGTGCAAGAGAAAAATGTCTACTGGCACAGGTCTACGAGGCGGGGGAGGCAATTCCCCCCGGATTCGCGCAAGAGTAAAAAAATTCTGGCAAAACATTTTGGGTAAGTTTTCTTTTATGCTCAAAGATGCTGAAATAACATTTCCATTATTTTCAATTGCAATTCTTGTCGTTTCTGAGGAAAAATTAGGGCAAACCAAAAATTTACCACTCCCCGCCATAAACGAAAATTCAAGAAAATCGAAAATTTTGCCCCCAAAGCTAAAGGTCCCTTTGCGCCTACGTCTACCGGTTAAAAAATGTTACTGCCTGACCCACGTAGTATCTCTCCTTTGCAGTGATTTACACACACAATGCCATCTAAAATCAGTATCGAGTGCTTCTATCAACTCAACGTTGTTTAGTCTCCATGCCTTGCGAAAACGCTTAGTTCTTGCCTGTTAATGCCTTTATTGCGTCACAGACCCTGCTCAATCGGCTCTTCTCAGTTCCAGCTCGCCATTCCCACTGACAGCAAAAGGTTTCGCTAACAATTGTTTGTGCTGGACATATGCTTGAACTGACAGTTCTCTTTGACCAACTTGGTAAACAGGTCACACGTCGTCGATCCTAATCACTTGTTACGTCATAATACATTTGCTCCATCATACGACAAACAGCAGAACGTGTTTCACTCAATTGTTTGTGCCGTTTATTTATTTACAAGCTTTAGACTCGAAGCACATTCACAATTGTCGCAAATAGGGTAAGAATAGCTTGAAAACAATGCTATATATACAGAAACAAGGATGCATTTATGAATGCCAGATGAAAACGTAATTCCTGTCGGAGGCCACGCCAGCAGAGACAGGGCACAGAAAAGCGCTTGCGCGATTGTGATTCAAACTTTTCAATGTTGGTTTTTGAAACAAGAAAAAAACCGTAAAAGCCGCTTTGGTGTAAAACGTGATTTTGAAAGTTAAAACCACAACTTGTCGGTACTTGCCGCCAAGTTGAAAGCAACAGTCAAAAAAACTTTTTTTCTCTTTTTTTTCGAAGATTTTAGTATGTTTTTCTTTTAATTAGCTCGGAAGATTACAGCACGGATGAAACGTTGCTCAAACGAATGAAATGGTTGATCATTTTTCAAAATCCTGGTAAAACATGTTTTTTGATACCCGCGTGAACTGCAAACACAACAAATATTTCAGTGATGACGTTTGATTGAGATCCAATACTTTTCGCAAACCACACCTGTCTGGTTTCGAACCCCAAACCTTGAGCACGGAAGGGGACCCGCCCGTAACGAATTATTATCGTACGTAGCGGACAGTGAAGCCGAGATAAAGAACGAAAACAAGAAAATGCAAAACAATGCCTTGCACATCAAATCACAAGAGACTGAAAGCGGATAGTTTGGTAGTTGCTTCGTAAGCAATTGCCCGCGGGCAAGTATTTCGAAAATCCGACGGAATCGCTTTCAGGCGCTTGTACATTCCATGCGCAATGCATCATCTGATTCGAGCGAGACACGATTGGGGGGGAGGGCGCGCGGCGCCGCTGGCGGCTTCAATCGAAGAACAAACAAAGAAAAAAGAAAAAAAAGAAACGTAACGAAACGGCAACGAACGCACATTAGCACAGCATATGAGTGAATAATGCAAAGCAAACATGGGCGAGCGCATGAGCGAAGTGCATTTCCGGGCCGGGTCTGGGCGCTTTTCTGGCGCCACTGTTTGATTCGTTGAACGACCACCTCGCTCACCCCTCCCTCTGAACGACGCACGCCGAAGATGCAAAGAGATGTTTCGCATTTACGCGACGCGACCAGGGAGGGGGGCTCTTCTTGACTTCGGCCTTTCTTGTAAAGGAATTTTTGTCAGGAAACGAAGGGGAAACACTGACGAATGGAACGAAATTCCGACAAATTGTGCATTTCACGGCGGGGAGCACTGTTCAGCGAGAGCGGCGAGTCTCTCCAACGCCGCGATGAATGGGCGGAAAATTGGGCCGGAAAGCGAAAGTTTGAGCTGTGGACAATACACTCAGGTGCAGAGGGGCTGTAATAAAACTAAGGACTACGGTAGTGAATAAAAACCTCTCTCGCCTGAGGTGCAGATGTGGCAAATGGAGGTCAGGGGCAAAAACTAGGGGTCAACCTGGCGAGCAAGTGGAAATTAGGTAAGTCGAACGTCAAAGCTACATAAAAGAAATGATAACAAACAGCGGCATAAATAAAGGAATAAAATAGAAAATAAAGAAGGCCTTGCGTGGGGGGAGGGGCGCTATACCGCCGCCTCGTGTGGCAAGTTCATGTCTGTCAACAACTCAGCCGTTGGACTGTCACTGGCAGTTAGGGGACGCGCCCCATGCGCACCCCTTGCAGGGAGTCGTTCATTGTTCGTGTATTCTCCACCGGCCTCCCGGGGCCCGCGGCAGTTGCCCCCGCTTTGGCGAGGCTGCGCGGGAGGCCGTTGAGGCCCGCTGTTATAAAGTGGATAACTTAAGTCTGACGTTTGCCGGGGCCCAGGGGGTGTTGCGGCCGCCGACGTGGTCTGCCACGTTTGGGTGGGCCGGTTATAATGGCGGGAATAGGCCGGTGGTGGCGACTGTTGATAAGAGCTGGCGACATTCGCAGGCCCTGCA
>JGI24159J19872_10010509_pt1 | contig 12135 bp, 8 predicted proteins | sample Ectturendosymbi4_FD_19872 | JGI IMG/M metagenome (IMG submission 19872)
ACGTCATATCTACTCGCTTCCACAAGGACCCACTTCTCAAGACACGGCCAAAACGACTCGTAACATGAGCAACAAGGCGGACTTGAAAGTCTGCACACCAGCAGCCCGCGCGAATATTTACAACAAACTTGTCGGCTTCGTAAGTGGAGAGTGACATTAAACAATCATTATAACGGTACGGCAAGGTACTGACTTCGCTAAGAAACTTGCTGTGTTTGATGAGACTAAACAAAACTTCTCCTTTGCTCTTGACGCAGCCTGCAGGTGGTGGCAAAAGCACAAAGACTGATGCTGAGTCACAGCATTCAACGTGTTTTTACCAAAGTATATTCATGAATGTCTAACACCAACGATGCAACCGAATGGACTGGCTTCAAACGCAGTTAGCAACTGCCACGATTTGGAGAATTCTATGACATTGTCCTAGTCCCACACTCATAGAACTGCGAATACGCTGGGTTTCAAATTACGAAATCATGTGTGTCGTCCACTGTGGCGTAACAATACACGTTTATTCGTAGAGTTCTGACTGGGGGCAAGAATGTGGTTTGTGCCAGCCACAGGTGGGAAATAACAACAATCAAATCGTCCCACATTCTGCGTCAATGAAGCATATCGAAGGCTTTAATTAGCACGAGCTATTAATGAGCTGCTGCCAAAGATTAAGGCGCGCAGCGAGAGAAACGTTGAACGTGCTCTATGCCTAGCGACACCAGGCAGCACATGCCGAGGTGGAGGTGAATGAAAGCTGTTTCATTGTTACATCACATAAGGCCCCTTGTGACGTTTTGCAGCCATGCAACAGGCAGCAGATGAAAACATTGTTATGGAGAACAGTGTAAAGAACTGCGCGGTCTGCTTTTGAGCGGAACCACCACACCTGGCTTTGCACTTGAAATGATGATTCGGTAAGAAACATACATAGACAACTTCTACAATGCATTGAAACATGACCGTTGCAAAAACACGACAAAAAACGTGAATGTATGTGATCAAGCAGACTTCCTTATCAGAGTCGATAACGCGGTTAAGAATGCGTGTTGAGCACCTGAAGATGGGAATCAGGAGCTGACCTTGCCCGCACAAATACTCAACAAAAATTCGCACAAAATTAAGACGGAAAGTCGGCTGTTTCTCGCAATGGAGATTTTTATTTCGCACGAACAGGTGTGAAAACGCTGAGCACTTCCGACGTAATCGCGTCGAACTGAAAGGGAGGCGACGACCAAGCTATGAATATGAAACAAAAGTTAACTGTCATGCGTCGGTAACAAAATGCGTGGAACCAACACATTGCAGCACCTCACCTTCATTCCAAACACTCGACCAGATGTAATGTCGATGCTCTGCAGGTAATTGTGGGAAGTGCCGCCAGTGTACTTGTCCACATACCGGACGTCATGGCGATCGTTCAACCAATACACCCGGTTCTTGTACACAGACGTCTGGCGGGCTGAGTTGTAGCCTTGGCAACAGGTTTACGAAAATAGGTGTTAACGATTACGGAGTTCTGACGTTGCAATTTACAGTTTACGGCACAAATTATGGTTTGTTAAATTAAACGTATCGCTCGCACCCAAAAATGCTGGTGATAAAAAACGAAAATCGGCCCAGCCACATATTTGCGCTGATGAGATGATTTACCAGAAGTGCTTCTTAAAACTTTTCGCTTCAGAAGTAAATGCTTCTAAACGGTTTTAGTTTTAGGTTTCTGCACGGTGGTTATACTTTTACCGATATTTCGAGCCAAATTATACTTTGCCGATTTTCTTTTTGCCGGAAGGAAGATTCAGATGAACACCTATTTAACGAAGCACGCACCAACAACTTTCAGTGCAAACAGGGATTTGTTGACAAAGTCGTTTTTCTGGCAATACACCCAAGTAGCAAATTACTAGCGAAATCAGTTCAACCGAGTAAGCACTATTTCTGACACAGTGCTAAAAACAACTGTGTCTTTCAAACAAATCGGTTGGCATTGAAAAGACACATTGATCTCCATATAACATATGGACTCTTCACTTGTTTCTTAATGACATTGAAAGTTGCTACGTTATAGTTTGACCTGAAAGCAGGATAAGTTTTTTTACAAGCGCATCGGATATTGCGAATGCAGTTTTGATGGATCTCATTCAGAGCCAAAATGAAAATCGGAATGGCTTTCAGAAGGCAACCAATACACTAAGAAATCCAAACGAATATGACAAAAAAACACAAAAGACCTTGTTACCAAATAATCCACTTACTCCCATAATAAAGATCATTGCGAATTCCGTCGATTGTTGAACTGCTTTCAAGATTACCGCCAAAAGTCCAGAACAGTTTGTCGCTGGTAGCGTCAAAAGTCAATCCGCGGATTCGGGATGATAGGAATGAACCGACGTAACGGCTACGTCGCACAATGCGGGTTACGTTGGCGCCATCCATCATCATTCTGAAGACGCCGCCCTTAACCGTGGAGTCGCCTGTCACGAAACCACAGAGTTTTGATAGAAACGCCGCATAGCAACCCTGACACAAATGTCGCACAACGCCGCAGGGATCAACGGATTAACTTAGCTAGTTACAACTTAAGACAGGGGTGTCAAACTCAAATTACTCCGAGGGCCAATCGAAGACTTATAATGTAAACCGAGGGCCGCATTGCGACGCTGACGCAACAATGGCGGTACCTGAACCTTACTAGAAACAGCTTTTATATCTTATTCGCTGCTAAAGTTATCATGAGTAATACGGAAATCATTTCTGGCCGTCTATACGTTTGTTTAAAATGAATGTTCACTCGTTAGCCGAGGACTTTTAAAACACCGGTGAATAAACTAAATAGCGTAAATGTTAATTATTTGAAAATTCCCAAAAAGCATGGCGGGCCGCACAAAAAGCCCTCGCTGGTCACANGGGGNCCGCATGTTTGAGACCTCTGCCTTAAGAAGTGTTCTCGGCACTGNATTTTCTGAAGTGCGAGAAGTGGCTGCGANAGGATGTTTGTTTATATCCATGAACTCAAACAACATGAAGCTGGCGAGCGAAAACATACTTTGTATTGTTATAATTGCACGTTCAGAGTCANANAAACTGCNTACCGAGACAAACAAAACTACTTNATGCGTGCTGCAGAACTCCAACGTTATCGCGCCCAGGTAAGTTACTGTTCACATGAGTGTAGCTGAAATCTTTCTAGACTGAAGGTGACACCAGTTTCACCCGGTTCGAGGTAACAAGTCATTTTCAAAAGACCCTGCACTTTCAGTACCTTTGTCAGACGTGCATTACTGTCAGTGACGATCAGACGCCTGTAAGAAAACGACGTCATCACCGGTACTGACGTCACTTGAGGTCCCCGAACTACCGCAGCTGTATTCAGCAATTCTTAGTACCAAGTACCAACGATCTTAGTACTAACGATCAATATTTGTCAAAAGAAGCATACCGGCAAATTGACATAATTGGAGAACAGCGTTGCACTGCGGCATGCCACAACCAATCAACATGTCACAAACTGTGAACCTTACATGTGAAGTAGACATATCCTTTGTCGCTGTCCAAAGCGATGCTCGTGACTGTGCCTGTGCAGTTGCTGGTTGGAATCTTTTTTGTCGCTTTCCCATCTATGGTGGTCACTGAAACAGACGTCCCCAACCAGTAGATATTGCGCCCCATCCAATCTACAGCAATATCCGTCACTTGGCTCCCATCACTAGCGGTGAAGACAGGCTTGGTCATGAAACCTGTCGAAAAGATGTGTTTCCAGACAGAGTTTTTTTTTCCTCACACACTCACATGTCGCGACCTTTCCTGCAGGTTTTGGATGACCTGGAGTAAGGCTGGAAGCAAGACTCGATATCAGCCGAGTTCGTTAGCTGTTCAATTTGCGACGAGAATTTTCCGTTTTAGCAAATTCTGATGTGATCGTTCTTCCAATGACTTTATAGCGATGATCGAACGCGGCGCTTCAGGTTTGCGAAAGCATCGCGTTGATAAAGAGAAAATTTGACAAATACTCAAGTACATTTGTCAGCTATGAAACTTGCAAAACATTTCCTGAAGAAGGCACGACAAAAACAATGATTCGAAGCCATCAGTTGAGAGTAACAGTCATGAGGTGCATTACTTGAAATTGTTCTTCTGGGTACTAGCAGATCAACGCAAAAAGTTGGACACAAAACAAATACCATCAAATAACTTGGGAAACTTTGAAGATAACTCTCCTGTGGCTTTCAGCACAGCCTTTAGCTTTCGCACATCAAAGCAGCGGAAGAAGACTCTGTGAACATAACACTCACTGCAAGGGCTATTTCTAGCCGTGCAAGCAAACATAACTTTACCCGTGGTGTTGTACTTGGTGACGTAGACACTGCTTCCATTTGCCCAGTAGAGGCTGTCCGTCTCGAAGTCGTAGTCGTAAACAGTGATGGTGTAGTCGGGCTTGTGTAATGGCACTTTGGTGTCGGACGCCATGTCAACCCGGTAAATGCCTGCAAACGCCGAAGCCTTGCGTCAAAAACCAAGAAACAAATATGGCTAGTTTCAAGTTTGAATCGCACACAGATGCACTACGTGAATTTCGCTGTTTCTGATAAAACGAAGACATAAAAACCTTCGTCATTTGACACCGTGCGATTTTAATGATAAAGCGTGTTCCAAAAATGGAACGAACTTTACAATTCAGAAGTTCTCCAGCCTCCATAATCAAGATGTATTTTGGTTAGAGCGCGACCGATAAGACTTTTTTGAGCCGATACCGATGCTTTTTAGTTTTCATTACCAATAACCGATGTTGTTGCATGACTCAAACTACAGGTAAAAGACATTACAACGCACATTAAACCAACTCGCAAGTAAAGGGAATAGCTCACAACTGACGAAATGCACGGAAATCTTTACATTTTTTCAAAATAATGATTACATAATCAAAATTTGACAATTATACTTCAAGTCATCGCTCAGGAAGTATAGTATCCTTGCAATGACCACCTTTTGTCATCGTAAACAAACCCAGCAGTACTTATAACTCGTTCACTGGGCACTGGGGTTGGAGGTGCTAATAATGCTGATATATATCGGCATAACTTTGCTGACAGGATACCTGGGCGTCNACGTCATATCGGCCGATATATATCGGAATGGCGATGTATCGGTCGAGCTCTAATGGTTACAGGGGGTAACACTGATCCACACTGATCAGTGATCCAAAACAGACCACTGATCCTAAAAATTACTATTTGTTGTCGACTGGGAAATTTTATCGAGTAATACGAAATGGTAAGACGTGCATCGCTTCAGCTTGCATGTTCAAGGCTGGTGGACCAAACGATAACATTCGCAAACCACAAACCATTCACCCGATTTTTAACACCATCCCTGGCCAATCTACCGTGACAACGCAGGCTGTGTCCCGTGAAACAAATCAGAGTGGTTTTCACTGCAACCATTTCCATTGGATCAGAACCAACAAATAACGTTTTAGTCACGAGCAGAAAACATTTGTTTGATCTGACTTTAATTTTTCCAAATGAAGGTCANGGAGATAAGCGGTTTTGGAATATCGGACACAAGACTGAAAGTCAGCATCGATTAACTGTCGACAAAATTTGGTTCTAGTCTATTACAAACCGCATGAAAAACTTCCGTGTTTCGTGGAAGCTGCTCTTTACTTCTAAATGCAATCCACACCTGGGTGAGTTTCAGTTTGTAGGAACGGTCGCATCTTATTTGCTTATTAGCAATGAACACTCACGCACCGGCCTGAGGAAAGTCTGCTTTCAAATAAATCGCATTTGTTTGACGTAAGGTAACGTTCCAGGCGGCTAAATTAATTATTTGGGAGTGAAACCCTTTTCTTCCACGACCCATTTCCAAATAAATTAAACGAAAAAAGTACAGCAAGAATCAACGAATTCCTAGTTTTGTTCGATCAACACGGATTTGGTGTCGGAGTAGCGTCTACATCTCAGAACTCAATTACTCTTTAGATGGGATCAGTTTGGCACAGCAAGCTGAAACACAAGTTCTCTGAAACGCGACATTGCTGCTTTTAGAAGTAATCATCCCAGTACGCTTCACGCTGACCTACATAAAACACGATCCCTTACCATTGCTCATTGACAAGATCATGAAAGCGTCGTCTTCCCCGATGGGGCAGGATACGGTGTCAGGGCCGTAGTGAAGTTCGATGTCACCCCCACTGCAGAGGTCACTGGCCAGCTTCCGATACCCCTTACTGCGCTTATATGTTCTTCCTGGACGGCACGACGCTGGAACCTGTCGGTAATAAACCTCAGATGAACTTGAGTGAACCTTAGTTGAACTTGAACTTGAGTGAACCTCAGGTGAACTTGAGTTAATCTTAGATGAACTCGCAAAAACTTTTTAGAAGGCCACCAAGTTAATGAAAGGAACTTCACTCGCAAGAACACATGTTTTAAAGTAATCTGTTGTTGTTGACATGAGCCATAAAACAATACAGTAAACAGCAACAACATGGATCGCAAGTGATAAGCCAGGTGAAAACCCGTAATGCTCTCACTCCTCTCATAGGCACTAAATGTGCGAATGATCGACAGTTCATGACAATCTCCCGTATAAACAACGTTTGAAAGTCTGAATATCAAGCGATGAAGCATGCATCGTCCAAGCAAAAAACAGCCTTTCAATACATTTTTTTAATTTGCCCTCAATGAAGTTGTTCAGCAAAGAACACAAGTTTATAAAATTCACATTCAATAGCCGTTTTACACGAAGTGAAGTTAGACACTGATGTTACTGAATATCGGAAGCTAAAGCCTATTGCAACACTTGGCTAAAACACATTGTCAGGAAACAAAGGAGTTTTGACGAGCAAAAAATTACGGTTCAATAACTCAACCTTTTCACTTGTTTTCAGGTAGTATGACAAGAGCAACAGATGTTCATAAAAACGTTGAAGCGTGTTTTTGTCCGCATGATATAGGTCTTGACATTGGTTTAAATAGCGACTACCCTGGCACGCTTTCACGTGACCTTGCCATGAACGTCATCAAAAACTGTACAACCCGTGAATGCGTTCTGCACAGTTGCATATCGCGCTATCACCGAAGCAACGTGTCTTGAACAACTACGCGCACCTGCCAAAATAAACATCACGTGGTGTTCTTATTTTGCCGTTTATTTCCAACTGAGCCCAGACAGAAAAATAAACTGAGAATGCAAGTCAATCGGCCCTAAAGCCACGAGGTCGGTAAAGCTGGGTACAAACGAAATCGCCATATGGATGAAAAATGACGGCGTATCGAGGACCAAGCGGGCCACACAAAACATAAAAAGTAACGGGACAACTTACATCTAATTTCAAGCCTGGCCTTAAGCATGTGACGCTCTCTTTTGTTTACAAAGTCTGACTACGGTCTTCTTTGTCAGATGTTTTTCATTGGCACTTTACGAAAAAGCGTTTGGAGTTGAGATCCAAGAAATTCAAAAAAATAAATGAAAGAAACCGAAGTGGAAATGAGTGGTACAACTTCGATAAAAAATTTTTTAATGTTGGCTCTTTGCAAACAAACAATAAAACAAAAAGCGAACGTTGCCAGCGGCTTTACTTGAGGGATGTGATTGACTTTCGTTGTCTTTTCGCAAAAAATGAACAATCACGCGAACTCAATTTTAATCCGTCAGGAATATTTTTTTTTCAATCCAAATCAAAAAGTTTGAGAAAAACAATACGCATAAACTCATCACACACTTGATAGATATCGACGGTTGAATTTGGCGACGGAGCGCAGATGAGACTCCAATCTGATGCTATGTGGAAGCCTACATCACACTCAAAGTCCTCGCGCGTGCATTCACACGGCGTGACGGAAACAGGGCGATCGTAGTTGCGACCGTTGAAGCAATCCGAGTGCTGCGCAGAGAAACAAAAGGGACGCTTGTGACGTGTGGACAAAGATTGTTAGGAAAGAAAGCAGTTCTTGGCATTGAAACAAAATGCTTTTATGAATTCGACCCAGTTCACTTCGGGTTCCACGTCTTTGGAGCGCAAGGGCATGAGACGGGGGCATCGCTGATAAAATGCACGTCTTTACCGCAACGTTTCCAACCATGTTTAGACGAAGCGGATGCTACGATTATTTCTTTTTTCCCACAGTGAAATGAAACAATCGCTTTAACATTTTCAGCAATCTAAGACAAATAAATAATGATGACAAAACTCAACCCAACAGTGTGGTGCGTGTAACACCGAAAATCTAGAGTATTTTCTGCTGTGGTAAACGAAACAGTTTAGTTTAATTTCAAGCGAAAATGGGTTTAATATCAACTTAAATTGTCTAAAAATAATTTCACGCACGCACTGCATTGCTGATTCAATGGGCGATGCAGCGATTCGAGTTATTAGATCGAGTCAATTCGAACTCGAGTCGCGTTTTTCAGAGACTCAAACCCGATTTTTCTGCCAACGAATGACTGAATACACCCAACTGATAAGTGTTGGCCTAATACAGGAATCCTTGTCAGCGACAACTAATTTCTGAACGAAAAACGGGATTTATCTAGCACTAACCTACAAACGCGTCGACTACGACTTCAAGTGATCAAAATGTATGGTTCGTGAGAACTCCATAAATTACATCTGAAACGAAGCTTTGCTTGTGACGTAAAAGTTGCGCGTACCTCAGGTTGTGAAGTGAAATAACAATATCGCAAAACTCACAGCTCTTCTTCGTTTGTAGGTCCTGGTGCTCCCCATGAGGCAGTTGGAATGTTCGTCTCGAGGCGACCAGTTCTTGTAGTCATCATTGTTGCATCCATGAGAAAATATGATTGATAAATTGACCTGTGATACAACGACATCACTAACTGATTCACCCAATTGTGCGCAATGGCTCTACAGCAGGTCGCAAAACGTCTTACAAACAGGCCAATCGCACAGCTGCTATCGGACGCAACAGTGCCTATGATCACGCGACCTGCAGTGCACAATTTACGCGAAATGCCGGGTGACCCAAAAACACGTCCAAATTACGTTTTGCAGTACATTGAAAGAGCAAAATGGCCATAAGATTTGAAAAAAAAGCAATCCGCACTACAGAAATCTGCAAAAAACAAGCAAATTTTAATCAAAACAAGCCCAAAAACAAGCAACCCGCAAGTCTTCAAACAAACCGCAAATCCATAAAAAAACAAGCCCAAATTCGCGGGAAAACCGCAAGGTTGGCAACACTGCCCGGGTCGCTTTCAAGATGAGGCCGTGGCCAAAAAACACTAGGTCATGCGCACGTTTGCATGCAATTCCTTGAAGTTGTCAGTGACGCAGACCAAACAGACACAATAATAACTCATTCGTTAATTGGCAAGGATGCAAGCATAGCTGCTGGTTCGAGTGCTATGAACCGAAAAAAGGACCGAAACGATCAGAACGACCGATACTTCCAACGTTCGCCACGTTTTCCTGCAATGGTCTGTGGAACGTTTCAGCGGGGAAAAAAATAAGCTCACATCTTGCGCATCACGAAGCACACTGTTACTGCGTGTTGTGACGTCAAAGACCGCACTTCAAGAAACGCACGCTTGCAGGGTGATGCGCGTCACGAGAAGTGACCAGCACGCGCTGGTTCAGCCAAGGCTTCCTGGTCAGCGCGCATGCAAGCCGATTGACACTTCGTATCCACGGAATTTGCACAAGCGAGCGAGACTGATCAAGGCACGTCAGCCAAACACGGAACAACGTTTTGATGGCTGACCACCGCACAGAGCAACATGCTGCTTTAAGTCAATTCAACTGCAGACAAATCAAAGCTTTGTTTCGAATACCCCTGCTGCAAAAAATTAATGATACATCCGCTAGGATTCAAACTTGCACGTATCGGTATTCAGGTAATTAGTCTCCACACAGGTGAAGAGTTCGAATCAATCAGCAAACTTCGATACGAAATCGATTTAACGTAACACTACGCATCGTCAGTCATACATCCTGCAAGCAACGCTTACGGGTGAAAAACTTATTCAAACAGAATCTAGGAACATAAAAAGTGAACTGCTGCAGGTTTGACACAAGTCACCGGTTGGCAGAATACTTAGCTCAATTTTAGTGTTTCCATGGCCGCTTTACTAGGCCGAGGTGACGGCCCTTGGAAAGTTATTGTGGTGACTCAAGCAGAACTAGTAGGTCAACAGCCGCGCTGCTTGTAATTTCACTTCACTTTTTTGTGTCGAAAACCTCCTTAGATATCGTTTGAGGACTGCTCGAACAGCTGACGCCACATTTCTTCGCATGGTACACACATTACACATGTCTGTTTTCAATTAATTTCAACATTAGATTGACCTTTCCATCACCAATGTGCAGAATAATAGCAACAACTGGAAGATCTGCACATCATGACCTATGTTTCTCAATACCACATGGAGCTCTCAGCGATGAGCTACTGCAGCAGGCGCATATTCTACCTAAGCGACCGTCACGCACGACGACGTTGTGGACACGCAAACGCAATAAACGTACCAAACTGCTTGCTTAAACTCACCCCCAACTTCATCAGTATTCGCAGTCGAATTTGGGCTTTGAAAACAACGTTACAATTGTCGCTTTGAAACATTGATTCGAAGCATCCAACCGACCTGTATAATAATCCATGAGTGCTGGCCGTAGTTTTCGGAGCCAAATATAGTGAAGACGCCTGAAGTCTCGCCTGGTTCCGTCATTAAGCCGTAAACTTTGATAGATTCGTTTGAAAATGTGAGATTGTACCAAGACTCACCTGCAGAATGCAACAACGTCGTTTTACATGCGCAGTGGGTTTTTCCGTTCGCTAAATTATTCCTAAAACAGCACATTTTTGCTTTCAGTAAAAACACTCAAGAAATCAGGAAGACATAAGTGACGGCGATCGCAATCCACTAATCGCTTTCCAGCTACTTCAAAAACCTCTAATACTGCTGTGAATTCAATAGTCGATTTTAGTTTTTGCCGGTTTTAATCGACCCAGCGCTCCCGATTGGCACAGCTCACAGAAAGCGCCTCGTCAGTCGGACTCACAAGTGAATAAAATGTGCACGACGGGGAAACTGCAGGCGACACAAAAGGGTCCCGGATTACTTACCCAGGTCGCCAGAGTACCACAGCGTGTCTGTCGCTCCAAACTTTGCGACAGCGGCCAGAATACCCCCGTGGTCACCCCACGCGTAGTAATACACTCCCGCGAGCACCTGTAAAGGAAAGGTATTTCTCAGAGCAGTATACAAAAATGGATCTTTAAAGTAAATTCATCGGACTTCTGCTTGACATTAACATGCAAACAAAACAGTCTACGTTTTCGCAAACCAAGTAAGTTTCTTGGCGTAAAAAACTGTTTCTTTGCGGAAAAGCATCGGGTCACGATGGATCATTCGCAAACCGAACCACCACCACCACCACCACAAAAGGAAGATTTGTTTCAGGTACTAGAGTTCACATTATTGCCAACTTGTGCTCTAGTTTATAGCAGCAATCACAGCCAGTATGTTTGGGAGCAGCGAGGTTCTAACGCTAATTCACCAGAAACCCTAAAAATTAAGCACGTTATTTCACCCACATAAACACAGAGAGCTATTATCACTTTGCAGCCAACTATCTGGAGCTTTTAAAATAAAAATTATCCCGTAAACTTTTCGTAGTTTTGCCTCAATATTTCAAACGCCTTTCACAATGCATCCGTGAGACGTCACGACAATAGTGTTACCGATATAGTTGAGGTAAAGCGCAGAAATAAAAGTCGTAGGACTGGTCAAGCGACAGCAACTGAACCAAAGAAAGGCGGAAGAACTTTTTTAACAGACAAGGACGATGTTAAGTCCACACTCTTGCTGTTATTCCACCAGGCTTAATCTGTTCTTTAAATAAGCATACTGCAGTGCCACGTATGCCTATTACAGCAAAAACAAGGCACGGGTTTTTCTGCGTTGTGATATCGGACGCGTTTGGGACAGTTTTTTTAAATAAAATTTTGTTTTATTTTTTTTAAACAAAATCCACAGGTTGTTAGCCCAGTCCCGTCACCACGGGGCGGGGTTGGTTGGCTTATCCCCCCCAAATTAAAAGCTGAAACATTATAAATCAGTGGAACTTTTGTTAAATTTGAATGTCAAGTCCACCCAGCACAAACGTCAAGCCCCCCCCCCCCC
>JGI24159J19872_10010510_pt1 | contig 12134 bp, 11 predicted proteins | sample Ectturendosymbi4_FD_19872 | JGI IMG/M metagenome (IMG submission 19872)
CTCTATCAACCACTTGATTGCCAACTTCAATAGACGGTTCTTGAGTGCAGCCTTTAACCCCTTAACTCCTTGAGAGCCGGTCTACGGTATATTTGTACATTGGATTTCGGCCTAAAAAACAGCAGTTTTTGGTTGCCTTACCAACACCCTAACTCCTCCGCCCATTGCGCTAGAGAGCTGTTCAAGAGCTCAAACGAATCGGCCAGTCTAGTAAGATTGCACTCAAAAAAATATTTTGGTTGGGGGGTGCGGATTTTCTGTGACTGACGTCATAAGTGAAGTAGTTTTAGGGTCATTTTGGCTCATGTCACCTGGCCTAGGGCCCAACCGCTAGGCCAAAGTGTTTCGCTGAAGTGTTCATTAGAAAGTATGCTCAGGTCCGAGTCTTTTGAGCCTTTGATCAACTTTCTAGCGTTTCTGGTTCAAAACTTAATTAGCTAATTAGTAAAATATTTTTACTAACTTACATCACAACTTTTGAACCCGAAACCCCAGCAGGCCATCCAAAGTATCAAAAGACTCGCATTGTAGCCTAGTTTCCGGTAAAAACTTCAGCGAAATACTATCACCTAACGGTTGGCGCCCAGGGCCAGGCGAAGTGGACCAAGGTGGCCAAAAAGTCCTCCACTTATGACGTCAAAAACCGCACCCCAAGCAAAAANTTTTTTTTNGAGTGCAATCTACTAGACTGNCCGATCCGTTTGAGCNGCTGAACAGCTCTCTAGCGCAATGGGCNGAGGAGCTAGGNTGTTGGTANGGCAACCGAAAACTGCTGTTTTTTTTGCGAAAATCNCCGAAATCAGGCGGCTCTAAAAGTGTTAATATCCGAATTATGATCCAGTTGTTAAAAAAATATTTCTACGCAAAATTGTTGTCAAATATGAACCTGAAAACTAGGCTGTTTGTTGTTATCTCATTCTAAAGTAAATTTGGGGGCAATGGGTTCATGTGCCGAATCGGGGACCTCTGGTCCATTGGTCCTACATGCATGGAATTTTGCATTTTTTGTTGTCAGTAATTTTATATGAGGTAAACAAAACTAAAACAAAAACATGACTTGAAGCGTCACGGCAAAAAAGAAACATTCTGAAGAGCTTGTGGTTTGAAATTCTGTTTTTCACGAATGGTGATCAATGTACTATGAAATGATTGTTTTTTATCCTAAAACATGTTGTTTCTATAAATCATAGCAATGTAAAGACAAGCAACAATATTTTTTTAAATATTCACGCTAGTTGTGAAAACATGATCACATTTCACGCCTTAAAAATTTCAAAGTCATGGCAGTTTTTCTGTTGGAAAGGTATGATTCTTGTTTGTCTCTTACAAAACATTCTGCAACTGCTAAAAACTTTGCACTCCGAATGTTTCATCAATTATCAAAAAAGCATTGCACTTACCAAAAGCTGTAGCAACGTTCACTGCAAATTTTCAAAGCGTTTGAAAATACACCAGANTCATGAGTGAAGTAAAGTTATAGTGTTTGAAACAATATTTGTTTTTTTCAGACACAGATGCACATTGCATTTACTCAAGAATAACGGTTTTCCCACTGCATGATAGGTTTTTGCATCTTTACCGAGTCGCTCCCACCTCTGGCCAGTGACCAATCTTATCTCCCCGTATGCCATCTTGTGGTCTGCATGTTGCTGCAGAACTGCTTTTTGGTGCAGATCCATCAGACATCAATTCAAGAGATGGTCTTCCTCTCTTTTTGGAAATTATTTCTTTGCCTTTTTTATCAAAGCTTCTGCTACACTGATTTTGAAGCTCAACAAATCTTTTTGTTTTGAATTTGAAACGCTAAAACAATCGCAATCTTGTCTGTACAAAAGCCATCAATTCACGACAGCTACATCAACCAGATGAAAAAAACGATGGTAATATTTTTTGATCTTATCCCAATTCTGTAATACGATACTAAGCGCCACTAGTGCATCAACTCCTCCCATGTTTTGGTTGTATTTACCAACAATGGCTGGACAGCAATTACTGATGCTTGTCTTTGTGACCTGTCCCATCTATCAACAGTGCACAACGAATAAACGCTTGCGCAGGTGCTTGCTGATGTGACTGGCCGGTTGTCAAACCATCTCACTGCTCTCACTACAATACCATCAATTGTAGTTTCTTCTTCTTCAAAACTTCCTCTTCCCTTTTGCTTCAACTCCTTTTCACTCTGCATTTCGCATCCTAACAAACGATTGCTTCTTTCTGTAGCAATGGTGAATATTTCCTTTTTAGCTAACTGAACTAACAAGTTGACAGATGAGAACCAATTATCAAAGTAAAAGATGTGGTTCATATTTGGTTGAACTACTTGTGACAATCTCAAGACAATATTTGAACTAGCATCAAGATCAGGATATCCTTCAATGGGCATTATTTTCCCAGTATACACTTCGAAATTGTGCACCATACCACGAGTGTCGCAAAGCATAAAGATCTTATAGCCTTATTTGTGGGGTTTCTTGGGCACATACTGCTTCAGCGAGGAGCGACCTTTGAATGGCACCATTTGCTCATCAATGCATAAAATCTGTTGCTGTGGAATTTGTTGAAATTTTGGAAGAGTAGTTCTAGCAGAGGCCTGATTTTGAAAAGCTTGTCACGGTCTGGATCGTCTATAAATGGCATGTGAGTGTTGTCATTGAAGTGCAGGTTTTTCTTGATTGCTTCCCACCTGATTCAAGTCATGACATCAGCTACTTGACTGATTCGGGTGTTTGATGCCCAATACATTCTAGATCTAGGTAGATTGAAAATGGACATATACATACAACAACCTACAAATTGCTCTAACTCACTTTGTGTCACACGCAGCGGTTTTCCTGGATCACATTGAACAGCAAAGAGGTTACTTTGCTCCACAAGAAATGTCATTACCTCTTCACAGAAGAAATGCTGAAAGTAATTGAAAGATTGTTTGATTTCCTCTGATTCAGGTACAGATCCTCTCCAACAAGGAAAATTCAATCGAGACTGTTCATCGTACGAGTCAACATGCTTCCATAGAGGCCTTCATTGCTGTGTTAACTGTATATTTGGCATTGTTGATGCAACAATTGCTGGTTCTTCCAAAATAGACGAACCTTAGGGCTCTTCCTCCTTTCTGTTTGAATTACTGTTGCAAGTACTGTAACTATGAAATTCCAGGTCATAAGTGTCTTCAGAATCAGATGATTATGATTCGCTGTAAGGTCATTTTTTTGTTGGAAGAACATAGTCTGGATCCTCATCACTGTCGTACAACTCACTATCATTGCTTTCACATTCGGGAAGTCTAACTTTGTAAATCCCTTTCTTGCCATAAAAAGATTTGGGATTCATTTAGAAAGAGATAATGGCCCTTCCACCAAACTGTAGACACAATCAAACAGCAAACAACTGCAAAAAAAAGAAAACAACCTACAGTACCCAGACTTGCAAACCAATACTGTTTATCCACACTTTTACCAGGCAATTTTATAAGAAAAACGATTTTGGTACCAAGTGGTTTTGGCGTGCTTGCTGCTATGTAATTTTAAAAAATGTATTTCAAACAAGTGAAAATTAAGAATGCAAATACATTTTGCAATCAATTCCTTACCTGCCTGTGGTTTTTCATGTTTTTCTGCTACACCAATTGGCCACCGCTTCACGTTTTGATAGGACATTGCCACATGTTTCAAAAAAAGGAAAAGTATCCTGTGTAAAATGATGTACAACAGTGAAAAGGCTCCTAAGAAGAAATTGTGTACTGTGGCACTTTACAACTAGGCCTAAAGTGAACCAAATTACATAGCATGTATCAGATTCCTGTACATCTCAATGAAGTACGTTGTGTAACATATGTTGGCAGTAAAGGTATGCTAGTGTTTGAATGACAGTTTTTAATGTTTTTTTATTGCATGTGAAGTAGTTTTCTTTCATTTTTATGGCCATATATAATAATAATGACATATTTTTGTTTCGTTGCAGGAAACTGGCATGCCATTTTTGACTGTACACTTGACAAAAAAGCCATTGCTGCAAATTCGATGCATGGGCCTTGATCCAACTGGATTGGATGAAATTGAAGACAGGGTTATGACCAATTTGAAATTATATGACAAAATAGATGCTGATAAGGTATACAAGATCATTGTATCTGGTGCTATTCTTTGACAATGCTATCTGATTTTTCATGTGTTTGTTGCTTTCTAGTCCGATAGCAACATGCCACTTTTTTGATGTTGGTATAATTTAGGGTTTGAACAACGATGTTTGTGCCATATTTTGGTTAATTGAAATAAACGTTTGGTGTTAAGCAGTTTTTGTTTCATGTATAGTTGTGTGCGTAGGCTTTCCTAAAATGAATGCTGCAATGAACAGAGATCAGATCCTTACGACAGATCAACATTAATGTTAAAGATGTACTGATAATATTAAAGATGAACAGAACAGAGATCAAATCCGTACGATAGACCAACATTAATATTAAAGATCTATTATAATTTGATGTGTTCAGCATCAGTATGTCTGATTCTTCAAATGCAAACATCAGGTTTAGTAGTGCATTTTCTAAAAAACATTTGAAAACTTAAATGTATGGGTACATACTAGTTTAACTTCAGCTGTCTATTTTCAGTCAAATTTTTGCTTGCAAATTTGTTGCATGTTGGCAAGTACATGGTTAACCACAGGTTTTCCACCTTGATAATAAACAAATGTTAACAGTTGTGGTGCTATCATAACGTAACAATGTTTGTTTAGACTAGTGTGAAAACATATTTAGTAAATATTGTAAATATATCCAACCTGAAATTTTAGAAATATTTTTGGCCCTGTTCTGAAAAGGCTAGCTTTGAATAATATNTAGTTGTTTATCATGTTGTGTAGAAGTTTGTTTTTTGATGATGAATATACTCAACAGTTGGTCACAAAAATTAAACTTGATTTAACTAGCTTTCAACAATTTAAACAATGCACCATGTCATTGCAGAGATGTGGACTATTTATTTTGCAGCATTGGCAGTTTTTGTCTAATTCTCAGATGCATTTGCATTGTTTTATGTCAGGAAGTGTAAAATATGAAAACGTTTTGTTGGAAGTTATATCAAACTTGATTGAAACGTTTTTTGAATAGAACTAGATTATAATGTTTCCTAAAGTTTGTTTCGTAAATGGTGTCCTATACGCCTAAGGTGCAACAGAAATCAGATATAGTTAAACCAATGCGTCCAAATCTGAACTTTATACGAATTATTGCACTATTTTAACTTAGTGTAATAAACCTTTCCTTAGTCTTAATTATGCCAGAAAGCTCTCCTTTGGATAAGAGCTGATAATGCTTGTGCAGCAAGCAAAATGTGTACTCTGTAGACCTCAACTGCTGTCAGAAGATATCTTTTGACAGATAGTGCTTTTATAAGAAAGAGTGCAATACAACCATGACAGGTTTGATCATTGACATGCAGTACTGTTACGTCTGTGGAAAGGAATCTTTCGTAGCCAGTAATCAAAGCAATTAAACTGATCATAGCAGAGTATCATCTACTAGGCACCTTCAACATTTATTCAAATAGAGCTTCAGCTCCTATTCAGATACAAACTCACTATTGTCTGTTTGAATGCTGGGCATGCATATGTTGAATGCTGGGCATGCATATGTTGAATGCTGGGCATGCATATGTTAAATGCTGGGCATGCATATGTTGAATGCTGGGCATACATATGTTGAATGCTGGGCATGCATATGTTGAATGCTGGACATGCATATGTTGTGCATTGCCACAGATTTAAATTAGAAAAAACACCTTGTTGACATTTATCCACTCAACATCAAACTGGTGATGTGTTTTCGCGCTTGTCTTATCTATTCATTAAATTTTATGGCATTGCAGTTCACCGTACTCGGCGTACGAAAAATACCGCCGTAGTGATGTTACAACCAATGGTTGCAAGTATATAGCGGGGCGAAATTTTTCCTCGGATTTCAACTACGTAGGAGTTTGCAACTTCGAGAAGCAACATCCGCACAGAAACACTCGTTGCCGTCCTTTGATTGTATAGAGTTTTTGTTGCTGAAGAACTCGTTTCTTTCCTTACGTGAGAAAAAGAAACTGAGCAGTGGACGAGGATTTTTGATTGTTGTTTCACTTTTGGTCCAGTCGATCCACTCCTTGCACGTCTTGTGCTGCGAGATAACATTCGGGATCTTGCGCCACCACAACCTTCATTTGGTCATATTTGAAGTTTTTCTTATAAAGATATTTGCTATTCCTATGTGCTTTTTCTTGTTCATCATCAAGTCCGCACACAAGCAAATTTGCTTACTGACCCAAATGATTATTTGGTTGATCGTTTTCGTATAGCTGCGTTATGCTGTCATCGTGTTCAGTTGTCTTGACTTGTGTTCCGTCTGCTTTAACGTTAGTACAGAGATCAGCCACTTTGTTCAGCTTTGCAGTCACTGCTTTGATGGTTTGCAACATTTACGTAATGCTTTTTCAGCGATATCCCCAGTTTGATTCAACGCCCGAAGTAAGCTGACCAGTAGACGTAGTGTTATTAACCATGAAAGACAACACGGTTTACAAAGCCTAGCATCCCTCTCTTAATCAAGTGGAAAGTGCATTTTACGAAGAGACACACGACCAAGGCAATCTAAACAAGAACTGGTTTGGGGTCGCCGTTGATAGTCATTTTAGCAAAAAATTGTGTTGAGATTTAAGAGAGATTTCTGTTGAAATACACACTTTCGCAATGGCGACTCTAATTATTTGTGTCAATATAAACATATTTTTCAGCTCTCCCTTGGATCACATTTTATGAAAGATTTAGGACTGGACAGCTTGGACCATGTGGAAATCATCATGGCGATCGAAAATGAGTTTGGTAAGTGGGGATGTCGTTCTCTCGCTGTAACTTTGCTAACCCTTTAACGCCCGCAGAAGCCACGATCGCAGCTTTTGAAGTTATGATCGACCATAACTCGTGACCAGACCACGCCGGAGCAGGGCGGCCAACTCGCGGTTCGCGAGCCACATGCGGCTCTTTGCCCAGTTTCATGCAGCTCTTATGTAATTACCAGAAGTCCCACTAAATGACATGCGTAACAATAAATGGCTTGTAAATTTCTCTCATTATCATGTTGGTGTGTGATATTTACAATAAATCTAGCTGAGCAAAGGTATGTGTGTGAGTGAGGAAGAGATGGGGTGATGTTCATGTGTGCCCGTGTGTATGATGTGGCTCTTTGCGGTAACACAATAAGAACTGTGGTTCTTGATCTCTGACTGGTTGGCTACCCCTGCGCTAGAGAGTTGGTGAAGGCATCGTCCAATATAGAAGACAGCAACGTATCTTTTGAAGTTTGTTGCGCGTAATTGTAAAGTGATTTGGGGGGATAACCCGTTTTGCTGTTGCCAAAAAATGTGTGGTTTTATTCAACAAGCCGTGGAGCAAAAACTAAACACGTTGGAAATAAATTTTGTACATAAAACTGTCAGTTATGAACGTAACTTAGCGGAAGTAATTGAAGGAAATGAGCAGACTTGTCCATCCATGGGAATGGGATTCCTATGGGAATCCAATGGGAAACGTCCCATGGAATGGGATGGGACAGGTATGAATTGTTATGGGATGGGAATGGGACAGATAAATATGTCCCATGGACAACCCTGGAAACGAGCATTTTTTGGTTGGGGCATCTTTGGACAGTTGAATGGTAATTTTACCATTAACCCTTCAATTGTCCAAAGATTGCAGAACACGTTTCTCTTAGTGTCTTACAACATCCTTCCAAATTTGAAGTGGAAATATTAAGAAGAAAACAACTTTCGAACCACTATAACGCTAGAAAGTCAGCCAAGGATCTAAACATTCAGGTTTTCGGTTGATTTCCTTTTCAAGAAAAAAAACGACCTACCCTTGTAGTTTTTTCAAGCCCGATGACGTCTTCCAAAAATCCCTGGAGTCTACCTACTTTTTCAACCCAAAAACGTTTCCCCCTCAAAACAGTGATGACTCACTTTGGTTGGAATTTTTTGTTAATTGGGGTCTTCAGGCGTAGTCCAAGCCAAAAAACGCTTCGAAAAAGCTCACAGGAAAGTGTGAAACGCATTTTTTAAATTTTTTTGAAAATTCCCAAGAAATCATTTCCAGAAAATAACAAATTTGCATTTTTTTCAAAAATGTTCAAATGTAAAAGCACCTTTTTTAAGCCCATCGGATTGATTTCTGTCTTCCGAACCTACGATGTCTTCACTGACTACCAAACTCTCTCCGTTTATGAGTTAGGACCGACAAGAACTTACAAGCCACAATCGTGCCAGGCACATGTTCGGCCATCACTCGCCAAGGGCTAGAGAGATGTCCAAAGTTGTGGAAATCTTGTTTCGATTTTTAAAAAAGTTGAAAAGTTTTGGATATAAATTTCTTTGTGGGTGACGTCATAATAGAGGTAGGCTTAGGCATTTTGACCCCCGTCATTGGGCCCTAGGCCGCAAACGCAAGAAGCAATTTTTTGTTTCTTTTATAAAAAAATTATGCGAAAATCCGCATCTTTTGAGCTTTTGATTGGTCATCTAGCGTTTGTGGTTGGAAAGTTATGGCCAAAAATCATTTTTGGCAAAAATCCAAATGTTTAGATTTCTTCCCAAAGGAGTGGAACTGTATCATTTTACATTTGTTTTTCTGGACCCTGGATTTTTTCAGTCACAGACCGAATTTTTTTTTAATGACCGAAAAAGATTCAGTCAGTGGGTCACAATGTCTGAAAAGCTAGGCAAGTGAATACTGTTACGATGAGTTTTAATACTAAATACGGGACAAATGACCGAAATGTCTCAGTGAAAAAAAAACGGTCTGTGACTGGCTGCTTACTGTGTGGCTGGGTCTGCTGGACGGCGGTGGATATTCAATATAGTCCTTCGCAAAATTTGTGATAGGTTAAACATCATACCCAGGTTGAATACAGTTGATAAGTTAAACATCATACCCAGCGTTGTATCGGTGTTTGTTCTTAAGTATTGCCGGTGTGAAGCAAACAAAACCTTCCGTGTGCTTCGTGGCGCCTCACAATTTCTCTATCGCACACAACATGGAGACGATGTGCGCAAGCCGAACACGCAGAAAGTGAAAATAAAAAACTAGTAAAATACGAACCGCCAAATCTTGCGAGTGAAAACAAATGACTGTCGGCCTCTTGCAAAACATTTGAAACCCTAATCAAAACAATTTACATGCTTTTGTGCGCCGCAGAGCACCACAATCCGATTTTTTGTTAGTTGTTTACTTCAAAACCTGATGTTAGAATGTCTTCATTTCTCTCGCACTGCCGGATCCCTGTATGACGATGAGTGAATGAAGTTGTAGTTGGGGCGCTGTTAAAGGGCTGACTATGTTTGGCGATAGCTTGGGGAACGTCATTGCTCCTGGCAACTACGTTGCGCTTGACCGATTCGCAAAAGCGCATGAAACCGGGAAAAGAGCCGCAAGCGGACTCCTGCGCCATGACAAACCATTTATTGCTCTTGTGTTATTCTATTGCCCTTGTGATGTGGACCATGAGTATGAATCACATAAAATAAATAAAAATAAATACAGTTTTCCCGATACAAAATGTTGATAAGGTAAAACTCATACCAGGGTTAAAATACAGTGTTCCCGAATCTTGATACAAAGACACACGTCACAATCACATTTGTGCGTCAAAGCATTTGAATTAAGTTTTTATTGCTCATGTGGAAATATGTTTACATTCGAAGAGGTTTTGCGAGTTAAGTCACGAGCGTCAACTGTCATCACTTGTTTGTAGTGTTGGTGTGAAGAATGCTTTGGTGTAAATAGCTTTTGTTTAAAGTTGTGCAAAAGACTGTTAGACACGTCAATTACCTCGCTAAGGTTTGTCGTTTGATGATACTCGTTGATCCCCAGTGAGCATTACATACTGCTCACAAGCGCAAGGACCACCAGTGCAATTCACAAGGCTACTTTGGTCTTGGGCATGAGGGAATGTTTACAAAGGTGATCAAGAGCAACTTCCGAATTACCTCTCAAGGTTGTGGGTTTCATTGTGTGCAGTCAGCCAAGCAGTGGGCTGTTGGCGTTTGTCAAATCCAAAATTTGTTTTCTAAGGGCGTTGAAAATGTTAGAAAAAAATTGTTTTATTGCTTGCCCGTTTATATCTTGAACACCTAAGTCAGCTTGTCAGTCCTGCACTTGAAACGGTATTGTTATATTTCGGCCATAAGTTTTACAGGATTGGAGTTGCGTTTAAAAACGCGAAGCTAGTTTCCCTGTCAAATATATTGTGATTGATTTACTTTAACCATTTTTGTGGCTTACAACTATGAAAAAATCGATACGTGCAAGTTCTAATCATTGCAAAAGTATGAAAGCAGAAACAAGCAGAGGCAGATTCTTCAGAAGCTTGCCACGAAGCAAGAGTTGGTTTTGTTGTTATAAGTGTGTTTATGACTTTTGCGTTGAGCCAGTCTTTTTCATAAATAGCTGAAAAAACAATCTCATTTAAACAAAACATCGGTCTGCTCTGCTTTCAGACCCCTTGCCTCGTTGTATTTCGTTTTAATCCATCCTGTTGAAGAACTCCTTAACGTGAAACTGCTTTTCCTGAAAATATGATTGATTTGTGCAAAGTAGGTCTTGAGGTTCTGTGTTAAATGTTGAATTGAAGAAGCATACACTAAATTTGACTGTTTTTTTTTGCTGCATTTTGAACACATGTTACATCCTTTCGCGTGTTCAAAGATCTCATGCCTAACCGCGATCCTATCTCTAATGGGTTTTGACCCTTGGTCAGTTGATTGCCGCTGAAGTCGGTCTGCGTGACAGATTGCTTGTGATGACGTATTCAGCTGTTGCAACCAAGCCGCCGCAACTGCTGGTATTCAGCATCTGTTCCACATCAACAGTACAGAATTTTCAAATTTGCTGTTTTATGTTTGTTCAGTTTACTCGGCAGCTAATGACTTTTATTTGCTCGAGCTTAACTTTTCCGCTTCCATCGATCTTCTCCCAACTGTTATAATGCGTTTACGCGGTCACATGATCTATTGGCGATTTAACCCTGACGGATTGGTATTCCAAACCGGATTATTCCGTTTCCCAAAGACAGGTTTCGTGGAATGCACCTCTTCTTGTTGTGGCGTCACATGCAAAGGATTTTCATCGTTCGAGCTCAACCGCTTCTCACGTGATTTCACTTCTTGGATTCTAATCGCAACGTTTTCCGTTTCAGGCAATTTCATCCCGGACGTCGACGCGGAGAAGTTGTTGACGCCGCAAGAAATAATCGATTATTTAGCTGATAAATTTGACATTTGCCAGTGACGTTCTCGTGTTGCATTTTTTCATCGTGCAAAAATAAAAAAATGTTTTCCAATTTTTGATACACTGCAGTTCAACCCTTATCGGTTCGTGATGTTTAGAAAAAAAAACGAACAAAAAGCAATAATAGGATGCTCAGTTCCTAAGTAAACGACGAAGGGCATTTGTAACACTGTCGCAGGCCACGTCTCCGCGCCGCACGTGTTGTGACGAACTTGCTGGCCAGTTTTTAACTGGGAAATAGACTATTAACTGTGCTGTGGAAAGAAAAAAACAAACAACGCAAAAGCATCTATTGCTTCGATCAGAGACGCTGACGAAAAATATGAATGTGGATTATTTATAGAATCGGCATCGGATTTTGCGTACCGTGATTTACTTTACGTTGAGGGACCCAACCCAAGCGGTCGAATACGATTCACAGAGATCCCTACTAGTCGAAGGGTCAAACTAGTTGGTCAGTCTCCCAACTAAGCAGCCTGACGTGTTGAAAGCGCGAAGTCAATGCAAGGCAAAATAAGGGCTCCCACCACTTGTCCGTTAATAACTTTCCAGTAGCACTTTAACGCAAACTACAGTAGAACTTGTCTAATTCGTCACTTTTTCGTCGGTCCAGGCAGAATCCCTATCTTTAGTGTGCATTTCTGTTCGTCAATTTGCTTAATTCGTCACCTCTTTCTGTCCCAGAGAAGCGTTTTGTTTGTCATTTGCAGTTTCGCTTTTGACGTCTAAGCAGCTAGCACGTGTGGGAATTCAAACAAATTAAGGATCTTTATCTGAGAATTGTTGCACCTCGCAATTTGTTTATCGAATTTATACAC
>JGI24159J19872_10010511_pt1 | contig 12133 bp, 10 predicted proteins | sample Ectturendosymbi4_FD_19872 | JGI IMG/M metagenome (IMG submission 19872)
GGCGTTGTCTCCATTCAGCATCCTTTTTCGGTTGTACTTCCGTCCACCAGCAAAGCTCACACCTCACGCTAAGCAAACTGACGCGGTGGACATCACACTGCACCAGGTGACATGTGCGGTAACGGGGTTGCGAAAATTTCACGTTCTTCCGGGTTCGTCCTTGAGATTATTTTGGTATAACAAGAGATTATTTTGTCTTTATGTTGAATCAAATTTAAATGCGTTGAAACTAACAGGAAACCACCGTTTAGTTTTCATTCATAATTCAGATAAACAGTACCTAAACGTGTTGTTTGAAAACGCTCAATTACAGGACAGAAAACCAACTCTACGTGTTTTGGAGTATGAACAATCCAGGAACAACACTGAGGCTCAACAATGGGAAAAATTCCTTGCAACAATATGATGACAATTTTTTTAACGCTACTATGACTTACAGGTGTGATGGGTATAAATTGTTTGTAATGCCGCTTCTATATTGTAATATGCAAAACAAACCTGCTGTGATCAGTGGCGTAAGTGGAGGTTTGAGTCAGAGGGGCGACAGGCCACCGTAGGGGGGCCGCCGGTGAATACTCAAGCAAAAGAGAGAAAGATGAGAAATATTAGTGAATCCGTTTGTGTATGGTTATACAGTACTAAAACCCGAAATAATCGGAAAGCACTCCGAAAAATTTCAGAAAAACGCACAAAAAACAACTTACTAAAAAAACAAAAAATTAAATACCGAAATATAAGCAAAGTAGCGGTCGGTTTTTGCATTTAGCTTTCCAGGGGGGGGCGGTTTGCACCTCTGCCCCTCGTCAATTACGCCACAGGCTGTGCTGTAAATAAACTCTCGTACTTCCAAAATGTGAGAAAAAAGTTGTTGAAATGTGGTCAAGGTTTCTTCAGTCTTAAAGCACTAATGCATTATCCGTTGTGGTAGTAATTCAGTGGACAATATGGACAGGTTCGCAATGATGGAAAAGTAGAAAAGTCTCAAACACCATATTATGCTGAGGAAATTTCTGCTGAATAGGTTTGAATCAAAGTAAAGTTGTCGGGAATGTGAATTATAAAACATATATGATCTATCTATCTCATCTCTCATGTACAAACGGTAGGGAGGGGATTTTTACGAAGTGTTCGCCGGGAGACGCTTGCGACAATGTTCGCAGCTGTGCAATTCGTATAGCACTGAATGTCAAACCACTTCTCTTGCGAATCGAGAGATTGAGATATTCAAGCTACGTTGGTTCGGCTACGTGACCAGAATGTCTCAGGAAAAATTGGCGAGACAAGTCCTGGCTACAACCAACCAAGATAAAGTTGCCGTATTTTTATGTCCGAACTTGCTGGGTCCTGTCATGGTGTGGAGCCAGCAGAACTATCAGATATTGCTGAAAACCGAGAGGATTTTCAAGTTCCAGAACTGCTGCCTAGAGAATCGCCGCAGAAGGGACGTGGGTGTAAAAATGAATAAATGAAGTAATGACAGGTTCTTCAGAAATCTTTGCACTGCTACTTAAATTAAAACCAAGACATTTTCCTGAAAATACAACTATACCTTGAGCGCATACCAGTCACTCCGGTTCAGGCCATACTACAAGTAAAAGTTTTAACCGATGTGATTGTTACAGCAACGTTAGGTGGTTTAACCTGAATTGGTGTTTACAAGTCTGGTTCTTTTCGAAACCCCTAAAGAGAAGGGAAAAGTAACGGCTGTTATACATAAAAGCATTTCGTTGAGATCTGCCCAATCGAAACACCTTATTTCCGCAATCCGTAAAATGCCCTGCAAAATGATCGTCTATGAACAGGTGCTGTTGTCTTGCAGGCACTATTAGTTAAAACGTGCTGCCACTGTGAAACAAAACTTTGTACTTGTACTGCTTTTCGGGTAGTAGTATGCTCTGGTTTAGATGTTGATTCTTATGTTACAGACGAGATTCGACGTTCTACACCCAGTTTGCGAATATTAACCATTTGACTCGACCGGTTGATCTCGCGCTTTCATCTTTCAACCCCAGAAACTCAACCTACTTGCTCTCTGAGAAAAAGAAGTTAGCCATATTTGTTGATTCCGACTGTAGCAGCGGAATCCAAGCGAGCCAAAGAACGCGCCTTGTGTACGACATGCTGGAGAACGGTTTGGATCTCGACCTGTACGGGAGCTGTTTCGGCAAAAAGGAAGTCAACGTGGACAAAAGAGAGTTTTTACATCTTTTGGAAACTTACAAGTTTTATTTTGCTTTCGAAAATTCACTGCACTGTCACGATTACATAACAGGAAGATTTTTTGTTAACGGCTTGCTTGTTGGTAATGTCCCTGTTGTATACGGTGCTCCGCGCGAAGATTATGAAGCTATAGCTCCACCGCACTCTTTCATTCATGTGGAAGATTTCAAAACAACTGGAGATCTTGTGGAATATTTAAACTATCTCGACAGAAACGAAACAGCCTACGCGAAATACTTCGAGTGGAGAAGCATGAGCTCTGACAAGTTGTATCCTTACGGACGCTACATGGGGTTTTGTGCTTTGTGTCGCAGCTTGTATGGGATTTCCTTGAATGATAAACGATCATTTGTCGATATATACGGTGGCAAGGGTGAACGATATCAAACATCAGTAGGTTTATCGTTGAGGCAATCTGTACCGTCTATAAGTGAATGGTGGTATGATGGCGAGCCTCAAGAGTGTTTTGATGTTATGTGACTATGAAAAGAAGAAATATTTTTTTATTACGCGTTCGAACTTTTCTGAAAGATGTTCTGGATCTCTTGTGATCTCACACTGGTCAGCAAAGTCTCTTGTGATCTCACAGTGGTCACAGTGGCTCTCTTGTGATCTCACAGTGACTCTCTTGTGATCTCACAGTGGTCAGCAAAGTCAGTCACGCCTTAGACGCTGTTCACGTTCACACCCGGCGTTTCGTTGGCAATTCATTTCAGTAGTGCTACACTCCCTCAAACGTTGAATCACGTCCAATCCCTGCTCAGCAAAGCTTGTCCGAATTGGGCAAGTCATTTTTCAACTTACAGTAATTGCAGAAATACTTCGAATCAACGTTCATTCTTTCAGTAGCTGATTTTTCTACGCACCGTCAAGCATTCCTTTTAAATCTCCATAGATTTTATGTTTTTCCAGTACGAGGCTGGGGGAATTGCCTAATTTGGCGTTGCGTTCTCGATGTGGAAAAAAGCACAAGTAGGGCCGGGATACTTGAAGTGTGACAAGAAATGCTGTTGTGCACAAATTGCACTCAAAACAGAATTTGCACAATTAGGTGCAACAATATTGCACAACCTTTCATTTATTTCTGATCAGAATTGTTATCGTAATAATCAATTGCCCATTTTTTGGCTTGTGGCTTTTTGTGTCAGTCAGCTATGCAAATACCTTTGAAGACAAGATATTTTAATGTCTCCGACTAAATGTACTTCTGCTGCATGCAGAACCGCAAACGTTGAGCAGAATACGGTTTTGAACTTCAACCGATCGCCAAGAAGGGTTAATGGTAGAATTTCCGCATTTTTCCTTCCGTTTGGTGTCTTCAACATACAAACCTTCACCATTTTTGGGGAGAAATTGTCTGTTTTGGAAAACAATTTTTTTTCCGAAATAAACAAGTTCGTTTTTTCGGGTCAGATGCGCTTGAAAATAATTGCTCAGTTGTTGAAAAATGCGCGTGCGCAGCTGAAAGGTATTCGTAAGCCTCAGTAATGGCGGGAAAAATTTTGCCCACTTTGGGCAACTCTACCATCGCTGTTAATATTTCTTCCATACCTTTTTTTGAAAAACGTATTACTTTTACCAACTCTCTTTTTCCTGTAAGGCTTGTTACTTTCTTTTCGTCTGAAAAAATTGTCCTAGTTTCTTCTAAAACCTTTCTTTTTAAGCCATTCGATAAAAAATCCTTCTATCCAGGTCATCTACACAAGGTAAGCTTTAATGTAGTATATTTGGAAGAATTGCAGAATCTTGGAACTGCTTGTTGACCATGTGCCTTTTATTGTGATCTACTCACGGCATGAAATCGGAAAATCGGAAGACACATTATGTGCAAAGGAATGCAATGGTCAAGTGTCCAAGCCATAGTATTTTTGCTTTGGCCAGGGGCCACAAAACAAGAAGCTTCCCTTGAAAGAACACAACCCACCAAAGCCTAACCACATAGCACCAGCGTGACTAATGGTAGTTTACAAGGGTTATTTCATAAATTTTGGCAATCCCAAAATTTTGACTACTCTCACACCCACTAGTGTAGCTGAATAAAGAAATGCATGTAATAAACATGACTTGTCTCGAGTCAATGACTCGACTCTAATCACGATCTTCAGTAACTCGGTAAGAAATGATGTTGTGATGACTCGAGACACGTTTTTAACGAACGACTCGAGTCACAATGAATGACTCGAGACTCGAGTCAGAGTCTCTTGTACAAATTTTCCCAACGTCCTATTGACAAACGTAGGTAGGTTGTACCACACAAGGAAATGAGTTTTTTTCGCTTCAGTGATAAATCTTGGGACAAATTTTCTCTTGTGATTGTGTCTCCTGTTGGTATTATGCTAGATTTTAAGGATCAGAAGGTTCCAACCTGACCTTCTGGTAGAGCTCAGATTTTGCTTTTCACTGAGGGGCCAGCAGCGCACAATACATTGGACACATTATCCTGGTTTAGTGTAGTATCTACTTACATATGGTAATCGTGGCAGTCGGCCTTATACTTTCACCCTTGGGTCTTTGTTGGTCCAATTGAAGAACAAGGAGGTGTATTGGTTGTAGCAGGGTTTAGGATGGACTTGTGGAACTGACTGAGACTGAAGGAGAGAGAGCAGGGAAATAAGCTAAAAAAGCAACATAGGAAAATGGTTTAATTTTATTTGATTCGACACTGACTCGAATCTGCAAACTAATGACTCGAAATGACTCCAGAGTTTTTATGACTCGACTCTGACTCGATCAAGTCATGACTCGGCTCTAAAACGACTCGAAAATTTTTATATTACTCTGACTTAACTCGTGACTCGACAAATATGACTCCGCCGCATATCTGGTAATAAATAGCAAAAAAGCAGCTTAACAGATAAAGAGTTTCTGTACCGTTATCACCAACCCTACAGTGTTAAATAGGGGTTGAGGCAACCCCGTCACGCAAGATGACCACATGGTTAATACCTAAGCAAGTGTAGGAGCGCCCTCCATGCTTCAGTAGGTGGGGATATTTGTCTGACATCTCGACTGGTGCCAGTAACCTCGTGCGCGCTACAATAAGGAGAAAAGTCCGTGGTTTCGGGTTGAGATCACCCCACGTTCGTAGTCATTGGAGTTTTCTCCCGTGTGATATTGCGCTGCAGTTGTGATAATCAAGAGCTGTAATTCACTCAGGGTGTGTTTCCTTACCAGCATCGAGCAGGAGAGGTTCTTCAAATGCAATATATATTTTTAATGAGCTGTCTTATAATAGGTTTTGAATATTCTCTGGGTACTCACGTGGGGTGAGTTTAACCCGCTCAGGTGTGGTTTTCCTTTGCATCAATAACAGCACACAGTTAACGTACTAAGTAACTTTATTAGTGCAAACACCACGGAATAAGAGTTACGTTTCCAGGGTAGTTTGTGTAATCAACCTCATTGAATGAAATTTTTTTTTATTTATTTCAAATAGCGGGTACATTAAGCCTTATTTAGAGTTCATGTCACAAAATAAGCGGTTTAGTAGTCAAGGGCTTTATTAATTCATAACATGCCATGCACTATTGTTTGAACCGAAAGGGTCGTGTGAAAGCTGTATCATATATTTTGTATGGAAGTTGGAAGTAAGTTGATGATCATCTCATACTGCTTTAGCTTCATCGTGGAATTTGCAGATTCCTGTTTGACCGAGGTAAACAGCCTACTGTCTCTTGTGTGAGTTTTTCGTGTAAAAACATGCGTCTGTCCGAAAGGAGCCTGCGACTTTGTATCAACACAGCATTGGAATTGCAACTCTGGCTCCAATCATTGCGTGTGTCTTGTCCCTAAAGCAAACTCACGTAGTCATCACATTTGGTGAGTGGGCTTACGTCATAGATCATCATCATCATCATCATCATCACCATCATCATCATCATCATCATCATCATCATCATCATCATCATCATCATCAAGGCGAGACAGATATGTAGGCCAAGTGAAGCAGTAATGTGCAAACGTTTTAAAGAACATACAAACTCTACCTTGCTTTGGACATGGCACGACTACACCATGACACAGTCTTTCGTGAACGCTTTACTGACTTTAACAGTGCCAATCGCTTGCAGGACATTTCGAGGTGCTTGCAAAGCCAGAGGGCTTCTTCATACTTTTTTAATGATCGAGATTTCAGAAGCAGCAAACAACTGGTAACTCAATTAACATGTCGATAAAAAACAATTAACTTGTTCCAGAGAGTTTTCATAGTCAATGTACACATGGGCGCAATTTTGTTGTAAAATGTGGGGGGACAGCTTGGTGTGAAACCAATATAGTCATCGGGTCAATGCAGAAGTGGCGTTTTATATGTACAGATTCCGAATCTTATTTCTAGAGGTGTTTTGAGAACAACACTGATCACGCTTTGTCCTTGCAGATGATTTACATATTAATATACTTAATTTTGTTGTTGGACACGATACTGTAGTTCAGCCTTCTTCCATTAATATCGCATTTGGATGTAAACAAGCACAGCAATGTAGTAGAACACATCATTTGGGTTTTATCAGAGCTGTCAGTTGGAGTGCACAAAATGCTGAATCGCACTGGTCGCACGTGCATATCACTCTTATAGAACACTTCAGGTTTCATGCATTTTATAACAAGTGTGGGTTAGCGCGATTTGATGTCTTGTTCGCTGAACGCTGCAAAGACGATAAATATTTTTCTTCCACATTTCCGTTTTTTGAAAAGCCTTGTTAATGCTACTGGGCATCGTGCATGCAGTCCCACCCCTACCAAAATTTCCACTGACATCCTCTTACCAGCAGCAAAAACACTTGGCCTAAAAATAGCGTAGCCTACTTCAAAAAATTTCAATCTATTTTTACTGTTGGTGGTTGGAGGATGTATCCTTTCAATCTCCCCTTGTTGGCCCCTGCATACATACCCACACACAGTTGTAAAAAGGCCTCATTTTGAAGCCTGAACCCGGCCCGAGCTCGACATTTATTTTTGAAGCCCGATTTAGGCCTGGAAGCCAAATTTACCGAGGGAGTTGAGATATGCGCAACTGCGGAGTAAAACAAAACGTTATGTGCAGGTTTAGTTGAAGGTACACGGCTTATCATACCGAAAATAGCAGCCACCTTTACCAAAACATTGGCACAATCTGGCACAAACGCAGCATGTTAGTCAACGATAATACTGCGGAATATACTGTTTTTCAAGAAAAAAGAAACTATCACGAAACTATCTACGATGACACTATAGGCATCAAAGAAACGTTCTAGGATAGCGTCATAGGCATGAAAAGCCGGCTTGTAGGCTTCTTAAAACAAGCCAAGAAACGTGAGAGTCATTGATCTTTTCGAAGCAACGCCATCGCATGCTAATTTCCTCACGGCTGTCGCCTTCTCAAAAAGGGTGTGAGGCAAGTCCCAGCAGATAATAAAAGAACGTAGCTATGTTTGCAAACAGAATTCGCTGAAGAAAAATCACAATCATTTCACTCACAGAAGTTACCGCGGTGAGCACAACAAATCTACAAATCAACGTCACGAAAGAAAACAATCGTTAGGCCTACTCTTAATGTTACAAAAAAATTTGTATGCAGGCCCGAAATTGGCTCGAAATATTTTGACAAACTTAAACCCGATCCCGACCCGACAAGCCCGCCCCGACTTATAACTCTGAACCATGTCAAAAGTTTCATTCTAAGAATTCTACTTGCATAACGTCAGAAAAATATACTTGTGATTGAATCAAAATGCACGACGGTGAATTGGCAAAAAAGTACCAAGTTTCACCTTCAACACGAAAAGAATGTCCAACAAAATTAGGTGTGATGTATCTTTAAAGTAAATGTTTCGCACTTGGATGAAAACACTGCTGCATTTTGGGTTTGGTTTAACTCAAGTAAATCAGATGACTTACGAGCCAATGTGTTCAGCACAAACACAAAGTGTAAGAGTCAAGGAAAAAATATCTTTTGGACCTAAATGTATATTTTATCCTTATTTTCGAGTCAAGTCCCTACGTTTTGAGCTATAGGTCAATATACACTAAATAAATACTGTAGGCTACTTCTCCAACGTTTTGATTGAAATGCTGTTCACTTATGGTTGAAAAAAGTCTTTTGCGAAAATCCCCATCCCACAAATGTCTCCACAATAATGCTGCTTTTTGTCTTTGGCAACAGATTCGCAGCGATTTGCCTGGAAATCTGTAACTTTCTAGCATTATATACACTAGCATCATTAAATTATTCGCTGTCTTTTTCTGAACACGTGACAACCAACGTTACAGCACAGCCAGTTACACGTCTGCACGGAACAATACATGGCTGTACTGTGGTCTCTCACATGTGTAGCTGTAATGCTTTCACAGTTACAAGAAAATAACCTCGGACAGTAGCAGTTAAACATCTTTCACGGTCTCTAGAAATTTGAAAAATGCTAAAAATGATTTTGTCGAAGCTAAAATTTATAAAGTAAGAGAATCAGTGATGCCACACCAAACTCTGTTTCAACATCAACTTGGCTATGTGGCGTATGTGGCCTACCATCTAACATCAAAACCTCTTCATACGAAACGTGACAAACATCACTTTCATCACTTTTATGTTTGAAACCTCTCCAGATGCAAAACCTAAAGAGAAAAAAGTGGGGGGGACATGGCATATTATGTCCCCCCGGTATGAAAAAGTGGGGGGGACACGTCCCCCGTGTCCCCCACCAAATTGCGCCCATGTTTCAGCCACACAACAATAGGTAGCTGCAAAAGCATCAATGATTTGTTTAGAAACGACAGTTTTTTTTGCAGTTAGCATATTAACAATCACATATTGTATTGACTGTCGAATTACACTGCCATTTACTGATAATGAGTCTTAGGCGCTCAGACCAAAATCTAATTTTGAACTAATTCTATCTGGTTTCGCTTTAAGCGTCAAACGATGCACTTGTGCTTAGTTTGAGCCTCGTGAGGCTCAAGCTAAATGCATACTAAATGTTGTACTTGATGAACACATCCCTGCGTTGACAGGGAGTTCAGATCAAAAATTGGTCTCGAAAGAGTTTTCTTGATTTGGTTTTGTTGATGTCGTTAATGGTTTCTCGCTCTAAAGTTTGAATGCCGGTCTGATGATATCAATTTTGTACCTTGGAAAGTAACTCCAGGTCCGATCACCACTGTTCCGCTGCCGCCAATCTTAACTGAACCGTCAAATGTTACTGATTCTGGAAAAAGACAAGAAGACGTCGCAACGTAATCTTCAAAACATGCATTTTATTTTCTTCATTTTTATCTTTTGGTGACGTACACAGTAGGCTATGTCAATACTTTTGTCGTGATGCAATATTGAAACCTTGTCCTTGCAAGAATGTTCGAGAAATCTTTCCAAACATTTACATAAACTCGCTTTTTTATCGGAGTAAATAAATAGATCTAAAACTAATCAATCATTTTGAATCAACTAACCACTTTTATCAAACCAAGCAATTACTGCAATAAAATCAATAAATACAGTAAGTGTAATCACATCACTTTCTGATTAAAACGTTGACATTATTCTTACACCGCATATTAAGAAAGAAAAAAAAGCAATCAAAACAAAAATCACTATTTTTTCATTGCATAAAAAAAACACAAACGGTGAAAAAGGTAAAAGTACAATTTGAAGATACATCCATATCTAATGCAAGTTGGTTTAAAACAGTGGTTCACATTCGTTTGGTACACATGCTTACCCCTGAATGCATTCAACTTTTTTCTTTTTTACCTTCACCCCAACATTGTTTGATTTAAGAAAATTTAATATCTTGAAAACCTAAAGTTATGGGGAAATTCGAATTTCAGTTTGGGAATCAGCGAACTGAATCACTATACCGCTGTTACAGTCTGCACAGGATAATTGGATGGTCCACTACCCAGAGGTTTGCTTTTTGTTGATTTCGTATACTTAGAAAGATGTTAGAAGCCTGTGTGCCAGATACGACATCGGAAACCTTGTATGTGAAATATCACACCATGACTTGATATGAAGAAAAAACGGATCCAAAAGACATCTGACGTTTTCTACGCACAAATAAAAATTCCCCTCTGAAAAAGTAGTTGTTTGGGGGTACAGTGAATCAAATTTGTATGCTATGTGTGTTTCGCTGCGCAGATGCGATTTTGAAAAAAATGGACGTCGGGAAGTCAAAGATAGTTTGGTCTGGAAATAACCGATACCATTTGTACCAGGAAATTGTAATTAAATTCAGGTTTGCATAACACCCTGCATTTCCCTCCCAACTCGTATAGTGTTTGAAGGACTGCTGAGAAGGTAACAAACTGTTATTGAACAGTACTATCAAGAACAGCCGATTTGAGGATTACTTCGTCTTTGCGAACACAAGTTAGAACCACATTTTGTTTAAACAGTTTCATGACACTGCAATGAAGACAAATAAAAAAGTTAGGAAATATTCACTCCTTCAACACGACTGTAATTTCGTTATCAGTTTGTAGTGTTTGTGTTTCGGGACAGTTAGTTTTGAAAGGTTTACAATGATTTGCAACCTGCTCACTGCTGCACAGTAGTTCCCACTATGCTTGACGGAATGGTGAAGACCAATGCAACTCATATTTCCTACGTAAAGGCTCGCCACTGGATCGCGAGCTTTCACACAACTTTACCTACCGTGTGACGTTGCGCTAGGAATTGAAGACATAGTGGCCACTTCTGCTGGTGAGGGCGACGTTCCAATTGCTGTTGTTAGGTCTTCGTCCGTACCTAGTAATTGATTTCAAATGTTACATGTTGCGACTTAGACAAAATCCATGTACTCGAAACGATTGCCGGTAATGTCTTAACGTGAATCGAAAGTATAATGAGAATTTGCGTTTTTTGTTGATAAAGAGGACGAATTTTTATCTTGTCATGGAAGGAGAATTTTGCCTTGGCGTTCTTCCTTTACTTTGTCCGAGCGTACCAGTCCTCGTGGCTGTTCCGGCGCCACAGTGCACAGGGGTGCTGCTTTGGTGGGCTTAGCCCCCTAAACAAAGCTCCAAGCCCCCACCCAAATTGAAATATGAAACAATAAAACGATATGAATCAGTGGAGTTTTGTCAAATTTTGGAATGTCAACCCCCTGCGCAAACGTAAAGCCGCGCTGTTGGAGGCTTTCTGGCGACGGTTCAGCCTGGTGGGCGTGTTTCACTAAGTATAGGACTGTCACCCACGCAAAGCATCTGGATATACGCACGCGATATATAGCGGCTTAGCGATGCACGTGTAATGACCTGAATGCCGGAAGGAAAAAGTCTTAGAAGATTGCTGAGTATCTAACATTGAAGTCTGGCATACAATAGTATTGTCATTGGTTTTTATAATGTATCCTAACCAACATTTGTTGATAAGGCACGCATAACAAGCGCAACAAATAATCGACGTTTGTGCTTAAAATTTCTTGGGGTAGTTGTGAACACCTAAAGTACAATGCATCTTAGATTTCTTCGCAAAAGTTCCGTTGGTTTAATTTTTGTTTGCATCAAATGATGTCAAAGATCAATAAGGTTGTGGTAATTTCAGTGCAAGTTTAGCAACTTCATCTTGTGCATGCCGCTTGATTGATTACCTGACGACGGTGCAGGCTGTGTACAACAGCTGTGTTAATTATAATTAACTAATAAAATATAATTAATTGAAGGCGCAGAAGAATATTCACTTGTGCTATCGAAGACAGGAATTTTCATATAACACAGTTTGAGTAATACGTACGGCACAGCCACATTTGCTGACAGTCGATTGCATGTCTCTGATAGTTACAGCAAAGCATGAAACTTCATGGAATTTTACCAGCAAATTACTGCTTTTCTGAAACTAGTTAAAGAATGTAGGAAAAAACGTACTTGCTTTTTGACTTTGGTCTGCATTTCCATTTTCCTGCATGACCTATCGATTTGGTGCTTTTTCTTTTTGAAATTC
>JGI24159J19872_10010512_pt1 | contig 12133 bp, 10 predicted proteins | sample Ectturendosymbi4_FD_19872 | JGI IMG/M metagenome (IMG submission 19872)
GCCACGTTTTTTGAGATTTTTGCCGAGTCGCTAGAGCGAACAGGAGCGGAGATATTCATCCGCAAAGCCACGTTCGAATCAGCTGCTTTTTGCGAACCGCTTGATTTAACCCGGCAGCCAAAGTGTTAACCAAAAACCAAACTGTACTATCATTGTAGTATTTTATTCTAGCATTACAGTGCTTTTTGCTTGATTTGATGTGTGTGAATGCAATGAATGAAGCCTACCTGAAGCAAAATAAATTAATTGAAACTTTCATGTATGGGTTATTCCACATAAAATCACCCAGTGGTGCTAACAATATCATTACCAATTTGCTTCAAATTTGTTACACAGGTAGGTTGTGCACAGAAATGCAAAAAATTTCAAATTTCATCAAAATCCAACCAGTAATTATAGAGATATTGGCCTTTGGAATTTTAAATTTTTGCAGAAAATATAGAGTACCACATAATTTCTGAATACCTTACTCAGCAACCACTGGGTAGATTTTGATAGATTTAGTGTCATTTGATAGGAAATTCCAAGGATTTCATTTCTGTAGTTAATTTTCATGAATAAACATGTTGGGGGAATGACCTCTGACCTTTTGTTCTGAGCTTGACTTTGATCTTTTGATACATAAAGTTTTTATCAACACTATCTCCATAACATATTAAAATTGGGAAAGGTAATACTTCTAGTTTTCCATAATTTGCACTCAAAATTGATGGCATCTCAATAATTTTACATAAAATGCAGTTTTAAAATGTGAATTTCACTGCTATGCAAACTGTGCTATGAGTACCATCCTGCAGTTAACCGTGTGTGGTCTATTCAACAAATATTACTGCATTGATTCGGTTGTAAGCTGCTCTTGAACTAAGCTATCAACCTATTCATGTAAACTACATCACATGTCATCGTGCCATGCCAGTACTTCTTGAACCACAGACAAACTTTGATATGCCAAATGTACAGCCATTCCTTCAAAGATAGTGGTATTGTGATGTTGCAACACAGAACCATACTAAATGAGGTTACCGATATGGTTTTCAGTTGGCACTGTTTTATTTCACATTGAAGCAATCTAAACATTGTTAAGTAGGACAAGGAAGCAGTTTCATTTGCTATGCAAGGGTTCATGATCAGCATAATGTTCAGAATCACCATATACATCACTACTTAGTGTGAAAGCAAGCTTGTTTGTTTGCAGAAGCACATACACACAGTGTTGCACAGGCATAACACAACTTTTGAATGCATACGAACATAGCACAATGCAAAATGTTGAACTGTATTAGTTTTGTGTGAAGTGTAATCACTAAGTCAAGTATTTGTTACAGAACTCTTCAAGGTTAGTGTAATCTTTTTTTTAATTGTGCAACGGCACCTGCCAGATGCAACCATGGATGGAGTTTCAGTAACACAAATAATGCGATAATATCTAGCATTTAACAGAGGAAGGCCAGTATAAAAGACTGGCTGACCCATGAGGATGAATAAAGTTTATGTAGTAGTCTCAGAATTATTCAGAAATGTCTTCAACTAAACCTATCCATTGTTTGCCAGTCATGTGTACAGCACACACATGACTGTTTTGATGTCTGTAGATTTAGTCCTTCACATACTGCATCTTCACCTTTTTCTTCTGTCACTGAAACTGTTTCAGGTAGAATTTTTTAGCACTGAATTGTACGCAAGTGACTGTGTTCAAGTACCAACCTCTATAAATGTATGTTAACTGAGTTTGCCAATTCCATTTCCAGTGTTTCGTAACTTCAATCCTGCCCTGCATCCATTTGAAGCACCTAGAGAATATGTTCGTGCACTGAATGCAACAAAACTTGAAAGAGTCTTTGCAAAACCTTTTATTGCATCACTTGATGGGCACCGCGATGGTGTTTGCTGTATGTGCAAAAGTAAACAGCGCCTGAATTCTATTTTTTCTGGATCATGTGATGGAGAAGTAAGTGCAAGTAATTTAAATGATAACTTATGTAGCATCATCAACCATTTACTTGTTTTATATAAGAAACAAGTTCAATTCTGTTGATATTAAACACATTTATTACTACTGGTAGCGCTATTTTGTTTGTCATTGTACTGTGTTCAGTAGTAATTACATTGTAACACATGGCAGCTATTATTTTTACATTATGTTAGCACTTTGATATGTCTTGTACCTTCCCCTTCTGCTGTTTTAAGTATGTCATCCTCAGTATCTTAATAAAAAGTTTTATGGAAAGCTGCAAAAACTTGAGTGGCGACAGCATGGTTGTAATTTCTACCTCACCACATGTTTATGCTTCAAGTAATTGTGTGAGAAGCGGTTGTTGCAGAGTTACAAAGCGCAGATTTGACATAGATTTATCTGACCCAAATTATTACAGTGAGAAGAACAATCGGTGGTACATGGCAATCGTCGATATTGACAAAGCATTGGAATCACTTTTCAGACATCTGATGTGCAACACCAGAGCTGCACAGCCAGCAAAAGAATATACATGATCTGGCTGCTGCACCAGATGTTTAATAGCTCTGCTCTAATTCCATTCCAGTAGAGATGCTTAAGAATTATGTGTTAGCACAATTTGACACATCACCATACTTCTGTCATAACATTGACCAATTTCTGTCCATCCAGTTAAACAAACAAAAGCATTTATTAACGTTAATTAAAAACCATTAGTTTTTTAAGAAATAATTCAGCTTCCGTAAGGTCCTTCACTGAACTTCCATGAATGCATCAAATAGTGTGAAGGGCAGAGACAATTCCATTTTCAATCATTTGTGTTAGTGGCAAAGCCATCACTGTGCTGGCTGTGTTTAATTGCTAGGTACCAAGATAATAGCATCCATGACACTGGCGTTTAATGCACTGTCGATATTTCTATATAAGTTAAAGTGCTGTTGTAGTTTCTTTCAGTCTGCAAAATCTACAAAAGTAGACCAATCCCTTGCTGCATATTCATATCCAGTTTTGGTGTATTTTACCTGCTGATCTAGATCCTTTTCAAAGTCATTCATGCAGCAGCATCAAAATCAACAATCCTTGACAAAATATCAAGTATTGGCATAGCAAATGATTGAAGCTGTAACTATGGAAAACTATTGGTTCTGGAGATGGAACTTTTATTGGAATTAATCATTACTTAGGCTCCAACTCCACATGACACTTTTGCGATCAAAAAAGTCTGAGCGGCATGTGCGCAAAGCTTCGCACTGTGACAATCAACAACAATAGAGTTTTGTAACCTCTCAGTTGGCGTTGCGTTGAACGTACGATTCGCCATGAACGCGATGTGCGTGAAGAATAACACCCATACATATGTGGCGCGAACAAGCAATAATAGAGTAATCTCATCGGATGATCACCTGTTGTTGCTTGCTGCCACAGTTTGAAGCTTTGCGCACTTGCCGCTCAGGCTTTCCATTCACAGCAGAGTTTACCCAATGACATCACTCACGTTGTCACCATTAGCAAGCGCAATCAACTGTTCGCCAGGTTCACAAACATTGTTAGAGGTCACTCATGGATATCACTCTATTATTGNTTGTTCGCGCCACTTATATNTGGTGTTGTTCTTTGTGCACATTCCGTTCGTGGTGAACCGCGCATTCAGCGCAACGCCANCGGACACGTTGCGACAACACAAACAGTGCTCTCTCCNGCTTTGCTGCNCTGTGCAATAAAAGCATCTGCTGTGATTATGTAGATCTCACTGTTAGCGACTTGCCATTCCCNCCAAACTTTNGCCCATGNCGCCATGTTAACCTTGCACTTGTGGCAGAATGCACCAGGTCCTATATTTTGTGAGATGGATTATGTCTGCAAGTCTATTATGATGTTATGGAAGAGAATCCAACCGTTGCAAAAATCCATAACAGTGAAAAAATGTACATTACAAGTTTCACTGTATTTAGAAGTTTGTATCTGCAAATTTGTGTGCATCAATATTTTGAATCTTTCTCCATATTAGCACTTTCGTGGTGCTTGCTACCGACTCCTAGAGTTTCACATCATAAGACGTTTTGTATGTATTTTTGAAAAAACAAATGAGGCGATAGGACTGGGGTACGTATCGCTAATTTACGAAATGAATTTAAACACATGTAGGTTCTATTGGTAATGACGCTGTCGGCTAAAGTTTGACGTAAGATGATTCTGTTCATCTTCAATCAACCGTAGTACTCTGCTAATCCGTCAGCCTGTGTCACAGACTTTCTCGTTAACATGCGCAGAGGTGTAGTCCGGGGTGCAATGAGGTTTTTGGGTGGGTCTTGCTCATTTTTTTTAAAGCAGAGCGTTGTGTCAGTTATTTTGCGAGAAATTTCACAACAGAAGCGTTTTCAGCTGCAGTATAGTTGAAGCATGATTTGAGTACCCAATTTAGGTTTTTCAGCTACACCAGTGAATATCTTTCAGATTCGTCAGTGGAATTTGACTAACCGTCACTGCATTCGCGCCGTGCAAGCTCACACTGGTTTTGTGCGAGGAGTAAGCTGTTCACGCGATGGACAACTGCTCGTTTCTGTAGGAGACGACAAGACCATAAAGCACTGGACTACAGATGCCTTGAGCGACGATCGCGACACTCCAGTCAATACCATCGTATCAAAAGTTAATACTGCTTGCATTTTGATACTTTTCGAAACCAAGTGTTCATGGGGTTATCGGGTGGGTTCATAGGTGAACCCAACAGAATTTCTCGCCTGGAGTCCTGACTAACGTATATACGTTGTGATAAATGCTTAATCTGCAGTTATGCTCAAATCAGATGCAAGTAGGCTCCTTAAACGTAAAGTAATTTCTTTATTTTTGTGTGTAAAGTAATTGTATTTACCCACTGATTTTCGGATTTCGAATTTTCGTAAATCATATCGTTCTCTTTGATGCTACACTGTCAGATCAATCAGGTTCAAAATGCTTTCGTTAACTACGTTGGTGCATTGCTTGCTAAGTCGTGACGCAATTTCACTTACATCAAGCATTTTATCGGGAACTAAATTTTTTTTGTGAGACTTCCTCAACTTTTTTTGTGCGTGAGTATCATCACCAATAGGATTGCTGCACCTACAGAACATAGTATGGTCCGTGTGTTGTCTGTTTTCACCATACGGATTGTTTTGTCCTAAAAATATGAAAAAATAATGGAAAGGTTTTTGTAGAAATGAGCAACTCCATCATTTGCCATTGACCTTCCCTAAAATTTGCCGCTTTTCTGGTAACTGCTGCAATAATAACAGTTTCGGTTTTTGTTTTGCTCACTGCTATTCGTTCGTCAAAACTGCGAGTCGTGCTCTGGAATCTTTTCTGTTGTCACTATTGCGGGTTGAACCTTTCCACGCCAGACGAAACTTTACCGTATGTTTTCCTGTATTTATTATTGGCTGAAACTGTCTTTGAATTAAAAAAGATGTCTATGTATTGCCGCAACAATTGTTTTCTTGTGCTTGCCTACTTTTACTATGCTTTCTCCTCCCTTTTGTTGACATCAGCATATTAACAGTTCATCCGTCCTTACAGTCTTTATATGTTGGAGTCGACCACCACTGGCAAAATGACATGTACGCGACTTGCGGCCAAACAGTCGACGTCTGGGATGGCGAGCGCTCCGAACCGATCCGCGTGTACAAGTGGGGCACAGACTCGGTGAACAGCGTGAGATTCAACCCGGTCGAAGCGAACTTGTGCATAAGCACCGTATCCGACAGGTAGGCTCTTGTTTTTACAGTTTGAAGATGATTTTGCTGTCGCAGTACTAAGCTAGTCTTTGATGTACGTCCGAATTGCGTCGACGTTTTTGACTGCGAAACTCTCGGTAACTAAACACCTAAGCATAGGCGTAGCGAGGGGGCATGCCCCTCAAATTTCCAGCATATCTTGTCGTTTTGTGCTTCGAGAGGCGGTGTCCCACACCAAATACTGTTGCTCGCCTAAAGTCAAAAACATTTAGCCCCTCCCAAAATTTGGGATGGCTGCGCTACTGCACCAAAGCGCCGAAACGCACACGTATTAACGACATCAACGGCATGCACGTGGCTGTCGTCATCACGAAGCATACCACTACAGCTCCCGGTACGACCAACTGCATCAGCACGAAGCTCGTAACCGAAAACTGCGTGCGTGTTACGTAGCGGGTAGATTCGACATTTAAGTGACCTGGCGGTTTCATTCGCTTAGTCGACATAACAACGCCATATTCGGCAAAAATTGAAGCGCCTCCGAAAAAGTTCCATTTTTGCGCAGGAGTATAAGATTGTACGACATTCGCGCCTCTGTTCCTCTGAACAAAGTCGTGCTAGAGCTCCGGAGTAACGTTGCTGTGTGGAATCCGATGGAGGCGTTTGTTTTTACAGCGGCCAATGAGGATCACAAGTGAGAATTGTTTATTTTGAAAAGCTGCACAAATAGAAGACTTCCGACGTGACTCAAGTGGCCGTCTTGATCCATTTTCTAATCTTTCTGAAATTTCAGGTGTTTTTTATTTTGCATGTCTTAACACGAAAAACACTTAAACTGACCCTAAACTTTTGTTGACACCAGCATAAAATCCACTGCAAGGCTTGTTGACGCCAAGAAACTTGGTCTCAAACTCGGTCCGTAAGTTAAGTAGGCAGCTTTTTGCCCTGATTTGGTTTATGCTTGTGAAGCATGCTGTATTTTAAATTTTTAATGTGGATTATCTTGAAATGAACTTGACAAGCATCACATTTTGAATGACACCCTGTTTGACTTCGAAAGTTATCAAAAGTTCTCTTATTTTGTATGCGAGTTGGTAAATCAAGATTTAACTCAATAGTTGGAAACGGACAAACTATAATACGGCAATAGAAAAGTGGTACCATTTTTTTCAAGCGAAATATGAAAAATTGAAACAAAATCTTAGATGGCTTACAGCTATTTGGCGACTTTTATTTAAGTTTAATCAAAACCAACAAAAACATTTCCGCAAACACAGGTGATCTTTAAGAGTCACATGACCGAGTTGCTCAGATTAAAAAGTTCACACAGACAAGACCGAACGGCGAAGCAGCGAGAAAGTAAATCCAAGTAAATGAGGTGGTGCAAGATTTGTTTGCCTCTTGACTTGTCTCCTTTGTAAATTTCGTCTTGGAATAGGACATGTCTTGACCGAAGCGAAAGTTTTCCAGAAATAGAATGTATCCTGAGTTGGCTTCTGCGCCGTAAGCATTGCATTGTTGCTGACCCGCAAACTAATCAAAAATTATACCAAAGTTGAGTTCTATTTTTAATTGTTATTTGCTGCCCATAAGACTCAATTTTGTTGAACCACAGTTGATATTCAACGCGACAAAAGTGCAAACTACAGCAGTTCACCCAGCGCTGAAGTACGCAGGTTTGTTTTTGAACCGGTTGCGATTGTGACGTGCGAAACGTCTTTTTAGCCTCTACACGTTCGACATGCGACGATTAGACTTCGCCATGAACGTGCACACCGACCACGCCGACGCTGTGCTGGACGTCGATTACTCGCCGACCGGGAAGGAATTTGTTTCAGGCAGTTACGACAGGTTCGAACAGTGGCGGATGCGTTTGAACAGTATGCGTGTTCAATTCGCTGGGTTGTATTATTTTTGTGATATTGGTGCGCATTCATTGATCGATCCAGTGTCGCTGAGTTGCACGTAGCAACAAGGCAAGACTTACAGCCTCATTTCTGCTGCTAAAGACACGTGTCAGACTTTTGTCTTACCTCCGACTGCCGCCAATCGAATAGTACTGAAAACCAGACGCGTTTAACGAAGGCTGAAGAAAGCGTAGGATAGAATCGTAATTTTTTTTGTTTGTTGTGAGTAGTAATCCGACTGCATACGGGGTTATGTGAAACTATCTGCAAATTGGTACAGAACGTGGAAAAAACGGCTGTGAGTTGTAGAAACTGACCGTTGTCGCCGTCCAAAAAGGCTAATGTCTGTTTTTTCACCTCTGGAAATGTTTGCAAGCTTTGCAAAAACTTGCTAACTCATTCACCACAGCGTTCGCAAAAGTCTGTCCATCTTCATTCGTAAGTTAAACGCGTGCCGTGCGGTTTCCAGTCTCTTAATGCCGGCAACATAACATGACACGTCATCTGCTCTGCTTTGCAATTTCCAGGTCGATCCGCATCTTCCCGTGCGACCGAGGCAGGAGTCGTGACGTCTACCACACGAAACGAATGCAGCGCGTATTCTGTGTCAAGTGGTCCTCTGATAGCAGGTATTGCTTCACGTTTTTCAAAAGCCAAATGTTAGAGCCAATAGATGCTATGAAGTCAGATATTTTCATCAATCGGCGTTGAAACACCTTTTGAATACAAACAAGCCCAGTAGGTCTTCTGTAGAAACGGTTGAAATGTTTTAGAAACTAGTGTTTATTTTACTGTTTACAAAATTCACTCTTCCTAAGAAAAAAGCTGAAGGTTAGGTGTAAATTCACTTATATTTTGCGAAGAATTAAGAAACTTCATAACTGAGAAGTAAACTTCACTCTAAAAAGAAGTTGGACTGCGGTGTCCAATCATGCCATCTATAATATTACACAAGCGACTGATCTGCAACGTACTTTGTACTTCTTCAAAACTTGATGAACCAACGAGTGATGTGCACAGCAGGGATGTCGTCGAGAGTGAGTGTTTTATCTTCAAAATCGACGGAATGTTTCGTGTCGCCGCTCTCGCGACGATGGACTTAAGACCGAGACCTGAGAACTTCAATACCGAGACTCAAATGCAGGCACGTCGCCAGGATTTCGCAGCAGGGAGGCGAAAACCTCAAGGGGGGCACATTTTTTAAATACACTATTGGATGTATGCAGCAACCGGGGGGCCAAACATGAAATGGGGGCACAGATTTTAAATGTGGAAGCCGGGCACCACTGGTCCCCCGCTGGTGACGGCCCTGCTCAAACGAATCTATGGATCTCGAAATGAGGCCAAGTCTCGCTGCTCCATTACTGGAAATGAGGTGTGCAACAGTCAGACTGGAACGGAAATAGCTCTTATTGCGTGAAGCTGTTGACCAGCAGAGATATGTAGAACTTGCAAAAAGTGCCCCTGCATCCTCTCCTGAGACTATGTCATTCAAAACGTAGCTGCGGCTCGAGCTGCAGTGTTCTTCCATAACCAGTAAAATAAACACTTTTCCGAACAAGTTGTGCTGAAGTTCTTTTTGAAATTCAATAGTTCTGTCTTCGTGTAAAAAAATTCTGGATTGTTTGAGAAGTTCCTTCAAAGTATCAGAATGCAGCATTTTGAAATGCAGTCCTGCTACGTCATATTTTGTAACATCTAAAGTTATTTTATCAGTTGCTTTTGGCGAAGCTGCCTTTTTTCAAAAATTGCCTGAACTTCTGTGTTTTAATCGTTAGTGTCTAAAGTGAAGATTCTTCATGCGCTGTTATACAACAAGATCGTTTATTGCTCAGGTATTTGCTATCCGGCTCCGATGAAACCAACATCAGAATTTGGAAAGCAAATGCGTCAGAAAAACTGGGAAAGGTACGGCTTTTGTTGCTGAAACACGTTTGCACGTCTTTTTACTGCTGTGGTTGGTGACGGTGTTTCCTTGGTGTGGCTTTGTAAACACGGAGTGCATGTTCTTAGGCCGTGCATAATGAACGCCACACTGTGAACAGATTCGTTCAGTCTCAGAAACGAGGTCGAAGAAATGCTGATCTTTTGAAAACAGATCACAGAAGTTATGCCGGTGCTGTGTTTTTATCAACGCTTGCTTGGAAATGCGAGAAACTATTGTTGGCATCGAAAGTTGATGATACGCTGATGTTTTTTGTTGTTTGCGAACCCGCGCTGTATAGCATCTTTGACGCGGGTTACATTATACTTGAAGTAACATCGAGCGGCAGAGCGCGGATTTAACCCTATGTATTGCAATGCAGCTGACGCCGAGGGAAGAAACAGCGATGAAATACAATAACAAACTAAAAGACAAGTTTGCTTACCATCCCCAAGTTAAAAGAATAGCGCGGCACAGGTCAGTGGGCGTGCACGTTGTGCGATAGCTTTCTTCTTATTTATAAGTTTTTGTCTTGAGTTATCGTTCGGCTGCACTGCTTTGACACGATGAGACACTTCAACTGCCAAACAGTCATGCATCTTGTACTGCTAATTGATGGAAGTTTTTTTTTGCGTTTGAAATGCTTCTAGGTTGCGTGTAAAGGGTATTGTGCATGTACATGCCATATCTGATATCGTTTATTGGCGACAAGTGGGTAACGTATTTACGTTTCTAAAATGGACAGTCTGCCGGGACATCGAAAAAAAAAACAGTTCCTTGAAAAACGTAACAATAAAACACATTACAGTAAATGAGAAGGCCATGTGAAAAAAAGATAACAAGCGATGCAGTCAAAGAAGGGTGTTGGCAGGATGACCCACACAGTGGCGCAGGGGGTGCTGGGTCGCAACCGGCTTGTCTCGTTGGGGTGCACCAGTTGCGCGAGGAATTGAACAGGTCAGAAAGCGAGAACGATCTTAAGCCCGGGTCGAAGCGGAAGGGTTAGGACAGAACAAGTCAGGGCAGACACAAAACAACGCGTGCTTGGTATAAGACAAACGATCATCTGTCGTTGCGTTGATTTTGTTCATCGATGGGAAAATAGTTCTTTCCTCGTGAGATCATCACACAAGACCCAACGCCGTGGAATCCAGATCTTGTGGTATTTCTTGTGCGACAGTTCCTGCTGACGTCATGGGGGTTTCGTTATCCGGTCGGGTCTGGCTGCTGGGTTGGTCGGTTGGTTCGCATTGTAAACAGTGTATTGCTTAGCGAAGGCTCGTGCTCGCGGAAAGCTTGACCGCTATTCCCGTTATTTTAGTATTCTGCTTCAGGTCTAAGTGGCATTTGCTTGACCATAGGAGCTTGTGTCGTTGCTGTTATAAGCGTCATCGGGTATCTTCGAAAAATATATAAGTTATTGAAACGACTGTCACTTGTTTATAAAATTGTAGCCTTACAATTGGTAGTCTCATCTGAGCAACTGCTCATCAAGCTTATGCGATGGTAAATATGGTGCGAATGTGCAGGACAGATCACACACACAATACTCCCCTTAATTTTCTGAAGACGCGTTTTGGCGACGTTGTTTATCGTTACTCTGGTAGCTAACAAACTATGATTTTTGCTCTGCTTAATTTTCGTTGTTTGCAGGCATGTTCCTAAATCTATTTATCAAGCGCTTAAAGAAAAGAGAGAAATGAAAGAATCGCGGAGACGAAAGTAAGCCTTCCTCTGTTCTATCTTTTTGTATACATATTGTTCCTGTTGTTTTCTAATTCGNCGGCTCTGGGACTGGATTGACGTGGTCAGTAACGACCTCGNTTAACTGGACCTAAACCAGGATGAGGCCCCTCCACTTNGCCCAGGAGCGTACCACGTGGCGGCGCTCGTGAATCTGGCACGCATCCGGATCTGGGGAGTGTAGAACGCATCCGGATCTGGGGAGTGTAGAAAGCAATGCATCGCCCTTTGCTGATAAGTGTGGATCGCAGTTCTATGCTGGTGTATTCGCCGATTCATATTTATGCATTTCGTAATGCTTCACTGCCGTACTTAAGGTTTGATGCAGTATCACGACGTAGCAGGCCGGATGGTTTCAAGCTAAGGATGCCGCTATTAACGGCTGCAGCCTGAGTTTTTGACCCCTTCTGAGATACACAGTGCAGGAGTAGGGAGTTGTGTTGCATTCAATGCATGCTGTTCGCTTTTGACCGTGCGTTTTCCAAACTACTGATGTGGAAAAAAACGCCTACCTGTTTTGCTAGCAAAGGTCAGGATAATTTCTGTAATACTGGCTTTTTCTGTTGTGAATTCTACGAGAAAATAAAATCGAACAAAGACTTGAAGAAAATATTGTCTGCGGAAAAGCATTACTAGGCAAATAAGTAAATTTACAAACGCTTGAACATTGTTTTGTTTCGTGGTAAAATGTATTATAGTTTTTCTTGGTGTCTTAACTATAGGAATCGAAAATAGCAACATACTCCAAGTAAGATATTAACCACATTTATCCGATAAGGCTCGTTGTTCTGAAGCGTCCCGGTTTTCAGTCACAAAAATATGGTGTGCCTATAACTGAGGAGGTCTCAGTTCCAAACCACGGTACGAAGGGTGTTTACGGGTCGTATCCCCT
>JGI24159J19872_10010513_pt1 | contig 12131 bp, 8 predicted proteins | sample Ectturendosymbi4_FD_19872 | JGI IMG/M metagenome (IMG submission 19872)
GGGGGCTAGTGGTGCCCCCCCCCTTTCACGTTTGACCCCCCGGTTGCTGCAAACATCCAAAATCGTATTTGAAAATTGAGGCCCCCCCTTGTGATTTTTGGCCCCCCCTGCTGCGAAATCCTGGCGACGGGCCTGAGTATATACAATCTATGCAAAAACATAAATGTAGGAAATCTGCACCAATAAAAATCGGGATTACTTTTCTTAGGTTTGCAGATAATATGTGATGAATTGTGCAGGTAGCAAAAAATCCAAAAATTTACCACATATTTACGTACGTGTAGCACTTGGCAACGAATGGCAAAATGCCGATAAAACTCAGCATATTCTTGAAAATTATTTACTTCCATCGCAAACTTCCACTGCTGGGGATGGACTGCCGTGCGTGCTTTGTAGGGGGTGAGTGATTGTTGCAGGAAATTTAATTAAACGTGGTTTGGAAGGAAACATATTTTTGTGAAACTCACGCTTCGATCAGTGTCTGCAACATCAGGGGAAGGTGCTTTTCTATGTGTTCCTGTGTCACTTGATGAAATGATCTTTCCTATGTCTGTTCGCAGAGCCCAGTGTTCCAGGTAGTTTTCTTCATCAAACTCAAGTTCTTGCAAATCCACCTCGTCATAACTGTCCATATCAGCGTCGGCCGATGAGCTCTGCGCATAATACGTCCACGGATATTGCACAGAACAAGGATGCCTTTTACAAAATGAAGTAATACAAAAAGGTAGATGCAAGCACTTCCGGCATTTTTTATTCATTTTTTCTAAATAATGATTCCTTGGCATTTCCAAATAAAAGTTCGCTTTCATATTTTTGGATCTAATTTCCGGCTTCAACAGCCAGAAGTTAGATGCGAAAAATATGAGTGCGAACTTTCATTTGGATTCAGTTGCAGTGAGAAAAGATTTTAAACAAGACGTGAGTAGAAATTTTAAACCATATTGTTGATCGTGAGGCAAAAGAATAACGTTTGCGTGTTTGCAATTTTTGAGCAATCCGACAAATCCACTTCACAGAGACTTACATTGATCGACAGAAGAGCTGATTGGATATTTCTTCTGACCACGTGACCTCTCCATGCCGCTTGCAAGGTTGTGACCGCTTCAACTCTTTGCTTCAGTTGAACTTTGAACTTTCGTCTTGCAAGTATCATCCGCCAAAAAGACTAAACAACGTATATGAGAACAGAAACACAGTGTTGATGATATGACATGACTTGGTTACGACTCAACAAGACTACTTTATAACAGCTTGACTGCAACGTTATGGCACCTGAAGCATCTGACTAAACGCACACCTTGACACACAAAACTTATAAACAAACAAGCGCATTCACAGTTGTTTGCATTTCGCTTACACCACATCACTCAACACATGCACATGTGGATGTAACCAGGGGCAGTCCCTTCGGTGAGATATCAGTGAAACGGCTGGAAGCACAATCAGTGCCTCAGTCAACAAACTAACTCTTTGCTTGACGTAAACCAGAGCGATAGCAGGTCACAAACTGGATAACAGGTTTTTTTAAATAGAGATAGAAGCTTTGAAAGTTGGAAATCGACATTCAGTCGTAATTATAAAACTCCAAGTGCACTGCATGCAACACCAGGTTCATCTACAGCTAAGTCACCACAACTCGCTAGCAATATTTCCTTTCGTATTTCCTGCTAATAAAACACAGAGCAGACGATGCAAGAAATCTACTATTTTCAATACCTTGTGTCCACCGGAGCAAGTCTCACCTGAATCGTAACAGCGGCCGCGTTATCGAGTTCACTGGAAGCTTTCTTCCTCTGCAGCCGCTCGAAAACCAACTTCGTGTTTGTCGAAGATCGAACATCTGCTGAGAAAATATACGTATGTAACAACATTTCAAACCAACCCATTTAGTTCACTACATTCAACCCGGTGTGGTTTCGTGGGCAGAGCAGCTTAACAAGTCGTTGAAAACTTCACTGCTGCAAATACTCACCAGCGGTGGATGCAGACTCGATCTTCGTTCGATGATATCCAGTGCGGTTCGGATCTGTGTTGAGAGGAGTCGGATCAGGAAGGCAGCCCAGGCGTTCGTTATCAATTTCCACGTTTGGTTCAGAACTTTTAACAGAACCTTTGTGTGATAACGAGTTTACGATTTCATCAGAAATGACGTCAATCCCTTCCCGGCCACGTGCTTCACAACTTCCATCTTTATCAGCTGGTAATGGACTCCCAGGTATCTTCTCTACTTTGTGCGATCCCCGCGAGTTATTCTGTTTATTGTGTTCCGTGTTGTGACGTGGTCGGTGACTTTTCAGTATGTCACGTGGCTGGTGATGTTTGTTGATGTCATGCAAGACGTCATTATCACAGATAGCATCGTCAGCAGAATTGCCTGCTGCTGGGTTGTCAGTCGTCGCAGGAGGTTGAACGATTTTTGGGTCACTGCGAGAAACATACCCAGACGTGAACCAGTATCTGTGGAAGAAGAACAGGCTTGATATGAAAAGAATAAATGACAAAATAATATCAACATGGCATGGACCATTTTTAACAAGAAGATGATGGTCGTTTGTCAAGTAAATCAGAAGCAAAGCAAATTTTTTTCTTGTTTCAATGAGACTCTGTGCTCAACGTGCTGACATTTCAGTTTTTCTCTCGTGATGAGATATTGGACACAGTGGGACTTCGGTAACAATAACGCAGTCTTCTATTCGATCAATACAATGCAACTTCGCCGCTGACTCCAGGAATATTTTTCTTAAAACTTCCTGGCGGCAAAAAACGTGGAGTGCAGCGCATCAGCAGAAAAATTTCAAATAACTTCGACCGTAAATATAAAAAAATTTTGGCAGTAATTCTAACAAAATTAAAAAAATCCATGACTGTTAATATTACAACAGCATTTGTTCAAACCTTGTACTTGAGCAAATTACAAGTCTTTTTTCATGAAGTTGTAAGTTATTACTTAATAAAACTAAACTTTTTCATAACCCCAAAACGTTCTAGTAAGGTCAGCTTTTCTATGTATAAATCTAATTTGATCAAACTAAAAACGCTTTAACTAAAAAAATTTTTCATCCCAGTAAATGATTTTGTGTAGACAGTTTTCTGATGAACAATTGCTATTAACTGATGGATATTAATAACTGCTCTTAGAATACGCGCAACGACGTAAATGACAAATCTCCAAACAGCTGCCAGTAAAAATACAAAACTAAACAAGGTCTTTGAACAGAAGATTAAAAACAACGTTTATTGAACCTCAAGACGCAAATCAAGGTCATTAACGATCGCACAAGTTGAACAGAAACAATGACGCACCTGTGTCTGGCGCAGTCTTCCGCCACGTTTTTCAACCAATCACAGTGCACGCTGACCAGGTCTGGAGGTGGGAGGTCTCGGACTTCTAAAACTTCAGAGGGGTCGCTGTTTCGAGACCCAAGAGTGCGCCAACCTCTCAAAGCCTTAACTTCTTTTGTTTGTTTAACAACCTTCCGTAAAAACTCGTTGACTTGACGAAGGATAGTCAGCGAGACTGTGTCCGCAGCAAGGTCTTCGTCATAAACTTCACACAAGTCAAACCCGATCAGGTTCGAGACACGTTCGTTGAACGTTCTCTGCTTGTCAGGAATGTTCACCGGCGATGCTTCGAGGCTTGTGTTGGTCGTTCGTCTCAATGTCGTCAAAACTGAATCGCTTTTCGGCAGCGGATTGTCATCGACGTTCAGTAGAGTGAGGAAGCGATTCCCTCTCACAGCTGCACAAAGCTTTGCTGAGTTTGAAATCAAATTTCTTCTCATATTCAAATCCTTCAACAACGGCATAGAGGAGAAAGCGCAGTGGTCGTCCATGGTGAGCTTGTTGCTTCCGATGTTGAAGGTATGCAGGGATGGAAGCCACACCGGCACAGAAGGTCCAGAAGTCATTAACTCAACTTTCCCGATGTTGTTTCCGCTCACGTCCAGCTGAGTGAGCAGGATCTATGATGGAAATATTCAAAGTAGGTGAAAACACAGATCAAGGTCCCGGTTTTTAACATACAGTGTCATCAAGTGGAGACTTGTGCAGTGATGACCCACAGAAGTTAAAAACGAAACTTACCACAAGGGTTAAACTGAAAAAGTTTTTTACAGTCGCTGGTGTAAAGTGGATTATGTATAAGGGATTTAAAAAAGACTTGGATGTGCATACAGTGTATGTAAAAGCACAAAACAATGAAAATGGATCAAAATAACAAACATCATAAGTTAAAACACATAAACCAAAGAGTGATACAGACGCTTTTTGAGATATAATCTACATGTCCTTATATAAGGGTCTACATTCAACAAACATTATATGTGAACACCATGCTTCAATAAACAGCGTCGTTCGACGAGCGTAATGCTTCGATGCTGCTTCCGACTGCAGCAAAACTAAGCAGTTCTGCAAAACTCTGCGTGAAAAGCGCATAACAGTTAAAATACTTGAAATGTACACTAAGTTAGGGGAGAAAGAACATAGTCGTTTTGCCAAGCCAAATCAAAACTGAACAAAACGAAAGTTACATCAAGATGTAAACAGCCTTAAAACAAAAACACACTGAACGGTGAAAAAACTCATGAAAAAATGTACTACAGATCATACAATACTGAAAATTAACAAAACCGAAATCTCTTCAGTTTCGATCTACGTTTGTTTTCAACGTCACCAGTGGTACGTAACCATCGCGACTGCATGCAGTCTACCGATCATTCAGTGACGTGAAACAGAAAAGAAATAAAAAAAGAAAATGTACTTGATGATTGAGGGTTATGGTGGAAATGCTTGTCAACTCTTCGTGCACTTCACAACTAGGACCCACTGGTTTTGGATTTCTTCCTTTATTGAAATATTTTGCAGCCAAACACCTTCAAGTGTACGTAGCGCTCTCAAAACGGCGGACATATTAAATTAACGCTTCCATCAGCAGCGAAGTTAAAGCACGTTGAAACCAATCAGTGGATTGTGCGAAGTTTTCCCATTGATGTTATGTGGTTATAAAATGTGCAAATGGCACTTGTGCGAGCATGGGCAATGGACAATTTGCAGGCGATAAGGAATTGCGCTGTGCTTTGTTAATAATGTTCGGCATTCGAAACAAGATGTTAGCATTTGTGTTGTCTTTATGAAAACTTTATTGGTATTTTCAGCAAAGCGCGTGTTAGGAATGGGGATCAAGCAGTTTGATCTAAACTTTTCAGCGACATCACAAAATCGCTTAAATTTTGAAAAAGCATACGAGGCCTTGGACTGTTTCTCTCATGTCCAGAGTCAACGCGAAGGAAGTGTGCCTAGCACAGTGACGTAGGCACACCAGGCGGATTGAAAGTCACGTTCTACCCCTCAGTTTTCATCCTACTCATGTGTAGTTTCCATTGCGCAGACCGTATGCATGCTTCGCAGAAATGGAAATAATTCATTCTTGGGATAACATTCATTTTTGTCAGAAACAGACGAATAAATTACCTGCACGTGGACCCAATTATGACCGGTCTGTCCAACGGTATAACTTGGAAAGCTACTACCATAAAATGCGCAAAATTAACCAAAGCCATCGCGCATCGGTCGCCACGCGCATGGCCAAGAACCCCGTTTAGGTTTTGAGGTCGAATTTGATGACCGCTCCCTGTGTTTGGTGCAAGTATAATCCCCATGACGCAAGTGCAAAGTACCCGGAATTCGTGGAAGAAACTAGTGATACAGTTAAAGTTGAACAATCCACTATCCTTTTGGGGAACTTCAATGGACATGTTGGGAACGATGCCGGGATATGGAAGGGTGTGATTGGCCGACATGGTGATGCTGACGTTAATGATGACGGAAGACTCCTACTGTAACTGTGCTGCAACAACACACTGTGCATCATGAACACTTTTTTCCAGCACAGATGTGCACAAGTACACATGGTGCATCGGAATGCACAGTGGACGCGGAGGTGGAGTGACGTCTGTTCAAAGCAGTTGTAGCTTCATCTGCTGCTCGGGTATGTGACGTAAACGACTCGGTGTGGAGTTATAGCAAAAAAGTAACCCTTGGTGGAATCAAGAGGTGAAAGATGCTATTGATGCTATAAGTCTTATAAAGATGCTGTAAGTCCGCAGCCCTCACGGTGTCAAAGTCCAAAATGGAATCTTGAGGAAATTTCGGGCATAAACAGGATTCCAACTACTGGCAAGAAAACAAAGTGTTGTGCCAAACTATCCAGCGTCGTCTCCGCGGCAGAAACTATACTGCTAGACAATTGTTTACATTAAACTTCGCGAAATTATGCAACCATAATTTGGCAAAGTTTAATGTCAACAATCGTTTCTCACGTCACATAGCACCTATATGACAAAAAAATCTTTAAACCTTCATTTTTTAACAGTACAGGCGATTGAAAAATAAACTTCTCGACGACAGAAAAAAACGCAAAACCAACGTCGAGACTATGCATTTTTTAGGCCACAAGCAGGTGGAGGTGAGAGCAGAGTCAAAGATTTCGCTGCTGGACTCCTGGTCATTATAACATTCTCCGGCCACAACGACCGTTGATCAACATGCATTCGTTGGAGGAGGCTGATTTACAGCAAGTCGCCTGCAGTTGTACAGCAATATACTCGAGCCAAATACATAAAAACATACCAGACACTTACAGCATTTGATAATTCTTTGCTATCAAGGATAGAAATACTGTTATTTTTCGCCTTAATACAGCGAATCAGTCCACAATTTTCCACACCGCTGAATGACGTCAGATGATTGTCAGATACATCCAAGGTGAGCAATGACGTCACCGTTTTCAAACCCATGACGTGGATCAAAGAGTTGTGGGAGAGTCTGAAGAAAATCCAAAACACCCGCATCACTGCTATTTATTCAAAAACCATGAGAAGGTTTTTATCTTGAAGAAGCAGTGCTTATTAGGAAGCTAATAAGTCAGTAACCTCGAGCTTTTTATTCCAAATGAGTTTGTGCTTCACGTGTTTTTTCGTAAAACACAGAATGAAATTTGCTGTTTTTTCCTAAAAAACAAGCTCTGTCGATATTAACTTGTGAACGATTGAACGTAATGACTAGCGTACGCGAAGAGTGATCATGGCATGTGAACTCTATTGTTGCGTGCTGCCACAGTGCGAAGCTTTGCGCACATGCCGTTCGGGCGTTCCGATCGCAACAGCTCCAGTAATTCCAGCACCGAACGAACAGCCTCCCAGAATCGTCAACTGATCAAAACGATATCGCAGTCGCACATCAAGTTATTACAGATGATGTAACATCTCGAATCGCGTACCTCAAATGACGAAGGCTTTTGAAAGAAGGCAAGTTGTGCAATTTGGTGATGTGGTTGTGCGACAAGTCGAGGTAGATGAGATTGTTGCATCCATCCAAACCATGTATCGAGGTGAGGTTGTTGCAGGAGGCCAGGAGAGATTCAAGTCTGTTCATTCCGTCGCATGAGATCAGGTTGATATTGTTGCGAGATACATCCACATGCTGACGATGAAGTTGTAGAAAGATGAAACAACGTACGAACACAGGTACCACAAGGCTCAAAGCCACGAAAAGCATCTCACCAGATGCTGGATAAAAAATAACTTACGCAGAAGATTTAAATACGGCATACGCCCGTAAACCACAAAAGTTATTCGTACAAAATGGAAAAATATAACAGAGCTCTTGAGATCATGTTTCAAAAGCTTGCCTACGTGAAGCTTCCATGAAACTGATACCTGTTTACTTCAGTTCTGTAAAATAGTGGAAGTAATTTTAAGCGGCCGAAACAAATTGTGAGAACCACTCACCCTTAAACTAGGACAAGCTTGTAGACCTTCTACAGAGACTAGACCACATCCATACAGAGTGAGATGTGTCAAACAAGTGCAACGTTGAACATGAAGTAGATTCTTTCCGCTGGATTCTTTCGCATTGATATATATTCGGCTTAGCGTTGGCAAATTCCGATCTTCTTTACAACTTGGCCACATTCCTGACAGGCGAGACAAAGATCACGTCACATAAATCGGTAGCTTACATTCCATCGCGTCTACCAATAAAGCATTTGACTAAAAAGTTAAAAAAGTATTTGACTCTAAAAAGGTTTTTACGCGCAAGTAAAGAGCGAAAAGCAGTGATTCCTCAATTAGATTTTGATTTACAAGATTCAAATATCATAAACACTGCATGAAAGTCCACTTGGTCGAAAAATAGAAAGACCGAAAACCGCAGCCAATCATCGCTTCAATAAAAACAAAAGGTTGAATAAGTTCGTCTTCGATGGTCATTGTTCAGAGTTGCCTCTCATGGACAACAAGCAACAATGCACCTGGTGTCAAGCACCACTTATACAATGTTCGCCTCATACATGTTGTTATACACCAGTACTATTCACAATTGGCTTCTGTACCATGCAATGCGTATCCACAAGAACTAGTGTAAAAATTGTTCCAGCTTCAGAAGTACGTTGATCAATGACAACTGCTTTCAGTTTATAGTTATACAAGTTCATAAAAGCAAATAAAAAACTACAAGGTTACCATTTGATTTATTGTTTCTCGAACTAGCCCATCAACAGAAATCGCATTCCTTCAATAAAACAACAAGGCTTAGCATCTTAACGCCTAAGTAATCTGTCTGCAAAAAACATTGACATATACGAGTATTTCAAGAAAAGAAAACTTTTTTTCATCAGAGTTTCCCCCACAAGTGTTTTAAAACAGCGCTTGAAAATGTTTTCTGACGCTTTTCACCTAATTTCTTCAAACCGAAGAAATCGAAAAACTTTTAAGTCAGAAGAACAGATCTCGACTAGTACAGCAGGTAGAAATCATCCTTACCGTTCACCAACTCCTCTTCCGTCAAGGGTGGTAGACGCTTTGCAGCAGATGACTTTCTGATCCCTCGTCGTAAATTGGCAAGTCTGGAAACTGGAGCCTCACGAACTGCATCGCTCTGCCTCAGACAGTGAGATCTCCAAATCGTCAGCGACTCGAGGGCGTTTTTGTCGCAGCAGGTGTCGGGGGGGCGATCCTGGGGGTTGTTGCTTGTTTGCGGTGGGCTGTCAATGCTCGACGACAGTGGGCTGGAAACCGGAATCGCAACCAGGTCGTTCGATCCCAAACCGACTCTTCCAACACCGGCTAGTTCTTCAGTGCATGAAGTTTGCTCGGCTGGCACGGGATGTGACGTCACCATCAGGTCATCAACCGTTTCGCTAAAAGCGTAAGGTGACGTGTTTCTACTGCATTCGATTTCATTTTCTTTCTCAATTGATTCAGGCAGATCAGAGACATTGACATTGATCAAGGGCTGATGCAGACCTTCGGAGTTGCGACTTACTGCATTCCCACCAGCGTCATCGTCTCCCATCCTTGCTGTTGACATTCCAAGTTCGGGATTATTTTGAAAACCCTTAATGGGATCAATAGGAATTTTATCTTCTTCTGGAACTGAAATTTCAGTCTGTTTGTTATCATCACCATGATGTTGAATGAATACGTCTTTCGACTCTGTCATATCCGGTTTTCGATGATCATGAATGGCAATGTTCTTGTTCGTTTCGTCAAAATCAATAACGCGCGAGTCTTCATGCATGGCTGAGCCTGATGCACGATATAAATCGTTGTTTGGTTTCGAAACCTGAACTGGAGCGGAACCTGCATCAGTCAAGTGTTCTCTGTCGTGGCCATCTTCACGCCGAGGTGTGATAACTTCCAATGGAGCAACTTCTGTCATTCTTCCAGCAGCGGGCATTTGATTGACAGGTGGACTCGGTTCGCAAGATGCACGCCTCGAGTCATCGTCGGAAACAGCAGCAACAGAATTCCTTGCATCGAATACGTCAAGAGCGTTTTTGGTGATGGTTGAAGTTTCTCGAAACACGTTTGCGTCGACAGAAGACGCAGAACCGGATGAGAAAACATTTGACGCACTTCCGCTGGATTCCAGGTCTTCCGATTTCTCATCAATTTCGACAAAGCTGTTTCTTTCCGCTTCAGTGAGCGCACTTCCCAAACCTTCATCCGCACGTGACACCTGTTCATTGCGCGACCGGCTATCACTTAGCACAACAGACTTCCCAAGCTTAATCAAGTCTTTGTCAATATCATCTAAAATACCTACAACCTTCTTGTTGTGGGAAGAGCGAACACTGGCTTCGCTTGGCTCATTACTGTGTTCAGATCCTTTGACTTCATCATGATGATCATCGTCTTCATCATGATGATCATCGACTTCATGATGATGATCAACGACTTCATCATGATCATCAACGTCACCATGATGATCATCGTCTTCATTATGATGATCATCATCTCCATGATGATCATCGACTTCATCACGATGATCAACGACTTCATCATGATGATCATCATCTTCATCATGATGATCATCGTCTTCATCATGATCATCGTCTTCATCATGATCATCGTCTTCATCATGATGATCATGATCTTCATCATCATGAGTTGGTAAGCTTTCATCAGTCCTGCTTTCTTCAGACAGGGTTAGTGGAATGATTTTTGAGTGGTCCTCCGAGGAAAAAGCCAGCATATTCAAATCATTATTGATAGCTTTCAATATTGTCGACGATTTGGTTGAGTCTTTTTGTTTCAACATGGAAACTCTCTCTTCACAGTCATCACCATCAGATGGTTTATCCACATAAGCTTCAGGTGTCACTGGACCAGAATGACGCTCCTCAGCCTTTGTGGGCGATCCATTAATTTCACATTTTTCAAACGATGGCAAACTTTCATTTACCTCCTCATCTTCATCGTCGTCACTCGACGTGTTTTGGGAAGAAGTTGAATGATCATCTGGTTCCTGTTGAACAGCGGGCGTGCACAATGACGTTGTAATTGCCGAAATGGAATCAATGTTTTTTGAGGCAGGTTCTGAACCGATGACGTTTTCAACCACTTCCGGTTCATGTGAAACGTTTGGGTTTTCTTGATTTTTGCCTTCAGACCAGATGTTAAGTTTTTCTTCCTTTCTCACTTCTTCCAACTTTTGTTTCAAAATTCCTCCATACCGCTTCCTCACCAAATGTCCACGAACTTGCGCCTGAAAAACAATTGTTTTAACCACAACCCACAATGACAAACATACAACTGTACTTGCTTCTTATCTACTCACAAACACAGAGTCTTCAACAGCATTTCGCAAGCACAACTTCAACAGTTTTCAAAAACGACTGCAGTTAATGATGGAAAGCAGGGTTTCTGTTCGCTTTTTATTGGAGACACGACGTTTTCGCTTTTCAAGTCATCATTGACCATCATTCAAATGCTTTTCTTTCACTTATACCAAGAATTATACTGAGCATCACAGCTGATAAACGGGAGATTTTTCAAAGTCTGTGATCAAGTCACGTACAGCTGCGACTGCTTAAAGATGAACCAGATTATTGATTTTTTACCTGAATCAGCACAGCAGCGTTATTATTGCGCTCTTGCTCATAAAATGATTTCTGGCGATTGAGATCGATCAATATTTTCCTTTCTGTGTCTTCGAGTTGTGCGAAGTAAGATTCTGAGGCAAGTCGCTCAGACTCTATGTCGTCCATTCGCATTGCCACTTCTTTTTCATAAGATTCTTCAACTTCCTATTGCAAAACGCAGAGCCCAACAAATAGTTATTAATGTGCTTTATTAAATTATTATCTACGTATGGTACTGACATACACAATATCAGCAATTACAGCCTCTGTTTGCACCATTCAAAACCCAGAAATTCGTAGCATACCGAACAAAAACAACACCCGACAGATTATGTTCCCGACGAAGGAGGACCCACATCATTCAGTTTATTGAGTGATTGCATTCGTACAGGAAACAAGCTCCTTACGACAAAACCACAGCAAGCGATACGCACTTAAAACAAAAGGTCTGATTAAAAATAATATGTCGAATGAATTTCAACATTCAAGTATGTACTTTCCACAATGGGTGTAAGCAAGGAATCGATCAGCAAATTTTCAATAGGAAATCGATTTCACGTAAAATTACGCATCCTCAGTCCTTATTCAAATAGAATCTTGTAGAAAAGACTCAGATTCTATTTGAATAAGGATTGAGGATGCGTAATTTTACGTGAAATCGATTTCCTATTAAAAATTTGCTGATCGATTCCTTGCTTACACCCATCGT
>JGI24159J19872_10010515_pt1 | contig 12130 bp, 6 predicted proteins | sample Ectturendosymbi4_FD_19872 | JGI IMG/M metagenome (IMG submission 19872)
CTGATCGTAAACCTGTCACCTGTGCTATGCTAACAACAGAATCATACTAGCCTACACGATAATTATGCAGAGTATTTACATCTCTATGATGTCATAATCCCATCTAACACTAACCAGTTTGTGACAAGTATGATATCATAAATTCTTCATCTAACCAGTTTGTAAGTGCGATGTTAAAATCAGAGATATTACTGCGGAGCATGTTAGGCCTCGCGCCCCCCTTGGAAATGGGCTTACGCCCCCCTGGTTAAGAACCACTGCTCTAAGGTGAGACAGCCAAATCATCCAACTGATCCAAGTTAACGAAACATCACATGACAGTACGAAGTGAGGCTGTTGTCAGAAGACACACACAAAAAAGTGTGTCTGTTCAGATTTGCAAAGCCGGATGATAAGGTATTTCTTCGGATTGATAATATGCATCGAGCATACTGCCCCTTCCACCTTCACCAACCATTTTGAAAGCAAACCAAGTTGCTGAATAATTATATCAAACTGTGAATATTAGTAACATAAGGTTTCATGCTTAACATTTGTGTGACGAGTTGTCATGTTCGATTTGCTATAAATACCAATAAATTCCTGAAAAAGTTAAATCCAGATTTTTTCACAATTTTGTGCGAACTTAACTGGGATACTGCAAGCAGTTCATACATTACCTAAATAAATTATCCAAAACTCTAATAAAAAAATTCCTTGTAAATTGAATAGTGTCCACAAAACACAAATTTCAGATGCAGGTTAAGCAAGGATTAGGTGCAACAATTTGCCACTTCGCGGCGAATTTTGAAGCGTCCATTGGTTTTCCACTCCTTCAGTGTCTCGTTTTTGCGTACCGAGCGGTAGCATGGTACACTACGGCAATGCAACTGTTTACTCGTTGAATGTGAACTGATGCTAGTAGGCTGAATCAATCCAAGTTGATCCATGTGAATGCAGTGATTGTTACACCCTTGAGTGCAATGTTTTCAAGAAAACAAATTCTTTTCATGATGTCATAAAGGGGCAATCATCCTCAACTTGTGGCCCACTGGAAATTTCAATAAGCTTCCCAGCAAATTTACATTTTTTCAGGCCCTGTACATTATTCAAAACTGCATAATTTGATGGTTGGTGCATAACGCGATGCATGATGACTTGATGTAGCTTTAAGAGTCCTGCGCGGGTCGGGTTAACCCGCACAGGTTGTTGATACCCACATTTGCGGGGTGGGAACCTGTGCTGCTATGCGTGCGGAGCGGGTTGAATTTGTTGCGGGAAAGTTGGGAGCAGGTTGAGATATACTTTGTGCGGGTAATTGAGTGTTGAGCCAAAACACATGAACTCAATCAGCTCAAAAATCGCAAAACACTTGGATGTACTGAAGTTGCCAGCATTGCACTTAGGGCAGTAGGCCTGCAGCAATTATTCCATTATGACATAACAACCCATTGTTGCAAATAATTAGCTCAGGCTCTTGTCATGTGGTGGGTAAGTGACCAGCTCTGTAAGATCTTAGTGTCAGATTTGTTGCTGAGAAAGGATTTCTTTCCATAGACAGTGACCATTTTCCAATGCTACCATCATACTTGGTGAGGAATAATTCAGTCCAGCAGCCCTTCTAAATGGAAAAGTCAACGCTTAATGTACAGCTATTCACAACTGAATTGAAACGTGTTTTTTTATCACCTCAAATGTGTTGACTGTAAAAGATCAAATCTGTGGAAAAGTTTTGGTTTGGTTGCCAATGAAAAGAATGACTAGCTTGATTTTGTTGCTTGTTAGACTTTGTTAGACTCAGGTGTTATGAGTAGGGCAAGTTTTTTCAAGTTTTTTCGCAGCTTCTGAAATATGCAGAATTTTATGTAGTACAAAGTTTTAACACTTTGAGAGCCGGCCTACGAATATATTGTACCTAGATTCGGCCTAAAACCAGCAGTTTTCAGCTGCCTTACCAACGCCATAGCTCCTCTGCCCATTGCGCTAGAGAGCTGTTCAAGTGCTCAAACAGATTCGCCAGTCTTCTGGTCTGCACTCGAAAAAAAGTTTTTTGGTTGGGAGTGTTGGATTTTTTCTGAGTGACGTCATAAGTGAAGTACTTTTTGGGTCATTTTGGCTCATGTTACCTGGCCTAGGGTCCAACCGCTAGGCCAAAGTATTTCGCTGAAGTTTTCATTGGAAACTAGGCTCGAGTCCAAATGTTTTGAGCCTTTGATCAAGTTTCTAGCGTTTCTGGTTCAAAAGTTATGATCTACAATAAACAAATTAATTAATTAACTAATTAGTCAAATTATTTTATTACTTTAGATCATAACTTTTGAACCCGAAACCTCAGCAAGTCATGCAAAGTATCAAAAGACTCAGATTGTAGCCTAGTTTCCAATAAAAACTTCAGCGAAATACTACCATCTAACAGTTGGCGCCCAAGACCAGGAAAAGTGGGCCAAGGTAGCCCAAAAGTTCTTTGCTTATGGCATCACTCACAAAAAATCCACATGCCCCATGCAAAGCAATTTTTTAGAGTGCAGACTAGAAGACTTGCCACGTCTTTTGAGCCTTTTACCAGGTCTGAACCGCTGACCAGACCGGAGAAATTCCCGCGCTAAGCCACATGCGTTTCAGTGTTTTTTTTCTCGAAAATCCCCGAAAGCGGCCAGACGCCGAAGTGTTAAGCTGGTTGAGGAATTCTATATTGCAACTTTTTTCTTTTTCACATGCAACGTTTATCAAGTAGGACAATTGCGCAAAATGTGAAAGTATTATTAAAAAAAATATTCCTTAGAACTATTTCAGTGTGGTTATGCTCTCTTTGATAACCGATTTGGACTGAATAGTGACCAGAAAGCAATTGTAGAAATGACATGGCCAAACATCATGCTAAGCAATGTCATGCAGTGTGGAGCAAAGTTTTAGCATGCTACGCAAACTGTTGCTAGTGATCGCCATTTCTGTTGGCAAAAGATCGCCAAATAATGTTTGGAAATATTGAGCATTACATGTAAATAAATTGTTTGAGTAAATCACCGTTGTGTAAAATGCTTGTGCATAAATGCCACTTTTACTGCAACTTTTGTTAAAAATAAATGCATATTTCTCACGATCTTATTGCAAAACACAACACCTGAGTTATTTGTAGTTAACGGACAGCTGCGGGTTTGAGACCGAGTAAGTACAGGACAGGTGCGGGTTAAAAGTGTGTGGGTGTGGGCAAGATTTCTCAAATTCATGTGGGTGCGGGCGGGGCATGATTGAATTTTAAAGGTGCGGGTTGGGAGGGGTCAAAAAATTTCAACCTACGCAGGACACTTGTAGCTTTACAATAAATCATTACATTTGTGCAGCTCCAAAATTGAACATCTATGTTGATGTAAGTAGCAAATCAAACATCATTTTATATTTTATTAATGAGGTTTCAAATTACTTTACATATAAAAAATGCAAAAACATGATTTGGAATTGTAATGAAAAACTTCAGTTCAGTTTTGTTATACTCCTAGTTTTTTTTCGTTGAGACATTTCAGTCATATTTTTAGTGGGACTTTTTGGTCACTGATACATTTCAGTCATTTGTACCCAGGGGCGCATCTAGGGGGTCTGTTTGGCTGTTATGACAGACCCCTTTGAACTGCAGGTACTCAGCATTAAAGCCGATAAAATATCAAACACTGTAACTGCAGGTCTCTAATCCGGGTGTTTTCGACCAGGCAACAGCCTACACTTCCATTCAAATGTTGCATAGTACTATTACAAAACAACAACATTACTGCCTTGTCTAAATAGCGCCTGCGCAGTGACATGAAGCAATCCACATTTTTGAACACTCGAAAGTGATATTGTGTCGAATGCACGTGTTTCTGAATTTCCTCCTCTGGCAGCGCCGGCTCTAATGCTGTCGGAATCGCGTACACTGCCACGCACACGCATGAGCTGTTTTGTAATATTTCGCTTCATGGCGAGAGGACAGTCTCCAATCACAATCGTTTCNTTTTGCAGTTTCAGGCTCATTTTATCTGCTGTTTACACCTACTGGGTTATGATAAAATTAAGGTCAGGCTTTCCTCAGTGTCAAGCCAAGTAACGTGGGTTCGTTTCCACTGAAACTATATTTTTATAAGCAACTTCTCATATTCAAAAGCACAACAACTAGCCTCACTATGGCCGCATTATCTGAACAAAATATCAGTCAAGCGTCGCATTTTGAAAATAGCATTTTTAGAATTAAGTAGTTGACAATGTTGTTTGCTGCACAAGAAGTCCTATCTTGATTTTGAGTAATTCACTTTTACACTGTGATGCGAAGTAATCACAGCAACTGCAACTCAATCTTTCTCGGCAGTGATTTTGCAAGCATATTTATAACACCGCCACAGTTGATAGTCATCGCTCCCCAAACGCAGTTGTGCAGCTGGTTATCAGCATCGATTTTATAAGTGTATGTACGTACTGGATAAGCAGCTCTCATTGTTGTATGGCTGACATTTGCTGAACATTTGACAAGCTAAGTATCTTTTCAGCACCATATTTGTTAGAAACAACAGCGATTGTGATGTAATAAATGCGCTGTGCCCGGAAGCAATGATAGCTTGGAAAATTTTTTTCTTATGCGTTTTCACAATGAAATCAATACCACTATCTATTCTACATACAGTCAGACCAGGGGTGCATCCAGGTGGTCTGTTCGGCTCGCATGACAGGCCCCTTTATAGCACAGGTAGGCTACTCAGCACTATAGCTGATGATAAAATATCAAATGCTGTCACTATAGGTCTCTAATGCGGGTGGTTTGGAACAAGCAACAGCCTACATTTCNCTTTTAACGTTGCATAGTACTATCATGAAACAACGTCTCTGCCTTGTCTNAATGACACCTGCGCAATTCAGATTTTTGAACACCTTAAATTAATATTGCGTCGAACCCACGTGTTTCGGAATTTCCTCCTCTGGCAGTGCCAACTCCAATCCAAGCAACGCTGTCAGAAGCTTGTACACTGCCAGGCACATGCAAAGCTGTTTTGTAATATATCGCTTCATGGTGAGAGGACTCAGTGGCCAGTCGCGATCGTTTTGTTTTGCAGTCGGCCTAAATTTTATCTGCTTTTTACATCTACTAGGTTACCACTAAATCAAATAAGCTAAGGCCTTCCTCAGCATCACACCAAGTAATGCGGGTTCGTTTCAACTTCAGCTATATCTATACGAGGAATTTCTCATAATGAAAGGCGTGACAGCAAGCCTCAGAAATTGTGGTCGCAAATTGTGGAAGTGCTGCATTTCGAAAACAGCTCTTTTAAATTGAGCAGTTGACAATGTTTTCTGCGCAAAATGTCCTATACCTATTGATTTTGACTAAGTCACTTTTACATTACGATGTAAAATCATCAGAGAAATTGCAACTCAGTTGTTCTTTTCTGCAGTTATTTGCCAAGTATAATTATAGAACTGCCATCTTTGATATACAGTGGTCCACAGACGCAGTTGTGCAGCTGATTGTCAGCTTCGGTTTTGCAAGTGTGTGTACGAATGGATAAACAGCTCTCATTGCTGTATGGATGATATTTGCTGAATGTTCGACAAACTAAGTATCTTTTCAGCACCATGTTCCTAAGAACAAATATCGATTGTGATGTAATCAATGCGATGTGACCAAAGGCAATGATGATTTGGAAATCTTTCCTTGTGTGTTTTGATAATGAGGCCAATACCACTATCTATTCTAAATAGTTACTTGTGCTAGGCTACTAGCCCTACTAATCATTGTAATGAAGTTTGATTGGTATGATTTTAGGTAGAGCTCGATCGATAAGGCTTTTTGGGCCGATACCGGTATTGTTATTTTTCATTGCCGATGCTGATATTTTGCAATCACTGAAACCACAGTTGAAAGACAATACTTCAGTGGGATGAAGAAGCGTACCACATGGAATTCTGTGCAAACCTGGGTCACTAAGATAGTCAAAAACCACAGATTTGTTCGCAGGCAGCCATCTGCTTACCGCGCAATACCTGGGAGCAAATGTTACGTCATCGTCCTGTTTATTGGGACGATTGCAGAGTGGTCCGAATATTGCGCACAGTTGATGCAGTCGGAGGGCTGGGCATCGCAAGGAACAGTACAGAGAATTTGCGTTAATTAATCATACACAAAATAGCAACTTGGGTTTCCGAACACTCTGTGCAGAAAACTGGCGTAGCAAGGTATCTTTGAAAAGGGGAATAGGCTAGGAATTCAAATCTGACATCATTTTTGTGATTTGGGTAAATTTTGGAGTAATGACCTTTTGACCTATAACTTGACCTTCAAATTGACCCCGTGGATCAAATTAAAAAACGCTGATGACCATCGGATATCACAGCCCGATTTGTTACCTACAATATATCAAAATACGGAATGCGAAAAATTTTTTGTTTTTCAGTAATAACAAATTGAAAATAGCATATGTAGACAATTTTGATTAAGTTCATACAAATCAAGTACAGAGCAAGTCTTCAAAATGCCATCATTTTGCCATACACAACTTCAATACCAGGGTTAAGGGTACAGTTAGTTCTCAGGACATTGCAGAAGGTCAAATTAACATGGTAAGAGTATACTTCCATGGTGAAATGACATTGTTGAAAGGTTATGTACCCAACTGAATGTATGTTACCTACGGGTCATTCCATGTCAAATCACACAAAAAAAAGGCAATTCTAAACCCTACCCTTTCAGAATTCAATGAAATTTGGCATACAAGTTGATTTTGGCACCCAAACCTCAAATCTAAAATTTTTCGTTGATCGGATGATCGGTTTCCGAGATATGGGGGGTTAATTTTTTAAAAATTTAGAGAAGGCAAAGGGGGGTGCCCAACTTCAAAACCCCATGTCTATTGAACTAGTGGTCCAATCTGGAAAAGTAAGGTATCTTTGAAAAGGGGAAAAGTCAGGAATTCAAATCTGACATCATTTTTGTGATTTNGGAAATTTTGGGATGATGACCTTTTGACCCATATTTTGACCTTGAAATTGACCCCGTGGATCAAATTAAAAAATGCTGATGACCATCGGATATTACAGCCCTATTTGTTACCTACAATATATCAAAATATGGAATATGTAAAATTTTTTGTTTTTGAGTAATAACAAATTGAAATTGGCATATGTAGTCAATATTGGCTAAGTTCACGCAAATCAAATGCAGAGCAAGTCTTGTAAATGCCATCATTTTACCATGCACAAGTTCAATGCCAGGGTAAAAGTTACAGTTTGTTTTTAGGACATTGCAGAAGGTCAAATTAACATGACAAAAGTATATTTCCATGTGCATAAAGGAACATGCAGTTAGTTCTGGTTCATTTTTTTTTGTTCTTTCTCTTTCAGTTGTTGAGATCTTGCATTTTTCTATTTTTTGGGTTGTTTACATGGAAAAGCTCATAGAGGAAGCGTCAAACAACAATTGATTCAATTTTTTTGTCATTTTTGTGAATGATGAGGCTAACTGCAACTTTTGACCAACTTATGTAGAGATCTGAGACATTCGCCAAATTTGGTACGGCTTATATAATCATTTCAATAAACAAAGGTTATCAGTTGTTTATGTACAGAAATGTCATGACCGAAATTTCTCATGACTGAAACAGCCCGGGCCTAAACGGCTAGATCGAAATGTTGCATATTTGGTCAGTTCACTCCTTCAAAGTGGTGACGCTTGGTATGCATGTGAACAACAAACAGAGAAAAGCCATTCCCACACAACTTCTGCAGCTTCACATCATGTTAATGTGCATTTCCTAGCACTTCAGCATCTATAAAGTGTATTTTTTCAACAAATGGTTTGTTACGGTCCAACAATCTGAAACAGGTTGAGTGCAGAAAAGGCAGAAAATTTAGTCAAAATACACTGATTTACAGAGATGAAAAAGATAACCAGTAAATTTTACTCAATCTGTTTGAATTGTTCTTGTGTCTTCTTTCAATTCTTTCAACTTCTGCTGCTGTTTGTTTTCTTTGATTTAAAAAAATATTATAGTTGACTCCACAAGTTTGCTGCTTATGTAACTTTTCACTATTCTGTAGATTTTTAAAAGAAAAATGAAGTATATGTGGGTTTAAGAGAAACGGGTGTATTTTATTAGGCCAGGTTCAATTACATCAACCCTGGTTTCTGTACTCTTCAAATTGTTACAAGTGGTCTGCAGCACCCATTCCCACTTGCTTGCACCGTGGGCTGTTTTGTTTTTACAGTGATGGCTGTACCGGTGGTGGGTCAATGGCAGCACTGCACATTTAACTATACCCTTGTACCCACCCAACAACGCAGAGCATGAGGCAGGATAGCCCACAAGTACCATTTTTTCAGTCTTCAGTATAAGCTGGCTGGGAATCGAACTCAGCCTACCAGCTTTGATGGCTGACTCAAGCATAACCAACTGTACCAACCAGTTAGTCACACAAAACTTTGAGATCATTATTTTTTCTATGATAGATATTTTGAAATACCAATAACAGGTGGTGTTTCTGTCTATCAAAGCAAAGATCCAGACAATCAGATGTTTCAAGATTGAAGTTCCTACAGATGTGCAAAACCTGTGGCATCACAAAATATGACGTCAAAGCCTGGTTAACACGTTTTGAGCCAGTGTACAGATATATCATGCTTTGAAATCACGCATTGAGCTAATTTTTAGTCAGTTTGCAAAAGTTCTCTATAACTTGTCAGTCGATTGTGCTAAAGAGCCAAACCCTCAAAAGGCACAGCGAGTCTTCCAGGTTGCAATGAAAAAAAATTTTTTTGTTTTCTATTTTTTGTGGGTGATGTCATCAACGGGGAAGGTTTTTGGCCGTTTTGGCTCAGGTTACCTGGCTGGCCCTGAGCCCAAACCACTACATGAAAGTATTTCACTCAAATTTTTATTAGAAACGAGGCTAGAATTTAAGTCTTTTGAGCTTTTGATCAGCTTTGTAACACTTTTGGGGTAAAATTACCAATTTATTTTTGTAAAATTATAAATTTTGGAAAAATTACCAAATTTATATTTTTGGCCAGATGTAACTTTTGAACCAGAAATGCTAGAAACATATACAAAGCTCAAACAACTCAAATTCTAGCCTAGTTTCCAATAAAAACTTGAGTGAAATACTTCCTCTAGCGGTTGCACCCAGGGCCAGGTAACTTGAGCCAAAACGGCCAAAAACAGACTCCAGTTATGACGTCACCCACAAAAACAAACAAAACCCAAAACATTAAAGCCTTTTTTTGCAAACTAGAAGACTCGCCAAATCTTTTGAAGGATTAACAGCTCTCTAGCACAATCAACTAGCAAGTTATGAACGTGCTAAGACTTCGCCAATATGTGAAATTACACCTTTCAGCAAAACTTGGCCAGCTCCAAAGGTGTTGAATTGGTAAAATGATATTGCTTGAAATCAGTGGCGCATCTACAGCCTGGAAAAAAGGGGTCTGTCATGGAACAGCAGCTTTTATACCACTTTTCAGCATATAACTACACTTTCTTTTAAGACTAGAAATCAACCGATGAATTTTGCAATGTTGCCAAAGCATTCACATCGGTAATATTTGCTCAAGTAAAAGCCGCTACGCTAGTTTTCTGCATGGAGAATTTGGAAACCCAAGTTGCTATTTCATCTATGATTAATTAACGCAAATTCTTTGTACTGTTCCTTATGCCACGCAGCCTTCTGACTGCATCAAGTAGTGCGCAATATTCAGACCACCCCTCAAATTTCCCAATAAACTGGTCTGTAACATTCGCTCCCAAGTTTTGTGCAGTAAGCTGATGGGTGCCTGCAAGCAAGACCGTCGTTTTTGAATATCTCAGTGACCCAGGTTTGTGCAGAATTCCATATTATAAGCTTCTTAATCGCGCTGAAGTATTGCCTTTCAACTGTGGTTTGAGTGTTGCAAAATATCGGCATCAGTTTATCAGCAATGAAAAATAACATCGGTATCGGTCCAAAAATGTCTCATTGATCAAGCTCTACCTAAAATGCAATCAATCAAACTTGATTAGTATGAACAGCTAACTACTTAGAATAAATATTATAGTGGTTCTTAACGCATTGTCAAAACACACAAGGAAAGATCTCCAAATTATTATTTCTTTTGGTCACAGTGCATTTATTACATCACAATCGATATTTGTTCCTACAAACATGGTGCTGAAAAGATATTTAGCTTGTGGAACATTCAGCAAGTGTCAGCCATACAGCAATCAGAGCTGTTTCTGCATATGTACATACACTTATAAAATCGAAGCTGTCAATCAGCTATGCAACTGTGCCTGTTGAGCGCTGTCTATCAAAGATGGCAGTGTTATAAATATACTTGGGAAATCACAGCAGAGAAGAGCAACTGAGTTGCAATTGCTCTGATGGTTTTACATCGTAATGTAGAAGTGACTAACTCAAAATCAGCATAGGACATTTTGCACAGAAAACAACATCATTAAATGCTCAATTTTACAAAAGCTATTTTTGAAATACAATGCTTGACTGATGTTTTTGTCTAGATAATACGACCGCAATTTCTGAGGCTAGCTGTCGCACTTTTCATTATGAGAAATTCCTTATAAAAATGCAACATAAGTTGAAATGAATCTGCATTACTTGGAAACAAACCCGTGTTTACTTGGTGTGATGCTGAGGAAAGCTTAAAAAAACTCATTTGATTTAGTGGTAACCTGGTAGGTGTAAACAGCAGATAAAATTTAGGCTGAAACTGCAAAACAAAACGATCGCGATTGGACACTGCCTTTTCGCCATGAAGCAAAACATGATTAAACAGCTCTGCATGTGCACGGCAGTATACGAGCTTCTGACAGCTTTGCTTGCAGTAGAGTTGNTACTGCCAGAAGAAAAAATTCAGAAACATGTGGGTTCGACACTATCAATTCGAAGTGTTCAAAATTATGAATCGTTTCATGTCATAGNGCAGGCGCCATTTAGACAAGGTAGGGACGTTGTTGTTTTGTAATAAGTGTTATGCAACATTAGAAGGGAAATGTAGGCTGTTGCCCATTCTAACCCAACCACATCAAAGACCTGCAGTGACAGTGTTTGATTTTTTATCATCAGCTTTAATGCTGAGTAACCTAACTTCGGTACAAACTAAAAGGGGTCTGCCACAACAGCCAAAAAGACCCCCTGGATACACCCCTGGTTGAAAAGTCCTAAAGCGGCTTTTACACGTAACACATATTTATTCGATAATTCATTGTTTCAAAGCTTTCAGAGAAAGTTCACATGAAGCCAACTATACAAATTTTATATTGAATTCAATGTTGTATCTTTGTTCACAAAAGTTTCAGTTCAATTGGCATCAAACATGTAACCAAGCAACATCTATATTCCGATCCTGAACTGAGTCAAAGAGCAAATTTGTCAACTACTGAAGGAGCAATTCATGTTTTTGAACACTTTAAATTGATATTGCATACAACCCACGTGTTTTGGAATTTCTTCCTCTGGCAGTGCCAATTTAGTTATTCACATTATTACACAAAAACCTGGCGTATGAGTAAGTTTTCAAATTTCAAGATCCACAGGCGTATCATCCGTAGCCACTGCCAATTAAAAATCATAGCAAAATATTCAAATTGCCGCAATTTGAAAAATTCAACTCACAAATCCCGATTTTTGAAGTTTTTGAAAAAAAGGCAAGCCAAACGATAAATTATTTTTGCTAATGAAGCAGATGTCACGATTGAAAAATTTGGGGAATATCAGTATTGGCTATCAGTTCATGAAGATGAATGGCTCCAAAAAAGCTATATTGGTCGATCTCTATTCTATTCTCCACCACTAAACTTACTCAACATATGCTTCCGTATGATTTAGTTTTATAAATAAATGTTTTCGTCACCATGATGCTTTCCTGCATGCGCTATTTTTGTGTTGGTTATTCATTTTACTTGCATTCTCTGTTGCCCTCTCATTCATGACTAGTAGTACTACTAAATGAAAGGGCGTGCCTGGTAGCAATATAGGCTATAGCCTATAGGCTTAAGTACTTGCACTGTACCACAAATTGAAAATGAGATGACCTGAACTTGAAGCAAGTTGAGAAATGGGATTCTAGAAATGTACAAAAATTGCATAAAAAATGTTGCGACAAAACCAAGAAGATCGATGTGAATAAAGTTTACTTGAAAAT
>JGI24159J19872_10010516_pt1 | contig 12130 bp, 7 predicted proteins | sample Ectturendosymbi4_FD_19872 | JGI IMG/M metagenome (IMG submission 19872)
CGAGACTCGCAAAAATGGGACTAAGTCTCGAGACTCCCTGAAGCTTGAATGTTTTTTGTCAGGGCGGTTGCGGTAAACGCTCCTTGGGCAGGTGCGCTAGTCACTGCGAGTCACTCCAAGGCCGTGGTCGTGGATTGAACGCTCAACCTTCGAATTACCATCCACGTTTATGATCATGTTGTGGCAGAATATGTAGAACTTTTAGTTGTTTGGAATGCAGTTTTCAGACTAACTTGCTCTTTGACATTGACTGTTTGCACAGAGTGCTGTTTCTTACTTATATAGTATCAAGTTTTGCATTTATGCTTTCTAATTGTTTTTTTTTTTTCACACTTGTCTTGTGTAGTTGAGGCTACTGCTAGTGGCCCATCTTATGGAAAAAGTTTGGATGAATGGGCTTGTGACTGTGTGTGATAGAAGACTGTTCATTGAGATTCAGCTTCAGGTGAATTCATGAGATACTATAGGCTTAGTTTTCTGTTAGCTTGCTTCTGAGCAACACACATTTTTGTGTGTCAGCCTTTAATTAAAGTTGCCATTGTTGTTAAATGCTCTAAATTAAAGTCTAAAGCAAAACTAAATCAAAGACAGTAAGTTACGTAGATTCATGTTTCAAATCCCCTGCTTAACCTGTGTCCCAAATACTTGAAATAGGTTGTTTGAAATAGCCAAAGCCTTGAGTTTAACTTTCATCATAGTCATACTGATACTTAGGTCAGAATGAATCAAAATCACCATTTCGAAACATTTGCATTGCAAACAAAGAAACTTGTTTTTGTGTCAGGTGACCCCAGGGAACAACAGTGGCTCCACCACCACTTGCCGCTGGCTGTGGTCAGAGGGAATGCTGCCAGCATGATATTGGCCTGTGTGGAAGTTTGGTCTGATTTTAGCCATCAGTGTATTAGCCAGTGTTGCTGCCCACCACTTGCTTCTCTTCAAATGAAAAGCTATTGCCTTCCGAATATTCGTGTTTTCTGAAAGCGTTATTATCTTCAGTATGTTTTGCACTTTTTATAAGTCTCCCTGTGCAGTGTTGTTTCACTCACCTTTTTAGCTATCCTGACTACTACATGGCGTATGATAAAAACACAGCCTTGTAACATATCACACTTCTCTTGAAATTCCTGAGGCCATTGTTTAAAAGAAACATTTATTTCCAACGAGACATGTCAACATTATCTACATTAATAAAAAGTTTTATTTCAACATATATCTCATGCAAAGCTTTTGTGAAGATGCCATCTATATCTTTATCAAAGAAGTGTATATGTTTGTTTGTTTTATATAAATTCAGTTTCTGAAAAATAAGTTAAAACTCTAAAATAATTTTTTCCCAAAAATGCGTCAGGAAATGTCAAGTGAAGTGAAACATATCACAGCACTGTGGTTTCATCATTGGCCATGTGCAGATAATGAGACATGGGGCGATTACATCACAAATGTAATCTATTACGACTACTTGTCACATACTACTCGATTACGATTACGAATAAACAAAATCACAATGTAACCGATTACAATTACATTGAAAGTAATCACAATTATAATCGCAATTACATTTATCTTGAAATATCTTCAGAACGAAAACACAACCCATTTGTATGGTTTGACATAAGTATATGCTCAGACAACATACGATATGGATAAATGCAATAAACAAAATCAACAATCTGTAAGGATTAAGCACCAGAAAATAATCACATTAATTGTTTACTGAGAAGTTTGTGCAGTCAGCAAACAAGTGGCATAATTAGAGGGTTGAGCTATGGGTGGAAATTTAGCTGAAAGAGACCCACTGGCCACTGCAAGAAGCCCAAGTTAGCCAATACTCAGAAAAAAATATTGAGAAATGATGGTGAATACGGATGTGGATGGCTATACTTAACCTTAAAATTTCAATGGAAATGCAAAAAACAACAACCTACAGAAAAGCAAAAGATTATTGAAATTGAAATATAAGCTAATTCATGGTGCCCAGTTTTTACATTTAGCTTGCCAGGGGCAATTCGCCCCACTGTCTCCCCATCAGTTATGCCACTGCAACAAATATGTTAAATATTGATTGAAGAAAAATATTCAATGTTTAAAATGTTTGTTACAGTTGATAGCATCAACGCTTCGAATCTTTTAGTCAGTCAAACAATATCTATCAGGCTTGAACATTCAAAATTTTTGACTATTTTTTTCAAACTACGGGTCACAATGGATCGTCTGCAAGTGCAGCATAGCATTGTGTAGCTTTTCATTTGAAATGAAATGAACAGTGATGCCAGTATAGCTGCACATCTGTCTATTGGACCAAAAATCAATGGTCAACAAAACCTCACTGGTTTCTTTTGAGTTTTATTACCAGTATCCGTAAATGATCTCTATTCACATGCTAGTTATTAGCTTTGTGGAAAGGTGCTGTTGACTTGGGTTAAATTACCACATTCCTCTGAAAAAGAGTTAATTTATATAAATTACTGTACACATTATATACATAACCTACTCCAATATCTACATTTATAGGTTCACTCTGAACATATATAAAACGTTGTGATATACCCGTTTTTAAGAAAAATTCTTATTTTTGTTGCTACATCTCAATATACCAGACTCACTACGTTACTTCTGGTGGCCAACAGGAAGGCTAGCTGGAACAAAGCGAGAATTAGCTACAAGCACTGTGGTTGCTGCTGGATTATCTGGATATGAAGTACATAGACGGCAAATGGCTTCCCCTGAAACATAACGATAACAAATGATGATAAAAGGAGGAAACCCAGCTGCCAAAACTGAAGTTCATCGCCCAGTGATGTAGAATGAAGATTTCCGAGTTTAATCACGAAATTAATCGTCAGTTACGATTAAATTTACAATGTGATTGATTATGATTACATGTAAATCGATTACATACNTGTCATTTNTAGTCAGTTCAATCAATTACGATTACTCAAAAAACTAATAGATTACGATTACCCCGTGTCTGGTCATGTGGTAATTTCAAGTTATTGAAAAAGCAGAGAAATAATACTGCACAAGGAGACAACAAAACTTACAGAAAGCGCAAATATTCGAAAAGCAATGACTATGCATTGAACAAAGGCAAGTGGCAGGTGGTAATACTGGTTGATACATTGGGGATAGCTAAAATCAGATCAAACTTGCACACAGGCCAGATCTGAAAAAATCCNTTCAANTTTTGCAACTTAGTTTTCTTCTACTTTTGAAGTTCAGNGGTATAATTGACTGTTTTGTTAACTCTGCTTGAATTTTTCGTTTGCAGAGACAACTGAAACTTTTTTGTGCATCTGTAGTAATACATAACTAGTGTGCTTCAATACAAACTCAGCTGCTTGCACAAAAGAAAAACTTGCATAATTTTTATTAAAAGTAGTAAGCTTGTTACTGCACCTCATAATACTATATATATTGAATTTATGAATTGTTCATTTTTGTCAAGTGTAGTGTTTTCATGCCAGTCATAGTGCCATGTTAGCTACAGTTTTTTTGCTGCTAGAGTAAGAAAGAAGGTTTTTCCAAATCATATAATCTTCACCAAACTAAGATTGTTCTACAACAGTATACTACCTTAATGGATCTGTTAGTGATAAGTCCATTCTTTTCCTTTGGCATACACATTTTGCAACTTGTGCATAATCTCACTGACAAAGCTCAGCGAAATGCAGAACTGGTTGGTTAAACTCTCACATGATGTTTGAACAAGAATGAGGTAATGGGGAATACTTCTTAGGTACAGAATATTAGTGGATATGCTCTTTTGCCCAAGGCTATTTAACTGGCTCACTTGTCTGTGAATGGCTGTACTCATCTGAAGTGCAATACCATATATGGCATGTCTGAAATACTCTGCACTGTATGTGGCACAAGATTTGAAAGTGATTTTACCTTATAAAGAAAGCCCTCGAGCGCTGGTCACATGTTTGCTGTTGCCTCTTGCTACAATGCTCGTGTTTTGGTTGATGTAACTCTTAGTTCTTGTCAATCATCTTTTTGCCCTTGCAATGGTTTTTATGCACATGACTTGTGGTTTGGATATGTGGTATAAAACAGTTGGCAGAAATGACTGTAAATCATTTTCAATTTGCCTTGGGTTATGGATTTTCTCTTAGTGCGATGTCTTAAGGCCTTGCAGGTGGGTTGAAGTTGAATATTTGCTCAAATATGATCGTTATCACACAGCTAAAATTTTGATCATAAATTGTAACAACTAAATGCTGATTTGTTCAGGTGACAAAGCAGTCTGGGTTTGGTGGAATGCATCATTTGAAGTGGTCAAGTTATGTTACATGTGCAGGTATGAAATGATATTGCTAGTTTTTTATATTGCACCTCATGATACTTCATAAACTATCCACTGAAAGATGTTGGGGTTTATAACTGCTTCTAATGCAGATATATCGAATCATTGTAGTGGTGATCTTGGTAATTTGTTAGTTGTAACAGGCATACTTTGCTGGAAGTTTTTTAGTGAGTAAAGCTTGCAGACTTTCTATTGCATGGCAAATTTTGATGGTTATTGTTTTGCTACAACCATATCATTTACAAAATACTTATCTTTTGCTGTAGTGTATGGTTAGCTAAGATAGAACGGATTGCATGGATGTTAATGTTTATGGATTAGATTGTTGCATCATTATTCTAGACTTATCAGATTTTTTCTTGTTTTTTTGTCTGATTTTAGGGTTTTAAAGTTTATTACACACTATGAGTTCTTTGTATTGCAAATGCTTTATTTTTGTGCTGACTTAGGCTGATGCACACAGTTCTATGAGATGTGATAGTGTTGTGTATTAATACTTCCTTATCAGAAAACTTGTTTTTTTATGTGCAGTGTAATTAACATAAACTTTTTAATAGAAGTTTAAATGGTTATCATGACTTCTCTAAGTTAATAGTTCTAGGTTAGTTCTGTAAATATTCTTGGAGATACTGATATCAAAAGCTTGCTACTCATGTATTTGAAATGAATGAAGTTGGTGATGGTGATTGAAACAGTCTTATCCAGATGATATGTTTTTTGTCAATACCTACAACATGTGTGGTTACAATGTAAAGTTCTAAAAGCTTGTACATGTGTATTAAGGTACAGATTTACTATTGCAGTTATGTGATGTAGCTGTACTGATGTGTGTATGGTATCAACAAAGTCTCACTGTGATTTTAAAAGTAACTTACAAAAGCAAAGAACAGATATAAATAGGAAAGTTATTACAAAATGAGTCCTCACCAAAAGATGTCCATGTTAATGATACTTGGTAAGTGGTTAAGGATATAGGCCATCCTTTCCGATCCACCAGTCTGGGGGAATGTTTGAGTTAATAACTCATAGAGAACCAGGCTCTGTGGTGGTGGTGCACCACCTTGGTGGGAAATGATGACTGGTCACCTGAGACTTGTGGTGCCACAGCTTCAGTCAAAATTTGTAGGCATGCATTTGCTGTAATTGATTTCAAGGAAGAAAGAAGGACCAATGATTTGATGGTACCTTTATCCCACAGAACACAGGCACCTTTGCACTATATTGATTAAGTTCCCTACTGACATTTAAGGGTGTTCTTATTCTCAGGTTATCACATTACATGTGTTACGCTTCCATAAAACATCAAGCATTGCTTATCACTGCCAAAACAAACATAGGTGAAGAATGAAACTATGCTACATATTGTGCTTTCTTGAGAAGAAGCCATTTTATAGGGATCATTTAACACTACCTATTTCTTCAGTGGGGTACCTGAAATACACAAATGCAATGAGATTAGTATTACAATTTTCAATAATCACCAAGTACATGCAACATGAATGTGAAGACACTTTGTGGAACATGGTGTATCTTTCCACACCACAGAATGTTACTAACTTAATACATAGTTAGATTTTACTTTACAGCTTGTATGTAAAAGTTACTGCTGCTGGAACAATGCTGTGTACATAGGGTATTTTTGTACTTTCACAGTTGTTTCCCCCTCGTGACATGTTATATGATATGATTATTGGTGTAATATGTATATTTTAGGTTAAAAATGCATAACCAGTAAGCACATAATTAGACTATTTTGATAATCCTTATTTAATGAAACTGAAGCACAAACAATTCCAATTTCAACTACTAATTTCAACCTTTGTGATGTGCATCAATTTCTACCCTAGTTTTTTACTACTTGTGCCACCAGAATAATGCAAACTGGTAATGTTGCAAAAATGTTGAATAATTAATAAATTGCTTTGCTTGCTTTTTTCATTGCTTCTTTTAGAAGATAAGATTTTTTTCAAAATTGAACGCCAACTTTTCAAATATTAGATCATCACGTGCTCTAAAAATAGCCGATTTTCTTGAATTGAAAAATTTGATTTCTGGTATGACTATATAGTGGCACATTGTTGGCAGTGGCAAGTTGGACATAGCTGTTTGTTGATGTGGTATCCACAACATTTTAATTATTGTGACAATCAGTTCATCCATTCAGTGGTGCTTCATTCTTGTGTTCATTGAACATTGCCAGAGTTCTTTTTTTTAATATTTCGAAATAAATATACAGTGTAGTGTGCCAACCCTATTGGGAAAGTTTTTGAAACAACAAAAGGTGTGTGAAAGTTACTGAAACTACAAAAGATGTCTTGTGTACCCCATTTTGACACATCCCGTTCTCAGATTGCTTGTGAGAGTGAAACTGTTCTACCAGTTTCCCCTCAAGAGTGGTCAGCTACAACAAGCAAGACTATTAAAAGTTAATTGGACATGTCATTGCCTGAACATTAGTACAGTAGTAGGCCTTCAAAGATGGCTTTGCATCTGCAGTAATATTTACAGGAGGATGTTAAAGTGTTTGTGAACCTTAAAAGGCCAACACTTCATTGATCAAAACATTTTGGTGAGAACATATTTTCCCTGCCTTCCTGCCAGGAACATCATGATTACTTCGATTAGCTAAAGCCATACTGTCAGTCACTTCACTTGTCTTTTATACAGTCTGAGGCTTGGGGTAGTTTGGATGACAATGGAAATATGAAAACAAAAGATTTTCTATTTCATGTTAAGAACTTTTGCTGCTTTTCATTTTAATTTGATGCGGTTTTTAGTAGAATTTCTGAGTGCACCAGTTGTCCTTTCATGTGTTTTCTTGACTGGTTTACAAAATGCTGTTAGCGAGTTAAGTTGCACAGCCAGCTGTATGTTAAGCTTTTTATTGCAAAATCAAACAGAAACACTTCATGTTTACAATGTCTTTTGCAAAAACAAATGCTGGAGGCAGTTAGACAGTGGAATTGATATCAGTGAAACTAATTTTCATGACAATCAGCAGTTTTTTAAGAAATACTGTGTGGTTTATTTTTGCTGCACAATGATGCATACAGCAACTTGAATCTTGTGAAACAGTGCATCTTATATGGTAAAACAATATAAAAATATAATATCTAGCTCAATGGCTTATGTTTTTGCTTCCCATACAAGAATTTCTGTTATCTTAGTGATGCCGTGGCAGATTGATGCAGACATTTGCTGAAGTGAGACAGGTTTTAATGAAGTAGTCTTTCACAACCACAAAATGANTGCAAGTTTTTCATATATTGTCTATGAAGCAAACATATATTTCCAGAAAACTGTTTACTTCATTNTGNGCAGATCATTTTCTTTTTGTGATGTCAGAAATTTGCAGAGTTTTGGATTGCGCTGGAATTANAGAAATCGAGATGAAGTTGAAAATGCTGTGGCTAGAACCGAAACTANATGCTNATGAGGTTTAGAGTGGAGACACTGCTGGAGTTTGTTGTTTTGTTAGTGCCATAAAGACTTTGGTTATACTTCTAGTTTACGCTTTTTTCCTGAGGAAGTTTGTGCTGAGCTCAACATAAAAGCTTAAGACTGCAAGGCAAAGTTTTCCAAAGCAGTTGGTGATGTTTTATGATTGGATATTCCTTCATGTCAATCGTGCTTTAAATTTTTTTCTGATCCATGGGTAATCAAATGAATGGTTATTTTATGTGGACGTATGTGGTAAAGTCCTGTGGTTGTGGGTACCTGCATTTGTGGAGTGAGTGCAGGAACCCGCAAAGCCATGTGTACGGGGCAGGCACAAGTTAAAATTGGTGCAGGATAAGAAATTCTCTGTGGGATAACTGAATGTTGACCCAATGCATGTGAAAGTGACATGAGCAAGAAATTCAATGCTACGGAGAGCTTGTGGGACCACAGATTGGATATTACAGCTCTCAGATCTTGCAAGAAATACGTTCTGTGTAATGGCAACTAGCGCTGCTAGTGAATAAGTGCTTAGGATTAGGATGGCTGGGCATGTCATGAATAACAGAAAAGCAAATTTGAAGAGTCATCAGTGAACGACATGTTTTTTTCAACAGCGCTCTTAAAGCTAAGAAAGAAGTGCTCAGGATTGACTAAAGATTTCACAGTTTTACTTTACAGTGTTTTTTAAGAGTGTCTGTTGGCTTAGAAATGAACCACTGAATAAATTGCCGCTAGCGATGAAACACGTTGCATGAGCTTTTAGTGGATTTCAGAAACAGAGTGTCAGGTGCAGGTTTGGGACTAAAACAGTGCGGGGTGGGAGGGTGCGTGGTGCGGGAGCGGGCAAGATTTCTCGAATTCGTGCAGGGATGGGGCGGGTTTAAATTTTGCGTGGCGGGAGCGGTCAAATTTCAATACGCGCAAGACTCTAGTATGTAGCACCCATCATTTCTCTGCAAAAGCTTTTATCAAGTGCGCATTTTATGAAAAGTACATTGCTTTTTGCTTATGGGTGTCATGCATAAAGTACAATAAAATTTTCTTGTTGCGGTCTACGCACGCTGACAAAGGAAGAAGCGAGAGAAACATTTTTATTTGAAACCCCTCGTACTGCTTTTTTACATTGAAGTTTTCTAAATTGCTTAGTAGCGAGTTATGGGCCAAAAATGAAGTGTCCGCCGTTGGATGAAGTGAAGATAACATGAACGAAGTGGTTTTTTTTATGTAAATTTCGCCATTGTGAAAGCTGTGATATTTAGTAACCGCGATATATTTTCTACATGACTGGTATTGAAATAAGTTTTTTTCGCTGCCGATTAAGTGAGAGTGCATCTGGTCATAATGCAGTTCACTGAAGTCACGTGCGTAACCTTGCGCATGCGCGGTAAATATCAGATTTATGCGCCCGTTTACACCCGTGAAAAAGTAACGATAACGTTTAATTTGGCTGGAAGTACCTTAACGTATCAGCTTTGGATGTACGCCTTGTCATAACTTTTGTAATACACAAATTTGTAAAAAATGAGGTGGATAAAGTTGTTACTTCTTGCTGAGACTAGACGTTTTTTTCTTTACTTTTGTGTTGTCATAGGAGCTCATCTCAATCCTACACCTCAGATGCAGAAATGCGCAGGTGATGGAGATAGACCTACAGTTAGTTTGGAACAACCAAGTGCAACTACCAACTTTTACGCACCGTGGCTGTGCGATACTTGTTTGCTCCCACAGTAGGTTGCGAAAGGTTTCGCACTTAATTTATATTTGCCTTTACGGAAACATTAATTCCTCCACTCACGAAAATTCCACTGATTGTGCGCACTTAACGACTGGAGATAGACCGATATATCGGTCCGGCCGATATGCATTTTCATAAACAAGCAGACAAGATTAACCTTGGAGCACGCGTCGGCCAACGCAGCCAAACAAAAGCATCATCATTAATCAGATGAATTAAAACTCATAGCAAAATACTGAAATTGCTACAATTTGAAATTTTTAACTCATAAATCCTAATTTTTGAAGTTTTTGAAAAAGGTAAGGCATAGAATACATAATATTTTTGATAATGAAGCAGAAAACAAGATTTAAAAATTTTGGAAATATCGGTATCGGCTATTGGTCCATGAATGGCCGATATGTCGGCATCGGCCCCAATAAAGCCATATCGGTCGATCTGTACTTACGAACTTATTACTTAAAATCGTTTTTTTTTCACTTGGCCAATTCTGCAAGCGCGAAAGCATGAGCTAGGTGGTGCATATTGTTTTTCAGGAGTAGGAGGCTTATATGTTGCATAGATGGTGATGGCACAAATTGCAATCTGTTTTTTTTTCGGTCTTCGACCGAATTTTTTTGAAATGACCGAAAAAAATTATGCCAAGTCGGGCAAAAGACGTCGGTAAATGAAAGATGACAGTAAGTTTTTAAGCTATTTTGGACAAACGACCAAAATTTCTAAGCGAAAAAAAAACAGATTTCAATTGCATTTTACCGTGTGATCTAGTAAAATATGTTGGCGATGTCATGACACTAGATACAGGTTGCTTGTCTTCGAAAGTACGGGCCAGTTGAAGGACTATAACAGTGTTCTCAACTGCGGTTCCCAAGCACCCTTTGTGCGGCTCTCAGCAGTCTTTCAATAAAGCCTCTAGTGTTTTGTGTGATAGACTTGTTTTGCAATAAAACAAAACGTGTCAATTGACTTCTGTGGAAATTTTTTAGTGCGGCTCTAACAAAATCGTAGGTCTGGATTTGGTTCCCTTCAACGAAAAGGTTGAGGAAGACAGGGCTATATCCTTATCTGCTCCTGCATCCTTGCTTGTTTCTCAATTGCACACAACATCTTTCAGTTCCATTCTGCGTTGCGCAATAGGGTGTTTAAATTTGCGGTGTAGATAAAACCCTTTTCAGGGCAGCTGGTCGCTCCCTTGTGTGAATTCGCAGTTTGGCTCTTGTGTGGGAAAAAGCTATTTCGTGAATGTGCTAGGCCCGTCAGTGGCGATGCAGCAAAGCTGATGCGATTTCTGCAGTAGTCAGAAAACCTCATCACTTCAAGCGCTTTTCATGTGATCCAGAGTAGAACTGCTTGTTCTCTATTTTAGTTAACAACACTTTGGTTTCATAATATCGCACTCAGCCTCTGCTTACTCGTATAAGTGGCCATATTCTCGCACAAATTAATATTGCTCAGCAAAAAAAGAAGCTAATTAATCATAGGTGTAGCCAGGTGGGGGCCAAAGGGGTCATGCCCCCCAAATTTTTTGAAAATATAGCTATTTTGTGCTTTGAGAGGCGTTTTTCTAAGCAAAATAGTGTTATTCGCCTAAAATCAAACATTTTGCCCCCCCCCCCAATTTTTCGGCTGGATGTATGGCGATTGGCCATTCGAGCTTTGCGTTTTTACTGCGTTATATGCTTTGAGTATGTGCTTGGTTCTGGCAGTTGTGGACTAGAGAGCAGTATTGAGGACAACTCACTCAACCGAAAACCCTGTTGCGTTTGACGAAAACCGCAGATGTTTAGAATGAGCTTTTTCTAAGAACTCATTTTCTTGCGTTTTATCGTTCAGTGCTTACACGACAAAACGTTCCTGTGTGGTTAGTGTGTTCGGCTGCGAGCAGGAGAGTGCAAGTTGTTTTGTACTATGGCTGATCTATTTACAGCTGTTGAGCTTATAACTTAATCTGTACAACTACGTAACTAATATGATTCGTTGCGGTGTATTTTCATTTTGACACGAAAACTTTGTTGAAAGCCGTTTGCGAGCTAATAGCCGTTGCAGCTAAAAGAAATAGTGAATGATGTGACTCGTTGACGTTCTTCATTACGCAGGTGATAATGAGAGGTTTTCAACGCACTTCAAGTTTAGGCTTTCCGCAAAACACTGACATCCTGCAAGCAAATCGCTTCCGTGTACCTGTGGCTATTTTTCAGCGGGCAATGTTGTTATCAGGTTATCAGTTACTATCACAACCGTGGTTCTGTCAGTTATTAGGCCACAGATTTCGGTGAAACTCAGAAGCAAGATAAGGCTAGATTTAAGTTTGTGTTGTTAGCGTGAGTGCAAAAACTCTAAGCTTCCCCAAGAATACAGTGTTTCCACCAAATTCCTTGATCTTGGACCAGCCATCAGCAACGATAACACCGCTAAAATAGAAACGCAGATACAACGACGATTGCTACAACTGAACAAGGAAAAATTAATCTCAAAAACAGCATACAAAGCAATTCGACCCACTGGTTCCCAGCGACCGCGCATGTACGGCCTTCCGAAAACTCGCAAGAAAGATGTACCCTTACGTCCAATTCTGTCGATGACCGGATCGGCCCAGCATGAGCTGGCTAAGTGGCTTACCTGTCTTCTCCAACCAGTCCTTCAAG
>JGI24159J19872_10010517_pt1 | contig 12129 bp, 6 predicted proteins | sample Ectturendosymbi4_FD_19872 | JGI IMG/M metagenome (IMG submission 19872)
GATTTTGCATCTCGTGTTGCTCAGCGTATGCAAAGTCTACAGTAATACTATTTTGGACATTCAAACTGAAGCACCTAGGCCTGCTCGAGTGGTCACCCTACAATCTTTTAGTAATACTCATATTCACACTGGACATGTGGTTTTGCAATCTGTTCATTTCAGCGTTTCAGTGAGGCAGTCTGTAGGCTACAGCTGAACAATACCGTGACGCCCATTCGTGGTTAACTTGCCATCGTACCCAAACCCAAGTTGCGTTGTTTGCTCGTGGTTTTTGTGTGATTGATGGCTATTGCCAACATTCCTTCATGTAGCTTATAGGCTACCTACAATGTTTTACTTGAGTCAATGCAGTACCCAAACAAGGAAGTTTTGGAGGCCATCGATTGTGTCTCACTTAGAATTGTACCACCGGCTAAAACAGAGGTCTCTAAACTTTTTTCTCAGAGGGCCACATAAGCTATTACACAACAGTTCCAGGGCCGGACATGTTACGTAATGTGATTGTTTCATGATATGTTACATTCTACCAAATCAACAAATTTTGCGTAGATGTATTACTTTTTCAATATTGACAAAATGACTTTGCAGGCTGGATGAAATGGTTTCGAGGGCAGGATTTGGTCCGAGGGCCGTAGTTTGGAGACCCCTGGCTAAAGCATTGTTGTGTAACAGTGTAGAGTTATGTAATGTTCATCCAGTGCTGAAGTATTAAGTATGAAGCGAGTGGTAGTTCAACATGCAGTGCAATTATCTTTTGAAGTCAGTATTTCAGATATATTTTTACAATATATTGCTGGCATTACGGTGCCTAGCTGTCAGTGACTGAACTGATGAAAAATCAGTTTTATGATACTGTCAACTGCAATACACTTGAAATTGTTTGTTTCAAGCAGATAAACACTTGTCTTTTCACAGAAAAACGTTATGCGATATACAGTATATATGGTAGTGTCTGTTTTGCCTCATGAGATGAAAGCGTGCTGGGGGTAATTTACCTTTAGTCGAACACAATTACCTGTACTTTGTGTTTATATGGCAGGTACAATATGCCGAGACAATGATTTAGAGTGTAGTGGAAGGGTTCATGATTTGTGTAGGTTTTAGACTACAGTTCACACAATGACTTTAATCACCTCATTAGCGTTATATAATAAGCCAGTTCTTTTTGTTGCAGGTAGTTGAGAGCAGGGGTGGATGTTAGGGGAGGAAAAGGAGGTGGTCGGCTCGAGTCTCCTTTTTCAGAGATGCCGTGCTCCCACCCTTTAAGAGTTCCGTACTTAGTTTTTGCATTGTTGTGTCAAAGAGCTCATGAACAACTCCACAGCCACATGCTCTGAAGCAAGTCATATGTTTTTCAAAATAAGGAAAACATTTTGTGAAAATGTGCAAAAGGGACCTCTCAACAACTTTATTGACGTGCGCCCCTCAACAACATCAATGTGTAGACAAAGAATAATTTAAAATCAAATGAATTCAAACAATATAAAATGTGATTTGGACTTATGGACTTCCACGCAGAAGCAAATTCCCAGACAAAACAAAAAATTTAACTTGCTTTCAGCAAATACTGTAAAGTTTCTGCAGAGCATGTGCAAAATGTAGGGGTCCCTTTTGATATTTTTTGACATAGCGTGAACCAATATAGCGGTCAAAGGCCCCTTTTCACGAACGCATATTATACACATGAAATAGGGGAGATGTGGGATCTTTGACCAGGGTGGGCTCAATGACCATAGGCTATTTCGTGCCACCTAGTGAACGTGTGTTCTTGCTGTTTTAAAAGTGAAACTGAATTTGCTTTCTTGTTGCCCATGTGTGTTTCAAAGAAGCTCTAGCTGTCAAATCAATTTTAGTGGGCTAATTTTGATTTTGAAGGAAGAAAGTACAATTTTGGCGCCTGCGTTTTTTTGTTATTGCAAATGAGAGGCAGCTTCTTTGGAAAGATTTTTGCAAATGTGATATGGTCAAGAAAAGAGTAGAAAATGTGCAAGACGTTGAGAACCGATACTGCACTTTAATGTTATGACACGTAATGCAAAATGGCGGTGGAAGGGACCTTTGAACCATGCAAGAAAGGAACCAATAACCCGGCGGTTCAAAGGTCCCTTAATATATGGTCTAATTTCTCAACCTTAAACATGCCTACTTTTAAAATTAGTCAGTGCAAAATACGATTGTTTATCAAGAAGGCCTCACTAAGGCGTTGAGCGATGTGACGGAGCATCAAGTTAATCTGCGAAAATCTTCCAAAGACAATAATATTGACTGAATGTCTTACGTCGATAGGTTTAAAAAGCCAGAAAAGAAGGCCGTGATTCTGTGAGAAAACATTCGATGGCTACTATGGACAGGTGCGTTGATAGATATATAAAAATACTTTTGCTGATATTCGCCATCCATTTTCCAAACTATACGAAGCATCTTAGAGCAGAATGTACGAACCAATAATCTAAGCACAGTAATATGAAGCATCTAAGCTCAAAGATTCGAGTACAGCTAAAGAGAAGCCAAAGATGCGCATAAAATCGTGAGGCGTCAACTATCCGTATCTAGCGATGCGAGTGATATTACAAAACACACTACATTACGACAGTGGCACAACAAATGATTGCTCCTTAACCGAGCCGGAAATTGGTGTTGTATTGAGCGGATTTTCGGACCAAAGTATTACGGCGGGTTGTTACTGAATTGTAAAGGTTCATTCCAATTATGGAAATTTCAAAATGCTTGTAGAGTTGGTGCGAAGGGGACCTGATGATGATGGTGACTTGGAAGCTCGTGGTTGCCCACAAATCGCCTTTCTGGTGTTTTGGGATTCGATACCGGTTTATCTCAGCAGGGACACCGGAACGGGGTGCATGACGGGAACACTGCCCCCCTTGCTCTTTGAAATGGTGCCCTTACGTAACAGCATCATACGTAAATTCAGGGACGCTGGAGAGCGGTGAAATGGAGGGGGTATTTCTCCCCTACTCTTTTAAAAGGGGGGATTCCTTTTCATAACAGAATCATAGGTAATTTTATGGTTTATAAAGATCGAATTGAAACAAATTTATTGCAGCTATTCGCGCACCCACAAAATTCATGATGGTTTTCTGGCCAACGTTGGCCAACGTTGTTGCTACGTAAAAACAAGCAAAATTGGTAACGATTTGTTTGTTTTTTACAAGCTTCCATTGACCTCAACTCTTTTACTGCCCCCTCTGCCCTACTGCTGTTCCGGCGTCCCTGTATCTCAGTAGAGACTTTGAAGGTGCTTAAGACTGAGAAACAACTTGTGGCAACAAACCCAGGTTGACAGTCCAATTCGCGTCTCTGTAGTTAGGTTACATCGTAGTCTTTTTCATTTTCTTACTTGCATTCTTTCGTTGCAAATCGCTACATTGTATAAGTTATGTTGCAACGAGAAATCCTGCAGCATGCTGAAATCTCTATTTTTGGAAGAATTTGCTTTATTGCATAAAAATATGGCAGATTCTTCGAGGTGGTTCAAAGGTCCCACACCGGTGGTTCATTGATCCCACACATGTAGGACCAATGAGACAACAAAATTTTTTTTCAAATCAAATTTTCAGCCACTTCCTGAAATTCTACCCTACTGATTTTGTATGTGGATAGAGGGAGAGATGATTATTATTCATGCTAAATTTTGGAGCTTTACTAGCTAAACTTTGCCACTTATGTGCTAAAACGTAAAAATGGGTCATTGGTCCCACATCTCCCCTATCACAAATCTTTCAATTTTTTGGGCTCCTTTATGAGAGTTTGTCTCGGGCCCCTAAATTCTAATGTCCACCTCTGGTTGAGAGTCATACATGTTGGAATTTCTGCAATTTGTAATGACAGATATCACACCTAGGAAGTGGAGTCGCATTGCTGCTGTACGTTTTTGGAACACTGAGACTATACCAAAACAGCCACTGCACATTGCAAAAAGTATTCAAAGAAGACGAGTTGTGATTTACGGAAGGATTTGATGCATGCTGGATTTCTCATATGCTTAAATACAGTGAGACGGCACCTACTGGAGGCTGGCCGATAGGATAAAAACCGCTGAAAAAGCTGCTACTTACTAAAAACATGAAGAAGAAAATATTAGTGTGGGTGAAGTAATGTTTGACTGGAGCAAACTGGAGAAAGTAATGTTTTCAGATGAAAGTCATTTTTTCGTTCAAGATAAGCACAGCAGATTTGTCAGGATCAGAAATGGAGAGCAGTTAAGTCTTGTCCATTTAAATGAGTTAGTAAAACACCCGCAAAAGAAGATGTTCTAGGGGCAGCTTTAGCTTTTCTGGAAAATGTTCACTTATGCCAATTGAGCGTATGATGAATTCAAACAAACACATTGACGCAATTGAAATAAAAGTCATTCCAGATACGAGAAGGGCATTTCCTGACGGTGGAGGATTATTCCAACCGGATCGTGTCCCGAGCTTTTCGTCTAACAAAGTGAGTACGATCTCCAGGAAAAAAAAGTTAAATGTGTTAGATTGGCCTGGAAACTCGTTATATCTTCACCCCATTGAGAATTTCTGATCAATAAAACAATCTCGGTTACAGACATTAAATTGCACCACCATGACCAAGCTAATAGAGGCCATTAATGAAGTATGGTATCGGACACTTAATCCAAGAAAACTTAAGTTACACCCTTTGACATGAATTCTACCAAAAACTGGTAGGATTTATGTCAAAGCGAGTAACGTAATTATTGTCCTTCTGTTGTTTCTATTAATTAAATTCTTGTCTTACTATGTGAGCATTATAGAATCGTCAAAGTTGCTTTGCTAGTGCGAATTGTTATAGCCTACTATTCATGTTATATCTGATGTATATTTGTGAATATCGGCAAGCAACTGCGTTATGTGCATTCTTTGAGATCAGCCTGAGACAGTTTGAAATTAACTAATAACAGTGGCAAATCACAATTAAAAGCGCTAGGTTTTCTCTATGCTTTGGAGGAATCAGCCGACTGGGCTCTGCTTTAATCGTGTTGCGATGATTCAAACCTGCACATATCTGTATTAAGTGTGTACTCTCCACGATGGGCTTAAGCAACAAATCGATCAGCAAATTTATCGATTTCACGTACAATTACGCATCCTCAGCCCTGAAAATTGCAAGCCAAGCTCATGGGTGAAAAGTTGAACAGCGAAAGTAACAGCAGAGGAAGCAAACAAACTCCGCACTAAAATGAATAAATCATAACACAAGCTCAGAAATCAGAACATCTAACTTAAAGACTGACGTCAAGAACACAAGCTGCGACAAAAAGAAACTGTAACTTACAGAATTAAATAATTGAAAACCACTGGTATCAACCAGTTAGTTTCGAAGTGTTAGTGAAATCGCTTATTTGGTTAAACGTTGGCTTCTAATTTTATAAGTCACAGTTTCCAAAGTAGCCATTTACCAGCATTAAGATCTGTCTTTTCACGCTTCTCCTAAGCCGTTAAACTTGCGGTACACAAAAATTACCTTCCCTTCACGAACTGCTCTGAGGAAACGAAGAAAGAAATTCAGCATAAATGACTTTCCTTCACGAAATTTGCCAGCTATCGAGTAAATGGCTATTTTCTTCTCTGCAACAGCATCTTGACAAAACACATGCTGAAGTAGATGCTGATTTGCTACAAAATCTTTGGTCTCTGGATCCCGTCGAATAATCTGAACAGCTTCCTTTTTTGAGTCACCAGGAAAATCTGTCAAAATGCAGAAGTAATACAATAGGGAAATGGTTTATTAAAATATTTTGAACAATAACGTTAGAAGTATAGGAAAACCATTAAAATTTAAGCTCCTTTCGCATACGTTGGACGTATGAAAGATATTAGGGCTGTTGTCATGTCAAACAAAATACTATTTTCAGATCCGCTAAGCAGCAAAAGTTTGGAAACACTTTTGAAATAACTACAAGTTTAAAAAACTTTTAACTAAGTATACCAACCATTTTTAATAATCATTGATAACTTCTCTGCGTATAGGAAAAAGTAAATAGGCCTAAAGCAATTTGCAGATCAGTAGTCTGCATGACTGCTGGATTTTAGTTGTACATTTTGTTACAGATGTGATCGAACTACGTTCTTTAAATTATCGGTGAAGTTGCAAGACCGTTGGCCTTGAGTCAATATATTCAGTGGCGTAGCGAGGCTAAGCGCCGCCCGGGCCCAACCATAAAAATTGCCGCCCTTTCCATCCCTGAAATTTGTCTCTCCTCAAATGTCCCGCTATTCTGTTGCAGAAGCGTCAACCCGTTTTTAAGAAATGCTCCTATTTTTGTTGCTACGTCTCACTGGACTAGACTCACACTAAGTTACTTCTGGCGGCCAAAGGAAGAGTAGCTACAACAAATGAGAATTAGCTACAAACGCTGCGATGCTTCCTCCTGAACTATCTAGATTTAAATCACACAGACGGGTAAATAGCCTCCCTTGAAGCATAACGAAAGCAAACTATGATAAAAGAAGAAACCCAGCCACCACAACCGCGGTTCATCGCACAACGATGTAGGTTGAAGATTTCAAGTTTAATGGAGAAAGTATTCGTCGATTACGATTAAATTATTAAAAATAAACGATTACATTTCATTTTTGGTAAGTTCAATCGATTACGATTATGATTACTCAAAAAAGTGTAATCGATAACGATTGACAATTACGATTGCCCATGTCTTTTCAGTACAGGTTTAATTCTTTTAGAACAGGGGTTCCCAACCTGTGGTACGCGTACCACTAGTGGTACACCAGTAACTTCCATTTTTTCACAAAAACCTGGATTCGCAGCTTTCTAGTTTACGTATCGGGCTTTGTTTCCATCTAAATAAATTTTCCTATAGCCTGCTATTCCTATTGTTTCGTAACATTATGACTTTCGATGCGCTGTTAGCAAATTTACGCCACGCATCGACCGATTGGTGAAAGGTAAACAAAAACAAAATCTCATTAAATTTAGTTGTGGTCCTTTATTGTTATTTTAATGTATATTATTCTTCTGAAAAACTAAGATCAAATTAGTTGTTCTGGAAGAAGTAGTACGCATTGACAAAACGAGGTGCCCAAGTGGTACAAGATCCTAAAAAGTTGGGAACCACCGTTTTAGGATATATAAAAGGCTTCAAACGCTAACTCAGTCGGCACTTGTGCGGGGCCCTCTGTAGGTGCGGGGCCCATTTTGATAAAATAAGTCAGATAAGCTTAAAACTGGCTCTGGTTGAGAAGCGCTGACTTGCAGCTTTCATCGTGACCTGCTCGCTTGGTCAAGCTGTTGGGTTTCTTCCAAATACATCTGCATAGTTTTTTCTTTACTTCGTTAATTACCAACAGACATCTATTTCGAAAACTATATTACCAAACTATGCCAGGTGGGACATATGCGTTTTGAATGTCCAACAGTCATAGTCTTATGTTCGACGGCAATTGCGTTGAACAGCTTTATTCAGTACAGCCATTGTCATGTTTTGTAAATGTTTCCAAAGTGTTAACGTCCCCTTGAATAAAAGTCTTCCCATAATCACATCTAAACATATCGCTTGCCCTTGCGTTAGGTTATCAGACTAAGGTTCTTGCCTCAAATTCATCAAAATGAGAGGAACACTTTTTCTGAGCTTTTCTTGTTCAAATGACTTCTGTGACTGCAAATGTTAGGCATACCGTTGAATAACGGAGACATCTGCGAAATCCACATTGCCCATCGGCTGGCTCTGATCACTGTAGTTGCAGTGCAAACCTGCCATCTGAGCTCTAAAATACCCACGCAAGCACACCAATTGCACTATCCCGCTTCAAGAAGTCATTTTCCGACACCATTACGTCACGCAGAAAAAAAGCAGTTGCATTGAAACTGATCAACGTTACCTTTGCAGAATTCGTCACTTCAATCGCCAAAATTTAATGTTTATAAGCCCACCTAAGGACTAGGCTACAGCTTGTGGCACTTATTGAAAATATCCTAATGAAAATTTTAAAAAAGCATGAAATGTTACTAGAAATTTTTTTTAATTTTAGTGACGGCAACTTGCGGCAAGTCAACGCCTGAAATACGCTTTTTGCCCGGGCATTTTAGGTGAACGCTCTTGCCTAAGGAGCGCTACGGTGATTGAATTCATGGCCGTGGATTAAATCACTCAACCACCAAGCTATCGCTACCCGAACGAAACGTTCGTCGCCAATGCCGAGGTGTCAAGTGATTTTATGATGTGACGTTGCTAAGCAACCAACGATAGAAAAAGGATAAAGATAGCCTTGAATATTTACCGTGATTTCATGCAGGGCCTTTTTTACAAGATTTTTAGAGGAGGAGCAATATAAACCACGAATAGCAAAAGCAGAAATGTTTGCTAGTCTGAGGCCAAATGCCTTCTCTTTTGGCCCCCTCTTGAAAAAAATTTGGGGAAAATACCCTACTGCCCCCCCCCTGGAAAAATCCTTCCGACGCCCATGACTCAGACTTTTGAGTAAATATTCCATTAACTTTCTCATTCCACAGCCACATTTCTTGTTTTTAAGCTAACCTACCAGTCTAGGGCTTCTAAACACAAAAACTGAAAAGAATTAGAACTTTCAATACTTTATTTAAAAATAATAAAGATGACTTAGAACCTTTAAACGCCTTCAAAAAAATTTTATTTATCAACTAAGTAACGCCTCCCAGGAAGTACCGTCCGGGGCGCTTGGCCCCCAGGTCCCCCTTGCTATGCCACTGAATCTATTCCTTCACTTTCATACCCACTTTTCCTCTGGGGAGCTTTGGGCGACAAAAGCGCTACGAGGACTCGAAATAACCCACGGTTCTCAGCAATCTCAGATAGTTCTGCTGATTCCACACCAAGACAGGACCAAGCAAGGTCAGAGATATAGTCACTTCGTATTGTCCTTGGTCCATAGGCGTAGCCAGGGGGGGTGTAAAGGGGCCGTGACCCCCCCCAGTTTTTGGAAAATATAGTCATTTTGTGCTTTGAGAGGCGTTTTTCCAAACAAAATAGTGTTATTCGCCTATGATCAAAGATTTTGCCCCCCTCGATTTGTTGGCCCCCTCCAAATTTTTGGGCTGGCAACGCCACTGCCTTGGTCGACCTCTGCCACACTTTCCTGTGAGTGTAGGTAGCAGGACTTGTCTCGCCAATCCTTCCTGGGAAATTCTGGTCAGATGGACAACCAGGGCTGGATTAAGGGGGGGGCATCCGGGGCAATTGCCCCGGGCCCTACGCTGCAAGGGGACCCTGTGATAAAATTTATTTGTTTCAAATAAAATACTCGTTTGAAAAATTTCGTGATTCAGAAGGGATACAAAAATACAACTCTACAACAGCAACTGATTTCTCTACAAGTTTGACTGTCTGCCAGTTTTAGTATTTGCTATTGAATAGCCTGTAAGTATTTTCGGTTCTGTTCATTGCAATATATTTGAAATCGCTGGTGACTTTTTCCTAATAATCGTTCTTTTGGCATGGGTATGACTCTCTACTCGTGCATCAAGCCTATTGTACAAATGTCACGAAAACGTTACTATTTGTGTGCTGAAAGCCATTCTACAACACCCCCCGCGATTAGAAGGGCTGTCCCCAGGGGTGTAGTGGGGCGGGAACGCGTGGGAACGGCGTTCCCACACCTATTTGATGTTTTGCTTTAGAATGCATTCGAAGCTGTTTGAAAACGGCTAGTATTTCTGGGTACGTTCCCACACCTCTTTTGTAAGCACTATATCCCTAGCTGTCCCCAATTCTTCCCCAGATGGGTAGCGGGCCCTACGTTGGGCCTCCGGTTGTGGTTGGCTGATGAGGGAGACATTTTTCGTGAAACGCATTTCATGGCAATAGTTGCCTAAAACCGGTCGCGAAATTTACATGGAAACTTGCAATATTAGGGGATACCAGGTGATGGCGATGCTGCGAACTCATTTGTGTAGGAGAGGCCTTGCATTGCGTCCACTGCAATCCAGGGGCGNATCCTGCTAGTAAGTTTAAGGGGGGGGTGCGATTTCAGTAATATTTGGAAGTCAAGTCAAATTACGGGTTCATCACTGTAAGAGAGATGAAGTATACTTCACAACACTTTTGTGACAAAATAATGGACGGCAAAATGGCCATATATTGCGAATGCTGTTTTCCAAATTGTTCAAAATCAATGTGAAAAAAGTGACTTTCGTACATTTTAAGGGGGGGCGATTGCCCCCCTCCTGGATCCGCCCCTGCTGCAAGCACAGTCATGAGGTAATCACTACATCTGAAAAGGAAAGGCCCTGTGTTGCGAAATCAAGTTTTTTCATTGGGACAGAGTAATATCTGGCAATGTCTGAATATTAAATTATTTTTCCCTATTTCCTATTGTCGAAGCAGACCGGCATGGAAGTAAGTAGGTAGCCGTAAATTCCTCCTCTTTTTGCACATTGAACGACGTTTACGAAAAAATGCCGGGGCTGTGATATTTCAGGTACCTGATGAGCATGGCTCACATGGAATTGGCGAGATAGGAAATCTAACAATCCCAATATCCAAAACATTCAGAGCATCTTCTTATCATTAATCGCAATCATCTGCATTTAATGTACAGTCGATCTAAGTATCTCGATTGAGGTTGTTGAGAATCAAGTGCTGCAGACAGGGATGTAACGAGGTTAGATATCGCTCGGGCAAGAAGCAAGTTTGGCGCCTCCGTGTTCGAACCTAGAGTCTTTCGGAAGCAAATGTATTGTATTGAAGAAAGTACTTGTGACATTGTTGGAACTTTTCGGCGCCCCCCGCAGTGATTCGGCGCCCCCATAGGGATTCGGCGCTCGGGAAATTGTGTCCCATTGACCCGTCCTGGTTAAGCCCATGGCTGCAGATGTTATCTAAAAACATGAGGGCGTCGCACCACAAGCACAATAAAAATTAGAAATGTAATAATGTCACGAGTTTATGATTTTAAAATGCTTGGTATTATTCATAAAACTGTGCACACCTAACGTGTTAAATATTTATTTGCACGATTATTTACAAAAGCAATTCAAGTGTCGTATATGCGTCAACCTTTACCTTGTGTGACAGGTTGCCGACCAGTAGCAACTCCCGACACTTTCGTTGCAACAGAGATCTGTATTCAATGAAGAACAGTTAGAATCATTTGAAAATATTGATTTAAGTCCGTATTGAAGAGAGATATCAACAAACTATGACGAAGATTTAACGTACAAGAAAAATATTCTGCTGATTCATAGATTTACACCAATGACAACAGAGAATGTTTTGAAAACAAAATTACTGCGTTCTACTTCAACAAAAACTAGCATTGCTTTACTCTTTGGAAATTCATTGCACTGTCTTTTATTTTTATCTCATGACACTTTAAAACTTGGTTGACTATCAGTGTCATCATACTTACTGTAGTGTCCTTCACTAAGCTCCATGTCTTTACAGTGCTCTTTTTGAGCTTTCCCAGCCAGCCAATCTTTTTGCCATCGTCGTTCCTCAAAGTATTATCCTCACTTCCAGTCGTTCCTTGATTCCTGTTAGCTGCATCTGACAAGACTAAAACTGATCAGCGCGTGTTAAATATGCAAAAGTTGCCAATCAATAATAAAAAGATAAGATACATTCTTGGATAGTGTGGTTTCGTTTTAAATGGCGCCAAGTCACACCAACTCATTGGTATCGTATGAGTCCCATAATTTGTTATGCAAAATGTGCACGATTGTCAGGAGACTACTTCAGGAAATCAGTTGCTATAATTAGCCAGTGCATTATTTGACAAGTACCATCAGGGCCGGATTAAGGGTGGGAGCAACGGGGAAATTAGCCCGGGCCCTCGGCTCCAAGGGGGCCCCCATGATGACATTTATTTGTTTTAAATAAAATATTCGTTTGTAAAATTGTCGTGATTCAAAAGAGGAGCAGGAATACAAACTCTATATTGAGATGTTACTTGAGTATCGTTTAATGATTTCTGTGCAAGTTTGACTTTCTGCCAGTTTTGGTAATCACTAATGAATATAAATATTTTCGGTTTTGTTCAATGCAAATATATTTGAATTTTGCTTGAAACGTTTCCTAATAAGCTTTCTTTTGGCATGGGTTTATCTACTCGTGCATTCACACCTACTGCACAAATGTCGCGAAAACGATACTATTTGCGTGCTTAAGCAGCAAAGCTAGTT
>JGI24159J19872_10010518_pt1 | contig 12129 bp, 8 predicted proteins | sample Ectturendosymbi4_FD_19872 | JGI IMG/M metagenome (IMG submission 19872)
CTTTTGTTGTCTGAGGCTCATGAAATAAACCTATATGTTTATTTCATGAGCCTGGTTGGATGTTATAAGTTTTAGACATTTATCGCTTATCGAAGACGCTTATTGAAGTTTGTGGGCTCAAATCTCACACCAGCCGAGGCTTTCTTCTGGTGTTCGTTGTTACCTGTGTTAAGTTACTTAACAGCCATGTGTGAAGCAATTTTGTCAGTGAAAGAATGAAATCGTAAAATGAAAATCAAGGAGAGGAAACGTACAGTAGTCATAAAAAAATTTGCGTAGTGCGTATATCAGTGACCAGAAAACAAAGTCAGTTTATTTTGAATTGAGGCCCTTGCCCCCCCTTAGTTACGCCACTGACGAATACTGTTTATACATTCTTTTATTTTTAGGGTCTGAGGGGGTCCATGGCACAGTGCCCCCACCTCCGTACGCTACTGATTGTATGCCATGCGATGGTAGGAAAGCCAAGTGATTGTTTGTCAAAAAAGGCCGTTATTTGAGGAGGTGCGATGTTCATTTGGGGGAGCTCGGTATTCCCTCAGTATCTGATACTGGCTGCGGCGTTGATTGGTTGCCTTTTCTCAGTGCGTTGACGCGCTTCTGGAACACGGAGCGAACGCCAGCCTTCCCTTGCCAAGAGGCAACGGCAACGCGCTCTGCGTCGCGTCGAATCCTGAATACGAGCACCGGAGGTCGTGCGAAGGACGTCTGGACCTGGTGAGAAACAGTCGAGCATGACGTAACAAAAACTTGATTCGGGCACACCTATCGAACCTTTCTTTTTTGTTTGGGTTGTGCGCCGTTTGAAAGTTTGCCTGACGAGCTCAAAGCGAACGTCAGAGCCGGTTGTTGCCAATTGTACGGAACACATGGTTGACCAAATATGACATCGCAGTAAGTTATTGCAGTTTCATTCTCCTCTTCCACTCGAAACGCGTTCAAAATGATTTTTAATCGCAAAACAACACGGCGATACCCAGTCGGCAACCAGTTTTGCCTGCCGCGAAGAATTTCTGTATGAACAGTCCCAGAATAAGTGGCATATCTGCAGGGACGTACCGAGGTCGAGTTCAGATGGCGCCCAGGACATGAAAAAGTTTAGCACCCCCCTGGGAGCAAACGTAATGTATTGAAGAAAGTGCTTGCCACATTGTTGGGTCTTTTCGGCGCTCTGGGCATTGTGCCTCCCTTGGTACGGCCGTGCATATCTCTGTTAATAGTAAAGCTTTTTGGTTGAGCTTTCAGTGATATCTTTGCAGATTTCGAAGCTGGTTGGCTTCGGAGCGAACATCTTGGCACCGGTCGCCTACAGTTCGAAGCTGCATGTCGGAACCGTCGTCGATTATGCGCATTGGACATTTGCGCGCGACACAAGAATCGCCCACACCCCTTATCACGCGTTGACGCCGAAAGTAATTTATTTTGCAGATGCAGCTGTACCTGTCGCATAAGTCAAGGGTTGCATATTGTTTTTTCCCCATGGCACAACTGTTAAGCCGACGGCGGAGTGACTCCTATGTCCCAATCCTCTAGGTTTAGAAACTGAGCTATTTTGAGAATCGTGGTTCTGTCAATGGGCGACAAGAGTGGCCTTGAACATTATCCTTCCGGCGACGGTTGAACCAAAGTGACGCTTCGTCAATTTTTGAGTGGCAGAAAGTTATTTATCAAAATACTCTGACAGTTGCGGATCGCACTAACCAAGAAGGCTTGCAAAGGAGACTTGCGCGGATACGTTACCATTTCCCTATCGACCAAAAATTATTGTCATTGTAACGTCTACTGGTGCTTATCGTCGTCTTGATTTTACTTATATTGCTCTTGCACTGTTCCAATAGGGTGCTCATTTCGGATTGTATTTTTTTATTTTTATGATGATAAAGTGTTAAACGCGATGGTGTTTCTAACTCTAAGGCATATAAAAATCTTTCCTTTCATTTTTTGCGTATCGCGCGATAGTTTACAGTTTAATGCAATGAAAGTGATTCCACTGACCTTAAATAATAATTATTTATTGATAAACAGTCTGTTCCGTCTTATTCATCAACGACCATGGTTGTGTTTGAAGGAACGAGAAACCTACAATGCAAGACGGCAACTGTTGGCGCACTTGGGGGCGCTAGTGCGTCAAGCTGCGATCAGCATAGAACGAGAAAGGCTGAACAAAGAACGTCAAACTGGAGTTCACAGTAACTTCGTTGAACTTAAGCTGTGCTGTCTGGTTTTTCGAATTGCGATAGAAGAGGCAATTGTAAATCATATAAAATGCAGATGTGCTCTTGGTGTATCAAGCATTGCGCCTAATGCGCACCTGACTCAATGCCAGACCTAACCATTTTTTAAGTTGTCAGTACATACGCGGTTTCAGGGTTTATGTTCAATAACTTCTTGAGCCATGATGTGTGCGCTTCTTTCAGCTATTGGCTTCCACCTTTTAAGTACATGCGATTGGTTACGCGTCTGCTGTTATGATCACTGATGTACTGACGATTATATTTAAGTTTTGCAACTGCCTATGGAGTTAAACTACGTAGCGCCTTGAAAGTAATTGGTTGGTGTGTACGAATTGTCACCCACTTTACATTTGTCCCTTCCTACTTCCATTCCCTGTCACCCGCTACTTCCCTTCCTAACAATTGATATTACCCAATTCAATACACCAAACCCAGAGAATGGAAATAGTCAACGACGCATGATTTGTTTATAAAAATAAAATCACGTTTGGGCTTTAACACGAAGCATTGGCCGTCTATGCGAGTTCACCTGGCCATTGCACTGATGAAATATCTACCAACGCTGCTTAAAGTGATCAGCAGTTTGAGGTTGCAATTGTTACGTGGCAGCACAAAAACCTGTAAAATATGCAAATCATCACCAAGAACATCGCGCACGCCTCAGTTACTTTGTCCATTACACTTTGCGCCGACAATTTTTCTTGCTCCCTGTCCTTCCCTTGCTCCGGCGCCTTTAGCTCCAGTAGACACTCGCCGGTTGTACTCAGCATGAGATCAACTCTTTATTAAAATTTCTTGAGACGCTCTGTCAAAACGCCCATCTCTGATGCTGTTACCTGCAGCTTTTTATACATCCAACTACATAGAAAGGAAGGCAGCCCGAAGACCTATGCTTGGAATTTTATTAAAAGTATTGTTTATAATGAGTGTGGTGATAAAATGATTAGAAATAATAGTTGCAGTCAGCGTTATTCGTTCAGTCGATAGAGGCCCTATCAAAGCATTAAGCCCGTTAGGTGGTTTTCACGCTAGATCGTAAACTTCGTGGCTATCCTTACAATGTCGAAGATCATGCTGATCGAGTGTGTTAGTTTAAGTAGCCTGAGTCAGTAGCTTGGGAATGCGCTACAGTGATAGCCGATAAGCATATGTGTGTTTGCTCACTAGGCAGATGTCTGCTGTATTGCATCGGCGAGACAGCATTGGTAAAGTCCAGTTTCCTGTCAGTGCGTAAATCAGTTAAAATTTCGAGCAGTATACAGTTGCTTGCTTTCAACGGTTGATGCGAAATTCTTCTTCATCTGAATAATTGCATTTAGTCTAATAAATACAGCTGTTCAGTGTTGGAGCAGCAGTGTCTCTGTCAAGGTTTACAAGGTCTTTTATCCTAACCTTAGGATGAGGCAGCTTCTGAGAGATCCAGCAAAAGTAGCGCAGACGAAGAATTCAACAAAGGTAACAGGTTTAGATTTGATAACTAAAGGCCTAGTGAGCCTTGATCAGTTGTGTTTCCACCTGGAATTCGTTGTCGAAGACGTCACCAACCATTCTTTTATTTAATTTATGAAATATAGACCGCGTTTGCAGCGAACAGGTTTTGCTATACATACAACATTATGGTCTTAATCAGTTATTTTGTAGTCATAGTGAACAATGGTTCTTACCATAGGGCTGTTACATTTTCAAAGAGCCCGAAAACTCTAGTTTCAATTGTGTCATGTCATCATCGTATCTAGCGCTGTGCCCTGAGATATTGTTTTACGTCACCTGAAAGAAATCTCGCGAGTGTCGTAGATTTCGCTGCGTTTTTGAGGACGAATTGCCGTGTTTGAAATCTACCATTACGGCTTTGGCGCCTTTTCGCGCTGAATCTTTTACTGCATTTTAGGCCGCAGCCCAAGCAGAGATGGCCGTTTTTTGTATATCGGCGCTGGAGCGGATTATGACAAGCCCGATGTCAAGCAAAGTCCGTTCAACCTGACAGACGACCGGCCTTCGTCCTTGAGTTTTGATCCCAATGCCAGTCGAGTTAGCTTTCAGCGAAGTAGCGGTCTAAAGCTGGAAGACGGGAAGTAAGTAAAGTTATTATAACCTCACTGCTTTGCTGATGAAGAGCTTTGCATGGAGAACAATGGCTGAGTCACTGAAACGAAAGAAGTTAAGGGTGGGCGATGAATGACATTCCGATTAAGATAACTTGACTGGAAAAAGGGACAAATATGATGGTGACTTTGTTTTTTGGAAGAAAAAGTTAATGAAAATAAATTTGACTTAACGCATCTCTCAAGCATACGAGCGTAATTGCGTTTTTTCTCAGCATTCTAAGCCCTGCATCTCTTTTTCAAAAAGTCAAAAAGTTCATATTTTCCAAGTGAAAGGATGTGCTGTTTTCCAGGATCGCCGTAAGGTTTATTACGCGGTAACGTTGTACCGTTTTTGGGTGCCAAGCGCTTTTTTAATCGCAAACACTTTGTTTCCAGCAAGAATTACCTGTTTCTGCTTTGTTTTTGATGACGCAGAGCTGTAACGAATCGAAAAAGATCCTCAAGGTCAACGAAGCGAGCTAGCACCCAAGATAAAAGGTCAACAAGGTTCGTTACGTTCTGCAGCCCGCCGCAGCGCTTCACGCTTGGCAGTTTGCAAGTTGCAGATACTATCAAGCCTGATGTGGTTGTTAGCTCAGATGAATATCTGTTGTTGCAAATGATGTGTTATTTTACTGTAGGAACGTTTTCAGCAGCAATGATTCAATCTCCGCTGGGAAATTACAGAAAGTCTGTTTGCCAAACAAAAGTAAATGGTTTGTAATGACAAACGCGTGAACCAAGATTATATGACTCATGAAGCAAAGTACCTCGCATTTTCATAAACTAGACCTTTTTTCGAAATTAATCCCGTTTCACTTTTTTTCGTTATTTGACAACTGCGTCTCTATGAACGTTTGCTTCGTGTGGGTCCACTGTATTTTACAACTAGAACGAATCTCGACTTACCGTGATTTTCAAAATGACCTGCGTTTTGAGGGGCGAATGCATGCTGCATTCTTTAAACGTGGCAGCATACGGTACGTTTCGTAACATCTTCTGCCCAGATGTCATGTATGTCTTACTGAAGCTCGAAGGCAAATCCCAATGGGGCAGTGGTTAACACAAGATTGTTTTGTGTGTGATTCCTAAGCAGAGCACATCATTCATGAAGTTCCCGGAATCTGATGCGTAATGTCCTTTCAGTCCACAAAGATGTAAAAATTCGAGTCTTTGACTGTGCCTGACCCGGACTCGAGTCGTGTTTTTGGACGACTCGACCTGACTGGAGTTTTTTTTCTCAAGAGAATGACTCAAGTCGAATCACTAATGGATTGACTCTAATTGACTTGTCGAGTCCTGTTTAACGGAGATGACCTTTTTGCTTTTCATTTGTTTGGGTAGAAGAAAATTTTCCGAAATCGTTTAAAAATAAAGATTTCAGTCAAACTTTCTATGACAACCGCTACCTTCCTCGCGCGTTTCAGCTCAAATCCGCTGCAATCGCGAGTCAATCTTGCCAGTGACCGGACTCGAAGCTGATTGCAAATGACTCGGACTCGGCAGTGTGATGACTCGGGCACGACTCGATGATCTCTGTCAGCTGGGATGGTGCTACGTCACCATGCCAAATAAAGTTTTTGTTTTTAGTGAAATGAGAAATATCTCTGCCCTCACGTGGTTCAAAAAAACGTATGAACACAGAAATTGCTCTATGTACAGTATATCCGGTAACGGTATGTTTCTGAAACTTTCCGTGAGGTGAACTTATGACCTTGTCACTCCTGTAGCGTTCTCACATTTTGCTTTCGAGAGAAATTCATTAAAATTCCTCTCGTTGCGCAGGAAGCCGTTGTTCCGTTACTGCTACGAGTGCGGTCGCTCAGTCGGCGTGCGTCTGACGCCGTGCTCCAGGTGCCACGAAGTGTACTTCTGCAGCCGCGCTTGCAAACTCAAGTCGTGGGACGATCGTCACAAGGACGAGTGTCTGCGCGTCAGAGGTAAAATCCGTTCTTCGTTGCGTTGGATCGTGATGCCAGATAATACCCGAGCGTGGACGCATTCGCGCCCGAACACCGGCGCGGCGAGATACGCTGCCGACTTTCTCACAAACTTCATGACTCGCAACGCAAAGTGAGTCGAATCGGCTCAAAACCTGGTGATGGTGATTCCGCTCTTAATTCTTTATCACAATAATACCAAAGAATCTGGGTCGCGGAAAGACGCAAGAAAATTGTCTTCAAGCTGCAAACTATTTGTGTAATGCTTGGAATCCTCTCATTAGTTTGTTGGTTTCTCAGCTTTCTAAAGCAAAAAAAAAAATGCTCCACTGAATTAACATCGCTGCTTGTCAATCAGACCCAAGTTTTATTGTTACGAGGGTTGTTGTCTGTCTGGCTATGGTTTTACAGTTGCTAGCAGTGCAATCGAAATCGTTTGGCATTTTTTGTTCCGACTGATTGTTCCCCAGCTTTATGCGTGGTTATTCCAATGATTCCAATGCACCAGACTCGTATATCGATTTCCCAACCGGCACTACTGTCATTCAAATATCGTCACTGTCGATCGACGCCGGTTTGGTTTGATCGAACACGAACTGGGTGGTTCGGCCGTTGGAGACATTCTTGCTAATATCTTCCTGGTCGTAAGACTTAACAGCACTATCGATGCGCGATAATCTTTTTTCAGTTCCAGTCGAGGCGAGTCCTTTGCCGACCACACCTGAAATCCAGGCGTTATTTGCCGATCACCCGTTGGAAGAAACGATGGGCAGGGCAAGGGAGCGGACCACATCGGTCGTCGACTCCATCCTTGGCGGTCATTTGCAAATCGCAGACCAAAATGTTCGAACCTTGACCAGCCACACGTCGTTCATCCCACGCACCAGCACGGGACGCTGGACAGCTACCTCTCGCTCACGCGTTAGCCGCATTTCAACCAGGCCTGGAACCAAAGAAAAGAAAAGCGAGAGGTGAGTGTTTGTGAGATATCCATCATCTTTTTGATTAACACAGACATTCAGCGCCTGCAATTTTGATGATCTCGAGTAGCTTGTTGTATAGATTCACTGATTCCAGTTTCAGTTTATTTTCTCCCCTGTTAGCGTAAGCTTGCTTCTAATTGATCTGACGATTCAGACGTTTATGATACTTAAAGATGTAATTAGCTATCTTCCTGAAGTAGAGACATTTACAGCTTTGCTTTTGAGGAAGTGGAAGATCTCTTATCACAGGCCTAGTATAGATGTTTGGGAGCGGCCATGCGCTGTGGTTCTGGAACCAATGCCGGACGCAGCAAAAAACTGTTGTAATCGTGCACTCGAGTCATCCTGCAACGGCTTGCTGACCTAGTGGTTGGAGTGTTTATAGCAGATCCAGTAGTTGGGATGTACAAACTTTGGTCAATCGCAGCTAAAACTTTGAAACTTCTATTTTCCGCCATCTCAGCCAAGCGGCAGGGACGTTTCAACTAGATGCATCCAAGAGTCTTGCTGTACCCGGCATTGTCTCCGTTGCCAGAGGGATCTATTCGTGAAACAACAGATGTACGCTAGAGTTGTGGTAAACACGTTGTTAGTAAGGTATTCAACTCGGTAAGGTTTTAGTTTCCATTCTTCGACGAAAGCAGGTTTGTTTCAGATTGTTTTGGAATGCCATTTTGAATTTGCCAATCACTTCAAAATCAATTTTTGTCAACTTTAGGGAGAGAGATAATATATAGCAGAACCGTCGCCAGAAAGTTTTCAACAGGGGGAGGTTGGGTTTGAGCGGGGGGGCTTGACACTTAAAATTGGCAAAACCCAACTGATTTATAGTCATTCATATTTCAATTTTGGGGGTCTAAGCCTCCAAAGGCCCCACCGTGGCGACGGGACTGATATATAGTGCAAGTATTTACGAGCTGCAGTTTAACCCAGGAGATCAGGAAACGGCACAAAAAGGAAAGAGACTTACATGTAGCAAGAAAGAGTTTGACAAAAGCAAGGAGATATACAGTAAAGGTTTACAGGAAAGTGGCCACTATTAACAGCTGCAATTTAATCCAAACCATCAGAAAACCGCACGAGAAACGCCAGCGGGAAATTATGTGCATTTGTCCTCCACACATAATGAACGTGGAAACCAACAATGGAAGGAAAAACTTTCTAAACCTCCTAACGCTTAACGCCTTGTAAACGGAGTCACAACATTTTCAACGAAAGCCTTGAATCTAAAACACAGTCGCCTGGGCAACATGAGCTGTGATAAAGGAAACACGACAATAAAAATTTGAACAGCAATGAAGCAAGCGAACATGAGCGGTGCAATCGCTAGGAGGGAGACAAATGCCGGAGGGGAAGCATCGCCTGCCAAGCAGCAGTGAACTGCGGATCAGAAACAGAGACTTCATGGCCGCAGTGCGGGATCCTTCAAAGAAAGATACAACGAGCACTTGTCAGAAACACAACCTTTTAGAAACAAAGATTGCAAGGACCACAATGAAACTTTCAGAATTGATTTGGGAGTTAAAAATGGAAACATAGATCAGCAAAACAGGTTTTCCATATTATATTCCATATAATCTGATTTCCATATTTTCAATATTCAATATTTTGACCATCAACCACGTTTAACCCCTTGAAGTGCCAATTCATTCGAAATGGCGTCTAAACTTACGTTTCTGCCGCAACATAATGTGCAACATATGTGGGTTTTGTTGGTCGCAGATTACGTGATTCGCACTTTGTGATCCTCCGGTAGAGACGTGACGACATATGCGACGATCATATTCAAAATACCTTACCTATCACATTTACTAGGTTTTTAGGTAATGCCACATGAACGTAGAGTATTATTTGTTGGGTCTTGCTTTTTCCGCTGAAAAGCTGCTTACAAGCATCAGGAATGTCATAAAACTCCCGAGGAAGGGGCAGATAAAGATGTTAAAGGATTGCTTAAGCAATTTTTTTCAAGCCTGTATTTCACTAGACTTGTAGTATTTATACAGACACCGCGTAATCTCCCCAGGGTGCGTCCAACTTCTATGTTATCGCAGAGAGTGATAAATAAGTGATTGATCTAAAGGCAGTTCCACATATCTGAAGCAATTCGCAATTTTTGCACAAGATTTTACTCCGGACAGACATTATTTGTCCAGATATCCCAGAACATGAAGCAAACAAAACAAACAATTATTTTTTGAATCTCAATTATATTAAAATATCGGAGCAGAAAGAAGGTAAATGCAGTAGCAAAGTTATTTTATTTCCATGGTGTCATTAGCGCTCAGAGATCATGATTTGACGACAATTGTAAATAATAAAATGGCTTTTGCTTTTAATTTCACATATTTCTGTTGCTTTGAAAAGCATTTATTAATTGCTGCTGAGCTGGCACAGGGAACTGGCTATTCGTTCCACATCTTGAGGTACTGCGGAACCGAAGTATTTAAATAAATTTAGTTCAGCTACGGTAGCTTATTGGCTGGATATGTGCGGAAGAAAAATACGTTGAAATGCACAAAGCTGTTGTCAACCATGACCGGTCTTCACTTAAATCGCGTGGGAATAAGAACTTATTGTTGCCAAGTATTGTCGAAAGCTAATGTTCACGATTCACATGAAAACTTTTGCAACAATTTTTCATAGCAAACCATCACCGCGCATCACAGGCTTCTAGTTCAATGCCTTCTTTTTTGTTTCTTTTTCGAAAGTCCTTTCCAAAAACGCTGACCACCGCATAAAACCCTGCCAGCGCAGCTAGCCTTTATACGAAATTTGTTATAATAAGAGGTGTCAGGCATATACTGATCCTGCTGTTTCTGCGATTTTGGGTTAAAGGTGATGCAGTAGCAACTAATTGTGACGTCATCATCTTCCTTATGACATAGCCACAGCGCAAACCCATCGTTTCTAATTTTGCTTGCATAGCGCCAAAGGCCACCGTACAAAACAAGCAACTGTACGCGAAAAAGCCGGCCGCTCTTCGGCGCCTCCGATGGCGATGGTGGGTCCAAAGACAAGAGCCCGAGTTGGAAAAGACGTTGAGTTCGGCACCACCGGGATGACCCTGGCTGAGCTGGGTATCACTGAAAACTACAGCTATGAATAAAAACCTGCCGATTTCGTCGTTAATTTGATGCCTTGCTGCTGATTTCGTGTGAAGTGAGTCGAATGCATACGCGCGAGAACTGCTCGCATTCACTCAGCTTTTTTCATGTGTGTCAAGCTTACCTTACGTTGCACTGTTCGCAATTACTACATGTGGTCTCTCTTGCTTCTTTTCCACTGTGTCAACCCCTTGTTCCTACCACACCTTTCGCAACCGATGTCTTCGTTCCGTTTGCCAACAAAGTAATTCTAGGTCTGGTGTAACACCCACATATAAGTTCACTAAAAGTCAAAATATTGATCCGTTTGTAAAACGTCATCCTTCGCTCGATGCAACCAGAACTGGGGCGGATTGTTGTTTTCTCGTGACTGTGACTGTTTCCGTTGTTTTATTAAATCTCTTGTGTTTTCTCAAGTGCGCCACGAGAATGTGACGTCATTCCAAGTTGCGTGAAATGTTTGTTGCGCCTGATATATTTTCCTGACGACCGGCGACCCGTCATTGTGCGATAGATTGAGCAAATTAGCTTGTGTTGTAGCGTTGCAGTATACATATAGATTGTTTGCTAGTAGCGTTGCAGAGTCCCCAGTGTGTGATGAAACCACGTGCCAAACCTAGCTGATAGTAGATTTTGTGCCAACTGCATTTATGGAATTACATTTTTTGCGTGTTTAGCTGCGGTAGAGTCTTGGAAATGTGTTTGCTGGTGGCGAGATTTTCAAGTGAGATTGGACCTCTTCGCCGAAAGACCTTGTTGTAGCGTTTGTAGAGCCTTGCATGAGTAGTTATTTGACAAAAACTTCAGCTTTTGAAGATAAAGGTTCTATTGCCAATTGCCTCACCAATATTTAAAGCATGTTCAATAAAACAACTCCTTCAAAAGCTTCGAGTATCGCTGAAAGGAAGTATAATCAGCTGTGATTTCACTCGCCATGTCAATGTGTTTAGACGTTCAGCGCTATACACCAAGGGAAAAAATGAAACACGGAGTCCTGTCTAATGCTAACGATTATCCTGGCAGTCTAATTCCTGGAAAGAGACTTGGGGTAATGTCGTCAAACTAAGCCAAAAAACAGATGAGAAACTCCTGATTGCATCTATAAATACTATTGCTTCAGATTTCTACCTACAGCGTGAACTTGGTCTAAAATAAGGTTTCGGGATTTCTTTTGCTCCAGATGCAAGATTCTGGGCAACGTTCCAGTTTTCACGGAGAACTACGGCATTTGGCGCAAGAGGTAACTACTCCTAGCTGGTCAAACGGCTGTAAGTTTGTTACAGGCTGCAATTGCAGGCTGCAGGCCAAACTCCTGGATCCCCAAATTTTGTGGAAATCCCAGCAATGTGGAGGTGAAAGTGCTTTTGGGTCGCAAACCGGAACGTTACGCAAAACCGAATATCAATTCCCGAATGAGAAATACAAATTTTCAAAAAAAGAAAATGCGATGCTTCTGGTGACAGGTTTTGCAACGGTTTCACAAATCACTGTCAAATATCATGTTGCTTGAAAGGGCTTGGTTAGAGTTGAGTTAACATACGTGAAGTCACAATATTACGTGATAAATATTAAGTCAGTATGCGTCTCGATTAGAGATGGCACGGGTCGCTAACAGTCCAGTCTTCGGGCCGTTCGCTACGGTTTTGAAACAGTCCGCTAGCAATTTTTTTAGCGATGACGTCACTACGGGCCGCTACAGTCTGCTCGCCAAAAATTTTTGTTTTTTGCAAAGTTTCATAATCTAACAAAGAATATTTTTTGCTGCTGTTCTCTCCATTTTACCG
>JGI24159J19872_10010522_pt1 | contig 12128 bp, 7 predicted proteins | sample Ectturendosymbi4_FD_19872 | JGI IMG/M metagenome (IMG submission 19872)
ACCATGATTTACGGAGCCCCACAATAAATTTTATAAAAAAATATACTAAGTAAACGAATAGCTTGCGGAGCCCCGAGGTTTCTCTCGCGGAGCCCTGCGGCTCCGTACGGAGCACTTTGAGAACCTATGCCCTACAGCATTTCAACAGATAAGCATGTACCCCTTCAGAATGTCGACAGATGAACATGTACCCCTAAAATTTCTTATGACAAAATAATTTGTCATGATTATTCATAGATATATTTAACAATAAGCATATAATGACTTGATAATAGTATTAACTGATATATGCATAAATATTTGGAAAGAAACAATATGTAAATATATTTCTATCTTCTATTGCTAACCTTAAATGTACCCATTCGGATAGGTAAATGTACCCCTGGGGGTACATGTACCCCAGGTTGGGAACCCTTATTCTAACCATTGGAATCACTAAATTCATTTGATTTTGACTGGCCATCAATGAGCCTTTGTGCACTTCATAAGTCAGTCATGCAAGTGAAGATGTTCCTAAATCATTTTTATTTTGCTGGATTGAATACTTCAACTTTTTCACGGTTAGAAATGATCAAAACTACACGAAAGCTTACATCCGTAGAAGAGCTTAGNTGGCATCATTTCCCACCGNACAAAACAGCTAATACTGTCACAGGAGAACAAACTGCTGAGGTTGTGCTGCAAAATANCGTTTCTAGGTTCAGGTGAAAACAGTCANCAGTGCACTCAGTCAAATCCGAGCGCCTCGCTGTCAAATTCGTCCGTAATTANTTGCAGACACTTAATGTTGCAGTTTAATAAATCAATCAATATACCAGTCGCAACTTACCGCTGTACGTCGGCGAAGCTCAGAGCGCGATGTAACCAGACCGATGGAACCAGCTACAGCCATCTGCAAAACAATTTCTCGTTCATTTGCCTTCATGCTCAAACTGCAAGGCCACACGACGATTTTCTAATTTTTACTGTAGCAGGAATTACTGCATCTATCTTCTGTCCGATAGCGGTATGGGAATGCGTGTGTGAGTCCGTGAGTGATTTTTGCATAAATGGAAACTGTTCCCGTCTGAATTCAGGAAGATGCACTTCTATGAGACGAGCAACGCTGGAAGGCAATATAATGCGCCAGAAGTGTCAAGCTCACATTCTAAAAATGGTTACTGTGTGTGTAGGCCTATTGAATATGAACGCACTTGAGCGACTTTCCCTTAGAACATGGGTGACCAAAATGCTGCCCGGGGGCACATTTCACATGGCCTGTGCCTTTGGTTTCAGACTGTATTGTATACAGTCCGACAAAGCCTGGACTACGCTTCTATGTCGGAACGACGGCGGTTTCTTGCTACTCAAGTCATTTCCGTTGGGTTTTGATGTGCTTAGAAGGAATATGAGCATGAAAGTCGTCGCAAACGAGTATTTTGGCTTTAAACCCCCATGCGAAATACCTGGAATATGCTAACATGCATTTTAGTGAAAAATTCCGGAAGGACTTTCTGGCCCGCGTGCACCTTCATATGATCAGATTTGGCCCTTTTTGAAGAAAGTTTGGATACTCCTGCCTTAAAAACTTAACCTTATTAAAATTAGCAGAGTTAATGTATGACATGATGCTACTATATATCGGGGATTATTACTTCTTCCGTGGATCGTGCCTTTAAACAGGGTTACATATTTTTGCAAATAAAGCGATAATGGACATGGGCGGCAATCACAGTCTTAGATATAACAAGATCGCGAGCACCTGATTTACTTCATCACGTGTGCGATTCAATGTAGATTCATTTGCTGATTTTTCAAATAAGTGACTTTTCGTATGAAGTCAGGAAACTTGTAGAAGCTAAACAACTATCAGTGTGTCGGCATGTCCAATATCAGTGAGTTTTAGAAGCTTTGGTGATGATTTCGGCTGACTGCGAGAGTAACAAAAGAAAGATACTACAGTTAGTGAAAACTTCTGAACACTTCAACCTTGCGAAATAGGTAAAAAAACAATATGTTTTCATTACGTTAACTTCTCACAGTTTGTTGACATAACGATAAAGCAAGGATGTCAAGTAAGTGTATTGTCAATAAAGACNGGTGTTGAATGAAACCTTCGGGGTCTGCCGAAATCTGTACNTTATCAGTAACTGCAGGAGTGTGTAATTCCTTTTCGAATCAAAGAATNACAAATCCTTGCGTAAAAGTTTGGTTTACATTGTTCTTTATTTTCTGCTACAAGGCGAGACTTTTAATTTTTCTTAAGAACACAAATAAGTTTCAACAATCAACTCTCTTATGAATGTAGTTTTCCCGAGCTTCCAGTCGTAATTATTTATCTTACCTGTCAGGCTTCACAATGCTAAAAATGTTACACTATTTCTTGTTTGCAGTGAGTATTTCAATGGTAATAAAGCTTGTTACTATAAAAATCAATAGGATGCTGAAAAATAGGGAGGTTATTGACTCGAAAAATACAACAATTGTGGAAGAAATTTTCGTTTCTAATAGTCGAAAACATTTATAGTGTTTTAAATGCTTGCTTTTTCAGATCAATCTTATCACCGGCTAAGCACTTCCAGGTCATAAAACATAGCACTTTTTTGATGCCTTGCAGCATTTGGCACAGTTGTTTTTGATAATAATTTTCAAAAAATATACGCGTATATGACCATGCTCCGAAATCTGCCAAAAAAGCACAACTTTATTTACTACTACTAGCTGTAAAAGTTATTTTTAGTTCATTTTGCCTGTGGCAACAGAATCCTACAATAAGACGCCACCTCTTTGAATACATTTTACCGACGTCAACTGTTGACATATGTAGCTTGAACAAACATGTTTTCTTACCACAGTTCCAACCCAAATGCCCGTAACAGATCTTCCTACAGAGAAAACGTCGAATGCCACCGCGCTGGAAGACACATCGAAGATTCCCAGACATATCGTCAATATGCCAATGACCAGTTGGGCAAAGCCAAGCCTATAATGCAGATAGTCAGTTATCACATATTTTAGGCAGTAAAGGTTATTTGCAGTGCTCTTGATGTACACTTTGATTTATGAATTTTTACAAAACCAAATAAAAAAGCTATACGCAAGAGTCTAAGTACTGTAATAACAACTCCTTTTAAAATTTAACTGCTGAAGTGATACAAATGGTGAAGTATTCAACGTGAGCAGATTCTGGGAAATTTGAAGATCGTCTAATATGTTTCTTATTTAATGACACTTCCTCTAAATACAAATACAAAGACCCACGCAGAAAAGATACCCTAATCTGCCCGATCCACTTATCCCCAAATGTTGTACAGGGCAATTAGAGTGAGGTTGTAAACCTCAAACAGCCAAGGAGAACTACATTGCAAAGATATAGTAACACCGGTGTTATTTGCTTATTCTTAACCTATTCACACGCAACAAAAATTTACATTAACTATTTTAAATATTATGTTTGCCTGCAGCCAATCGTAGTAGCTGAATCCGTGAGCTAAACTTTTTTGTTCGGTGGATAACATGCACCCGTATTTTCTTTTACCTCGCAGTGTGACTTCCTTATTAAAAAAAATTTAAAACGCAAATACGTAGTGAAAAACTACGCTGCTGTCGTCAATCGGCTTGTTTTCTTTTATTTTCCCAATATCGGTTAAACAACTAGAGCTCTGACATTTCGCTTCCAGCTTATTCTTTAACGCCATTCGGCCCGTTATCTGCTGACGAACGTGATCTGAACAACGTGACCGCAGTTTGGTGGCTGTGATGAAATTATACATTTTTTCGACCAAAAAATTCGCATTAGTTAGTTAAAGGCCAGAAAAGAAAATATTTAGGTTTCAGTTGAGTGAGATAGCACACGTTTGATCATGAGCCTTACCAACTGAAAACAACACAGAACACTTTACGTGGGATACGAAACAGCAACAAGTGGCAAAAAGTTTTCGACCCCTAGGATAGAGTTAACAAATGGGCTGCATTGTTCGGTCCTGACCGTGTCCATAGACATCACTGGTGTAGGAAGCGGGGGTGCAGCCGCACNCCCAAAAATTTTGATTTCGTTAAAATCCAGGCAAAATCCCATAAAATCCGGGGAAAATCCTCTACAATTCGGGAAAAATTTCTGGGAACCTGAAACTCCCTGAAAATCTGAGCAAAACTGGCAACATGCTTTTTTTTGGAGGTCACTTTTTTGAAGGATTTTTCGGGCAAGTTTGGGAGAATTCGGCAAAATTCATTCGCAACCCCAAAAATTTTCCTGCTCCTACACCTACGATAGGCATGCATATGAGTACAATACAGATCTAAGCACTATTGATTAGCCTACTTATAGATTTAAACCAGGGGTCGGCAACCTATGGCTTGTGAGCCAGATGTGACTCTCTTGATGACGGCATCTGACTCGCTTGATACTTTCTTAACACGATTGTTACGAATGAAACTTTTTCTGTAATTTTCCATCTTCCAGACTACAAAGCCATCAGCAACACCATGCAGCACCGTAAGTCGCATTAACAGTAAGAAGCATGTNAGTTATTAAAGAGAAAATTCAGACATTTACGATTGTTTAAAATTGTTGATACACGTTAGTTGGNAAGTTAGTTGCGTTGAGTGTTGAAAAATATTATATGGCTCTCACGGAAATACAATTAAAAATATGTAGGTTTCATGGCTCCCTTAACCAAAAAGGTTCCCGACCCCTGATTTAGACTATGTGGAATATCTTGGTTCGTATTCGGTTGCTGAGTTCAAACACGCATGGTAATGAACGCTTTTGCTTACCTGACAATTCGGACGTGATAGAACTTAGGCGCGTTGAGATCTTCGGCAATGGCGCAAGTATTCTCCACGTCAGCCATTTCGGTTGAATTCGAGTGCTAAATTTCGAGGTGGAAAGAGATGGTTGTCACATAAAGACATAATCTTTGCATTCCAAATCTAATCAAACAGCATGCGCTAAAGCAAATTTACAACTTCGCTGATAGAGTACAAAACGAGGTTAGCTGCCCTGCTGAAACCTTGCACCTCAACTTCTACTTTGACACAGCAGATTGTGCTGCGCGTAGCCTTCTACCGCAGCGTTCAAAACCTTCCACCATGCTTTTTCGACCGCCACCAACAAAGCGACCTTTCTCATATAACGCTTTTCAGAACCTGCCAGCGTACGTGCTGATGTATGTAGAAGTGAAGTAGAGTGTGACGATTTCATCCCGCCCAGGTAACGCGCACTTGCGTAAAAAGCGTGTTTGCTCTCTCTGTTCTTGTAAGACAAACCAAGACGACGTGATTCCCCGCACTTGACAAACAGACAGCTGACGAGTAGGACGACTTTGCGTCTGCCGCAATCGTCATTTATCGAACCTACACAAATGTTGTGCTGCCATGAGTGCTACCAGGTTTTTAGCTGCAGATTTGTGTTGGTTTTAAAGTTCAACACTGCATCAACCCTTGCTTTCTCTCTGAACTTGGCTAGTTCTAATCAAGCGTGTAAAACCATGCCCAGGGTGTCGCTGCCGGCGGTTTTCCTCACCACCGACTTTTAGAAAAAAAAGTCGGCTGTGTTCCTGGCTTTCAAGAGTATAATCAGGTTTCGAAAATACTGCAGTCGTTTTGTTTCTTTATGTGATTTTCTCAGATCCATGGCTCATATCACAGGGGTTAGTGATAAAACATAAGAACAGAAAAACGCATAAGCATAACACAGCACGGTTCTGGCGACAGTGCTGCACAGTATCTGGTTTTGTAAGCAGATATTCGCCGGTTGGTGGCCCATATTTTGGATAAAAGATATATCCAGAATATTGACGTAGCTAGGAATTTTGTTTGGGTGGCCAAAATCAGGACATTTCCTATCGACTGCCGCCACCTCCTTACCAACGTCTGCCCATGGTAAGTCCTGCAAATGGCGGGGGAGGCCGAAGTTGTCGAAAGGTTTCTGATTTTTTGAAACGCAGGAAAAATCGGACACTAACTGTTGGGCACTTTACGATGAAACGAATCAATCATCGCTAGCAGAAAATAACTCACTTTAGTCTTTACACTCTTAAAAGAAATCACTTTAGTTTAGACTTTACACACTCTTGGCAAGAATCAATGGTATGTCGACCATCTGGCGAACTCGAAAGCTTCATACATTTCGCAAGGATTATTATGAACCACTGTTTCTCAACCAGTATGTGTAAGAGATCACTGATGTGCCAGAGTCCAACTGTGGGCTACGGAGCTAAATGAAAAACATGTTACAATACTGTTATTTAGACATCTGATCACTCACAGCGTGGGAACACAAGGGTTGTGTTTAGCAGTAAGTTTCGCAATGAATTGCACAAAACATTAAGTCACTATTTTGGAATAATGTGCAAGCCCGTAACGAGAGGGGGCGCAGGAGAACTTCTCTGTGACAAGAACCTTTCCTGTCCTTTTGCTGTTTTATCGTTTATATATCAGTCGACTTCCGTAGCTAGTTAGTCACGTGTATTTTTTCCGTAAACTAAACGAAGTGGATCATTGCCTTTCTATAAGAAAATCACTTGTCAACTGGCTTCTCATCGGTTACTTTTAGGCCTACTGTGAAAGCGAGCGAATACTTTGCAAAACTGTCTCCGTTAAGCTGAAATGACATCCACAGTTCAAGCTGGCACAGGACCCCTTGCTTGATTGTGTCGATCTGTTAGTAAAACGCTTGACATGAAGGCTAGAGTATTGCACGTCTCACTGGTGTGGCTATTACTCAAAGATCGTGCTGTTTCCGCTTCATTCATCGTTTAACGACAGTCTTTGCAGAGTAGACGACCACGCCAGCGTACACCTGAGGAATAACCCATAACAGCGTGGTTCAACTACGGGCCCGCGGGCCACATGTGGCCCGCGGACAGAATTTTTAATGCCCGTGAGCTTTCTCAGTAACGACGGTTGTGTGTATGTTACAGTAGGTAATTTTAATTATAACAAGCATTACATTTGTTAATAATAATGTACAATATTAACGGCGTTAAACTAGACCAGGGGTCTCCAAACTACGGCCCGCGAAGCCATTTTATCCGGCCCGCTAAGCCATTTTGTCAATGATAAAAAATACTGTAGAGTCACTTACGAAAAATTTGTTGATGTAGTAGAATATAACATATCATGCAACAATCACATCGCGTAAGACGTCCGGCCCTCGACAAGTTCTTTATTACCTTATGTGGCCCTCGGACAAAAAAGTTTGGAGACCCCTGAACTAGACTGTAGAGCGTTTCTAGAAATTAGTCAACAAATATAGGTTTTCCAAACTGCAAGATTTCGCACTAAAAATGCGCTCCACGTTTGGAAGCACATACTTGTGTGAGAGCACATTTTCTACCATGAAGCAAGTCTGATCTAAAAACAGAAATCGAATGGCAGACAAAACACCGGACCATAGTCTCCGAATTACTATCACTAACATATTGGCATTGTTAAAGGAACGAAAGTGTCAGAGAAGTCTCAAGCACAGGCATCGCAGTGATAGAGATTTGTAATAAATTGTTTACTGCTATTGTGTAATAATTTCAACAGCGCACTCACTTCACTCAGCTATTTTCCATTTTCAATTTTAAATCTTGTGAATCTGTTGTTTAATATATCTTATTGGAAGTGTCCCGCGAATTGTGACGTCTTTGTAAAATGGCTCATAGGTCAAAAGTAGTTGGACCACGCTGACCTATAAGGTGAACTGTGTTTGAAACAGCATGGCGCTGCTAAATCATTCAGTGTCAAAACTGTTGATACAGTTCGCTTCAACAAAGATAAGGAGACGTCGGCTTTTAGCGTTTGGTTTAGCTCTCAGAGATGGTGTTCAACAACACGTTCCTTCCAGAACCCCAAACAACATTGACAAAACCGTTGGAGTTTGAACCGGAGCAACTGCTACCGGCGGATTTCGTAACAAGCGCAGTCAGAGAACTCGATTACGCTTGATCGATGGAACGAATTACCTCAGTTATAATTATAAACGTTGCAAAAAGTAGGCTATACTTGCAATTGTGTAGGCTGCATTCAAGTAAATATGATTTACTGCTGATCGTGCTATGCTGGATCTGCTAATTAACTAACTGTTTACATAACAGAAACAACGGCCTCCAAGTCACGGTATATATGTCCATGAACAAATACACCTGAGTAATTTCTTGGTATTGCGCAAATAGCCTCTGCGGTATTACTCCCACTTGAGTAGAATCTCAAACACACTTAGCGCATTGTACATATTTTGAAGCTTGTCTCCGGAAGCAACTTCAAGCATTTGAGGAATGTTTTAGAAGCGAAACTTCCGCCTAGGAATATATCATACTCAGGGACCGAGTTTCAGAGGGGGACATGTCACCCCAATTTTTGATAAGGGGGACACAATATTTTTGTCCCTCCAAAAACTTCGTGATAAAAAACAGTTGAAAACATCCACCAAAAACTGGAGTAAAAATAACAAAAATGGACATGATCATTGGATTACCTATAGACACAGTGTACGGATTTTTTATGTAAACTGAATTATCGTGATTGTTGGTAATTGTGTTGGTTAATTTGAATTAACCGAATCAGTGTGTACATAAACGTCGCTCAGTCATGTGACGGTGTGTACATAAACGTCGCTCATCATGACAACCACATCAGTACTATGCAACCAGGGTTACCAGATTGGCCTTTTTTAGGCCAAATTTCAGAAATCTGGCTTCGTTTCAAGTTTCAAGTTGGTTGGCCTAAAAAAATATATTTGGCCTCATTTCAAGTTGGTTGGCCTTAAAAATTTATTTAGACTTTCGGCTCTTTTTTGACATTTTTACGCTGAGGACGCCTGTTTTTTTTGACATTTTTACGCTGAGGATTTCATTTTTTCGGCAACGCATTTGCAAAACTTTTTTGATAAATGCTATCTTAGACAGACCCGACACCAGTGTTCTGATGTTAGCACTATGTGAGGGTAGTGAGTTTGGAAATAAAGTTTCCGCGTAATCACTGGAAATGTGTGCACTCTGTAGTGTGTTGTAAGCACTAAGCAGGCTGAACACTTGCAGACAGGTTTGCGTCTCCACGACAGAAATGCGACAATGATGTCGAGGAAGTGCTCTTATGATTCTGGTCGNAAGTACAGGAGTTAATGGAGATGACTTTCCCTTGGGTGCAGGAAGGTACCTATGGATCAGANTGCAAACTGTGGCACCATTGTACCCAAAGAATCTCACAGTCACAAATCATGAGAAGTTAGAGAAGCATCAGTAACGAGCCTCAGTCAATGATATAGCGCTAACAAAAAAGATGTGGGAACGCACCAAAAAATAGCCATTTTAGCCATTTTAAAACAGCTTCAAACCCATTTTAAAGCAATATGTTAGAAAGATGTTGGAATGCCGTTCCCACATGTTCCCGACCCACTACACCCCTGGCCTCAGTACAGTGCTAAACAAGACTTAAATCTTAATTTTGAAAAATATTTCTTATGATGTTCTGGCAATTCATAGGTTTCTTTGTGACAAAAGAATGGCAATACCACAAATAAAGTTTGACTTTTTTCTGGCGTTTAATCCATCGGTTTGGCCTTTTTCTGACCTCTTTTTAGCACTGTTTGGCTCTTTATTGAAATTTTCATCTGGCAACCCTGTATGCAACTGCCATAAAACCACGGGAGTAGCCAGGGGGGCCCATTGTTTACTTGGAGTAAACATACTTTGCTGCATAGCCAAATGTTTTATGAGCCGCTTTCCATAAACAGCACTAAAACAACCCATTGCAGAAGGTGGCATGAAGACTCAATGAGGATTTGCTTCGACAAACATCCTGCTTATTTGAGAAACGGGCATATGAACGTTTTTCTTCGCGTTCAACAGAACAGGTAAGATACCGAAAATGTATCAGAAACTGGAAGCCAGTCTTAACAGCTGATGTTCGACGTCTTCTGATTATCAGTGTTTCCATTAGATATCAGATCGGTTAAACGTTTTGATAAATTTTGTACGCTCGAGTATAAAACTTATTCAGAGCCTTAAAATATTTTACTTGATTAAAATGAAATTAACTACACTGAAATTTTGATTTGTTTTTAACTAACATATCACGCAAACTCAACACCAATCACATGCCAGTCCGTGCTGCCTCAGCAACAAACAGAACAGCGCCAACCGTTTTTAGCTGAAAACCTACATCAAACGGTCACAACCGAAGTAAGCATAGAGAACTTAAAGCAGGTTTTTTTAAGGCGTTTTAGAGACCCGATTCGGGTCCCTAGAATCAGAGAAAAGTATCATCGGGACCCTACACTCAGAGTAAATCGGGTCCCTAAAATCAGAGAAATAGGGTCCCTACAGATCCATTCCGGGTACCTAACATTTTCCTTAAAAAAAGACCTGCTTAAAGTGATAATTAAACAGCTTTCGCAAAAGTAGTGACGCCAAAGTACAACTCTTCATTCGCACACCACCTAAATGGGCAGTGTGGTAGCCAGACCCAAATTTTTTTACTTTAAGCGAGCAACAGTATTTTGTTTGGGATACCGCCTCTCAAAAGCACAAAATGACAAGATACGCCAGAAATTTTTGGGGGCATGGCCACCTCTGGCTATGCGTGTGTAAACAAGTAGCCACCCTTAGTTTAGTGGATTTTCCTGACGTCTTGTATTTGCACCATGCACCTGAAATGTGTCAATGTTTACCTGCAATAGAAATAGTTTTATCATTCGTTGTGACTGTTATTTTGAAATTGTCAACGTTTATTATCAAAAAATAAAACCATTTGCAATAAAATTGAAATTCTCAAACGAGCAATAAAAGATTCCAAGAGATGCTTTCAAAACTACGCAACCACAAGGTTGGGGAGGCCAAACAAGGTCATATTACACCACGATGCGTCGAGTTTCTTTTGATATTCAGGATCTTGTCTTTGTGGGGTCCCTGCCTCACTGATATTTTCTTCTGCAGGCGTCCTCAGCACCGACGACGCCGGAGTGCTCGGTCTGTCAACTCGCGACAGAGCTCTTTTTCTTTCCGTTTTCGGTTTTCCTTTCTCATCTTTGCCAGCTGCAATGAGAACAGAAAACTCGGTGAAGTGGGTGAAATAAACGTGACACACCTTTTTGTAGCTTGAAGAAAAAACGTGTGGCTTTAGACACTTCCACAGGAACAAAGAGGTAAAGGCAACCCGGCTAAAGTTATTCCTTCCTTAGGCAAACCCGCTTCAACACAGTTGGCCCTAATATATATACAAAACGGATTAATGTGAAACTATTGCCGAAGATATCCAATTTAAAGAAACTGCCCCCAAATTGTTTCTTTGTTGCATGTGGTTGGTCGGCTGCAAAAATTAATCAGGTCTCAACGTCATAAGAAACTATTACCAACTTTTACATCATACTTCAATCGAAATCCTGTAATTTTTTCTCAATAGCTGATGGTCGCTTGCTGCCACATTCAGGGCGGTCCAATTAATGATTTTATACAAGAAAAGACTGATACCCTTATATGCAATGTGAAGTCATCACGTTTTTCCAACAGCTGTTTAATTGATGTAAGTATTACTGTATAAATAAGCGCTATTAAAAATGTCACCCAAGTAAACACGTATGCGAGTCAGGAAGTAGACTGATCATGCCCAATGCCTCACTACCACTTGTTCCCAGGTTTTTCTGATCAAGTATTATTTCAAGACCCAGCAACATCGTCTAATGACATCTGCTTGCAGGAAAACTGATATGATCATCAGCAGCGCAATGCTTATAAAACGATTACTATCGTGTTTCATGTAGGCATCAATTATATGATACAAGTTGTAGAAATATGTCATGTGAGAAGTAACTCTACTGTGGAGTAGGATTCCAGAAGATTACCAAACAAATAAAAAAACCTGTTTGTCACATAACGGTTTGCTGCCACATCAATATGGGTTAATCGTGACAAAAACATAATTTCCTTGAAATCCGCTTATAGCCCGACGGTAGGTGGCGAATCGAATGCAAAGCCCTGACGTAGCACCAGCGGCACACGCGTCACAGATGGGCGACCTCCTGTTCCAAAACATAAGCACTTCAGTGTGGCTTTGCTTCACTAAGAGTTAACTACAGGGTGACTCAAAAAGATGCGTACCCATATTTTGTTCGATAAAAAACCCATTTTTTAACGAATGTCTTTTCTGTTGCAGGACGTGATAGG
>JGI24159J19872_10010523_pt1 | contig 12127 bp, 5 predicted proteins | sample Ectturendosymbi4_FD_19872 | JGI IMG/M metagenome (IMG submission 19872)
TTGCACTTATTAGTATGTGCTTTTACGTGCAACTCAAAAGGCTTCCTTCCAAACAAAGCTCTTTCCTCAAAAACTGACACTCAGCATGCTGTGAATCACAGAATGAACCCACGCAGACGGTTCGTTTCGACATAGGTTGAATCCGGGCACTTTTTGCAAATAATGCAACAGCCTAATAAGGTATGTTCTGGAAAATGCACACGTTTCTCAACCGGTTATATCTTTGCGCTACCACACGTTAATTAATTTTCTGGCATGACACTAAACATTTAATGTTATGAAGTCACAATTGCTAGCAAATATTATGAAACAACTGTATCTAAACTAATGAAATCTCGTTCTTTAGTCTTCATTCTTTATGTTGAAAATTGCCGAAGGTTCAGTTTATCTGAACCTGTAGCAATATTGCCAAATCGACTGGCTTTTGAGCCTTTGACGTGTAGAGTTTTTGTCGCAAAATGTTGCCATGCAGAAAGAAAAACATTTTTATCGTTATCTAATTCCTTCCTGTAAGTAATGATAATAACGATAACGATACAATCCAGTTACATCGGGGCAGTCTCTGATTATTGCTTCGCTGCCTCAAACAAACAGGCTAGTGGCGAAAAGAGCATAAAGAAAAGGTTGTGAACGAGAAAGACAAATGCGCAGTGGAAAACATTCTGCTTTCGCTTCAACTCAAGCGATGAGCTTTTCTTGCTCTTTACTTTTTCTTAGTGACATTTTCACAGAAAATCGCCAGATTTTCCACCTGTATGGTAACACTCAAATTGACAACATCTTTATTTTTAACGCTTCAAAGCCTGCATTGCGCATGTTTATATTGGGGGAAAGTACAAGTTGTTCTCTTGCATTTAATGACATTGTTGGTAAACAATTGTTACAGATATTCTTTTGTCGTCACACAACTTGTCTACAGCTTTCTTCAAACACTTGAAATTCGAACAGTTTTCGTTGAGAAACGTTTGTGTGTGCACTGTTCTTTTCTTCTTAGTCTTGCTTACCTCACACACAACCTTGTCGTTTTGCATCCCGGACCATAATGCTTTTTCGTTGCAGCGTTGCTGATGCAGACATCTTGTCTTGCAAGTTTAGAAGAAATGGTAACGTTTGCAATAATGATAGTTGGTGGCGGAAAATAAATCATCCCCTGTTCTGTAAAACAGATTCAAGTGCTCGCATTTGCATCTTGTTTTTATTTTTAATCCAAGCAAATCATTCCGCTGAAAAATTTCGCTTTTTATCCTTTGTTTCCTGTACGACTTTGCAAGGCTTCCAAAATTCTTTTTTAGTGTTCTTGAAAATGTGATTAGAACCATTCTCTAATCCACTGATTTCACATTGGAGTTCTTCATATTTTTAGCCTTTTTTGCCCCAGCGTCTAATACCTCTTGTTCGGTTGCATTACATTTTGCAACCAATCAGCAGTTCCCGTCAGCATTCAGTTTGGACATTGCTTTGCGTATGTTCAACTGCTTATAGCATAAATTGTTGTTGATCGTGAAGCAAACTATGCCACATTTCAGTGCAAGATCCAATTCCTATGTCACGTATGCAAGCCCGTTTTCCTGCTAAACCAATGATTAAACGTTTTAAGCTTCACCTCTTGCTTGTGTGCGTCATTACGACACCAGATTGAAAGCAAATCTTGTTTTAGTGAAAAGCAGCAAAACATTTTGCAATCGCTCTTAGCTAGTTGATTTTTGCAGAGCAAGAATTCGGATGCAACAATCAGTGACTTGAAAAAGAAACAAACGGTTTCAAAACCAACATGTTTTTTGACTAACTATTACTAAAAGTCAACAGAAATACAAAAAAAGCAACTAAGCGTGGGAAGGGAAAATAGCGGCCCATGAGGCGGGCTGTGCGCCAAATCAATAAATCTACTTCCTCGATTTCCACCAAACAGGGATGTTGGTGGCACGACGTAGAAACAACAAATAAGAATGAAATCATTTCCTCGAGTAGATTATAAATTTACGAGCAGTTACCGATCAGAGAACAGTCGAGAAAAGAAACAGTCAAGAAATTGAAACAGGTAAGAGCAGTGATAATTGCTTTATCTAATTTGTTGTTTGTAATACAAGGTATTTTCCGCACCTAGAATCACGACAACCCAAACTTTCAAAAGATTTTTCGCAACATAGTTTGAGCAAAGCTGAATACTACATAACAAAGGAGTTTTAGCTCTTGTTTACCAGTGCCGGATTAACAACAGCAGCAAATGTAGCAATTGCTACGGGCCCCGCGCTTTTGGGGGTTCCGCGGTCCTTTGTGTTGAATTTGTTCTTTAGCCACGGCGGATATTAGATTTTAGGAGACCGAGGCCATCCCTCAGAAAGGGGGCGCTATATCCTGCACGTGCTATACAAAAACTTTGTTCGTTGACAGCAAGTTAAATTTTTCTTTTTGTCCGCGAATTTTCTTCTGCATGAAAGTCCATTTCATTTTGCAAATTGATTGAAGTCGTTTGATTTTAAACTGTTCTTTGGCTACACATTAAACTTGAGGTGCCCTTTGGACACATTTGCACATCATTTTTTTTATATTTTGACAAAGATATGACTTGCTTCGGAGCATATTAAATGTGACTCTACAGTGATTTAATAAGCTTTTTAACACAACAGTGGAAACGCTAAGTGCGAAACTCTCGAATGGGTCCCCGAGACAACCGCCTGGTTCGCCTCCCCGAATATCCAACCCTGATTATATGTACAGAATCTTTTCGGTCCAGGAAGTCAATATTTTGCTAAATTTGCCACATGCAATAAAACGAAATTTTTTCAATTGAATGTTTTTACATTAGACTGCCGTGATTTGAAAATAAAAATATTTTACATTTATCTGCAACATTACGGGACCACTCAAGCAACGGGGCAAAACTGCAGCAATTTCCAGTTATGGCTTAATTGTGTTGTTTCTTTTTTTTTTCTTTTTGGTTTCTTTTTTGAGTCTATATGGGGTTTTTCCCAAAATCTCATTGCCAGACCTGAATTTGGTATCGATTCACTAACCATTGCGTAGCGTACTTGAAATTTTTATTTACAAATGTGGGATATGATTTGCGCACATATTTAACTCTATTGTTGACCAACTGCAGTGGAGAACGGCCATTGTCTGAACTTAACATGGCAGAATGAATAAAGGAACAATATTAGACAAAACAAGCTGAACAGCCTGATTCTAAAGAGTATAGAGCATGAACTTCAATGTGAAACAGACACTACCACTACCAGTATCATAAACAAATTCGCTACGGCCAAATCTAGAAAATGCAATTGTAGGCACTAGGTTTGCTGCTTTTGACGTTCTGCTTTAATACTGATACTGTGACTGCACTGTCTGAATATAAGAATGATAAAATTTGTTGAGTCTGGAAGCATTAAATACTGTCGCTGTGCTGTAATTGTGAGCTGTTTTTTTCTGTCATAGATCGAAATGTTTCTGAAATGACCGAAGAAAATAAGTCATTTCGGTCATGTCTAAAAATATAGGCTAATGAACACTGTTACGGCGAGTTTTAATGCAACTGTGAGACAAATGACCGAAATGTTTCAGCGACCAAAATGTTTGAGCAAAAAATGACCGAAATGTTTCAGCGAAAACAAACAGCTTGTGACCTGCACAGCAGTAATGTATTCCTTCTTGGTTAAATGTTACGTAAATAGGTTTTCGCTAAAAAAATATATGTAGCCCGTAATGTCCACCAATTTCTGTTTAGGACGAGGTTTTTCGTACTTACGAAATTCAGTATGCCTAATGTTTGTCACATGGATGTCCACATACTTTATAATTAACAGTTGTTCACTTGTTCAAGTGCATTTTTAAATTAGGGCCCCGCGCTGGTAATATGCTACAGGGCTCACGCTACGAATCCGGCACTGCTGTTTACCATGAACAGCGATTTTGACAATTTTCTTTCCAGTCTGCACCAATGCTGAGAGATGCACAGTAACGCCAAATTTTGAAACATTTCGTTCAATTTTTTCAGACTCTTTCTTTGAAACTTGAGCAACTAGTTAAAGAAAGGTTGTCTTTTTTGCAAAACCAGACACAAAGTCTGCTTCACAGAATTCTACAACTTTGTTTCAGTGTCCCAGCGCTTTAACTTTAATTTGCATGCAATTGTCTAATTTTTGCGCCAATAATCTCAACTCTACTCTACCCTTAGGATGTAGGATGACGTCTCACAGTTCATACAAGGCATGTAGCCTGTTGACTTTTCTTCGAGTTCTTTTAGCTTCAGACCATGAAACTTGCTGCAACCCATTTTATTCATAGTTTCAAGTTAAGTAGTTCACAGCTTGCTTCAATGTGAATATTTCTCTTGAAATACTTGTATTACACCTGAATAGTTATAACTAGCGCAACCAATTTTTTTACAAAAAAACTTAAAATTTTGACTTATCAATTTTCTGCGTTTTCCATTGAAATGCAGAATACAAAGCATATTCATATTTAGTATTCGGAAACAAACCGATAGGTTTGTTCTGTTAAAATGAAACAAAAAGTAGTTTACTGTATCTGCAAAATCTGGTACAGCATGTTTTCAAAATGTCTGGCTACTTTCAGTTTCATGAAACGAACCTCGTTGATGCTTTGCACTGCGGCGATGTGCTTCCGCCATAAACCTTTCGTCACTTTTCACTAAGCAGTCATATAATTTGAAAAATAATTCACCTTTAGGCGTTGAGGTTAACTCAGAAGCATATTCATGCAGTAAACTTCGAACGTTTGGATAATATGGTTGTATAAATTTCGGCATGATATGCTGATGAGTACATTCACTACAGTAGAGTCAAATCTGAGAATATCATAAAGTTAAAACACAATATACGCATGATGGATTGATCATTTGCCCAACCAAGAGCTGTAAGACCACGTTTCTTGCATTGTCATGACTAGACGATTAAATATTCAGTCGTCCAGTTGTGGGATAAGCAACATTATTACGTCAAAAGTCGCAACAAGCCCATTACTATTTCAGAATTGCAACTAAACTTGCAAAAACATATCAAAATCTGTTGTTATAACTGAATAAAATATCGATAACGAGAAAAAACTCTGCTGTAAGAAAATTTTGACCTATCGATAAATTTTAACCTAGTGATAAATTTTGACTTTTTTTGACTTAATAACTTTCGAGTGGTTCATGGTATCAGCGTGAAATTTAGTTTGTGGACGTTTCATAAATTATTATAAAGGCAGAAAAATTATGACTGTATTGACTTTTGGTTGCCCTAGTTATAACTGTAAACTTTAAACTTCAGTTCCAGGCATATCATGGACAAAAAACGTCTGCTCGTGTTCGTCATCGTATTATTGGTACTGGTAGAAGAATCCTGGAGTGGCCGTGGCCGTGGTCGTGGCCGTGGCCGTGGCCGTGGCCGCAGCTTCAAACAATCCAGATACCAGCACTTACGAAACGGCTATGGTCATCAATCACAACACGGCTACGGTCATCAATCACAACACGGCTACGGCCATCAATCACAACACGGCTACGGTCATCAACAACAATACGGCGGCTACGGTCATCAACCACAACACGGCTACAGTCATCAAGCACAACATGGTTACGGTCATCAGCGACAACAACCGTACGTATGATGTTTGCAGTGAGCGCGGTTTGGGTGTTTCTATGAAAATAATAAAGACATAAATATTTGGAAAAATAATTGTCTGTTTGCAACGCTTTCTTGTTTTACTTGTTTAGAAAAATTTGTTATCTTTTCTTCATCGCCTTGGTTGGAGGTTTCCGAAAATGTCCGAAAATTTCTGAAATTTTTCAGGCATGAGAATCAACATAATAAACGAAACACAATATCTTAAAGGTTGTAACATGAAATATCAGTAACATCAAATATCAGACGAACAAAAACACAAAATTTAAAAAATTCAAATTTTGGTTTGAAGCTTCTTCACATACTTCAATCAGGAAACACACGCGTCAGAATTTGTGGCAATCGCAAAATCGTTTCGGTCACATATACATTGTGGTATATTTTTCGTTTTGCTATCATATACGTCCTGCAGCAAAATAAAACCTTAGAAAACTGTTTGAGCAAGAGAAATCTTTAAAATTTGAAACAGGCTATGTAATTTACAGTCGAGTACCGGTAGTCAACGTATCTTAGCTGAGCCGGCCATATGCACTGAAACAATACATCGCCGCGGTTACTTGAAACTAACGTTCTATAAATTGACGTCAGCTACACTTTTTTGTTCCGGTAACAACAGCATTATGGCTAAAGCGCGTATTTAAAAGTGCAGTTAGCGTGCTTTCGCTAAGTCTTGCTTTAGCTTTTCATCATTTTATTCTTAAAATTTTGCTTGCAATTTACTGAACTGAAAATTCGTATAATTACGTGAAATCAATTTCCCAGTAAAGTAATTTTGATATATGATTTGACTGCGTGGTCCTAAGGTCAGACATATTGCTGGTATCATATAGGGTCGGATACATTTTGGCGCCAGCACCGTTTTAGCGACGGCTATTTGGCGCTGGCCTTTGTAGTTGCTGGAGGCCAAGATGATTCAAATGCTCATGGATATTATGAGTCAAGTGGAAGAAGCAACCTTTCAACTCAACTTGTGGCTGTACAGCTTGTAACAAATCAAGAATCATGAAACCGAAACCGAATTCGCTTCAGTGGGCGTAGGAACATTTTAGCCACTGAATCTCTTAACAAGGTTGCTCAATTTGACAATCCTTGCTGCAAAAGTTTTTTGCATGTTTCAAACTGAGTACATACACCCAATCTGATCTCAAGACAAATGCAAATGCACACGGTTTGTTGCTTCTTCAAAAAGACTCGAGCAAGGATGGAAAAAACATAGTTATAGATGCAGGGACGCGTGCGTGATAGTAATCAAGCAGATAAACAGCTCGGCGCCAAAACAGCTCAGCGCCAAATCGCTGGAGCCAAAACGGCGGCGCCAAATAGTTCTTTTCCGATCATATACAAGAATTTGATTTACAACTTTATTAGTCTCAAGTTTCCAAAAGTTGGCAAACTCTCATTTTCCCATTAGAGTAGTTTTATTCGCACAACCTGCAACGTTTCAGGAAACAAAATAAAATTATTTGCAATGCTGCAGCAAGTAGTGATGGCATTTAAGTGACAAACGATGCTTTTAGTTTAAACATCACAGTACATCTCTTCATGTTTTGCACAAAAAGCACGCAACGCCTTATTCTGTGATTTCCTTTCCAATAAATCCAGGTGGCTCTCATGCGGAAGAAGCAATGCACAGCAGTTTGGAGGAATGACCGGACATCACTACGGTTGTGTCGGTGATACATGGAAAGTGGCCAGAAGGCTTGCACTGGATAATGAATTAAGGCTGGGTGATGCTAGACAACGCGAGGATTTACAAGAGATTCGGAAAATGCGTCACGAGGTAAATATTGGACGTCTTTTTGTGTTGTTTTTTCTTTGAAACCCATCTTTGGTAATTAACTACCGCTTGATATTCGTGATATATTATTTGAAATCTTAAAGTGCTTATGGGTTTGTCACGAAACAGTTCTTTGAATTAAGATATTTTTAATGCACGTTTTGAAAACACTTGACAAAAAGTAAGCTCTGGACCTTTCCTTCAAAAGAGTAATTTCTGCATTTCCTGAAACACGTATTTCAATGTTTAAGCATGACATTCACCGACCCTTGCACAATTTGTCTTGTTCAACTGTTTCTTGTATCGAAAAACACTCAATTTTGGTGCAAAACGTTTAAAGTTGAGAGTTTCCAGCAAGTAAATCGTATAGGTAATGTGCTCCTAATGCGGTTTAGCACGTATTCATTAATTATATCTTTTCTGGTCCACATGATCTCACTTTGCAGAAGCCGGACGCATATGAAGCAGCTTTGCTGATTGTCGTCGAGGATTTACTGAAAGAAATGAGCAGCGAAGAAGTGGAACAAAAAGTTCAGGAATTTGAAGATCTCGTAGGAGAAGGTGGGGAATTTCTTTTAAGCTCTTTTTTATTCAAATATTGGTAAAAGTACATTTTTTCAGTTCGAAAAGCATCTCAGCCCCCGTGAATTTTCAATGTATGTAACATACAAGCCTGCTGTACGTCTTACTGATCATTTACAGTCTGGAATAGAAGCCTGAGTCTGAGATGGTAGAAACCTGGGTCACAGAGTCTTGCTCAACACCAAGTCAAAAGATCACCGAGTAACTTTATTAGTAGGAAATCACCTATATAATAGAAGATGACCGCTTTGAGAAGAACGGTGTTACTTTTAAAGCCCAAAACAAAACTAAAAATGCAAGCGTAGTTAACAGTAAAATCATTTAGAAGCTTGGTTTGTTTGCGAAATTGACATTTCAGTGTTTATTGATTTACAGCAGTGGTTCCCAAACTTTTTTTGTCCGCGGAACACTACAAGGTTATTTTAAGTGGACAAGGAAACCTCGCCAGATCTGCCAAGTAAACATAAACGCTTTTTTTCACCCAAATTGCAGTTATCAAGGTTTCGTCCCGTAAACAAAATTATGCATAATAAAAGTAACCATAAAGCAAGCTAGATCAAGCTATATAGCGGCTGCCACACGCCCAAATGTTTAAAGAACATATCAACAGTTTTTTCTTAAAACTGGAAGGTGTAGCTAGTGGAACCCCTTAGATGTGTCTTTGGAACCCTAGGGTTCCGCGGAACCCATTTGGAAAACACTGATTTACAGCATTACATCAAACAAAAACCAAGCAAACAGAAATCTACATACAAATGAATAAATTTCTTGCGAACGTCAGTAACCAACCACTCGTGGTCAACAACGAAGTGAGGTTTGCTTCTTATTCATGCAGTAGAGCATACAAGTGCTTTGTCATATAGCTCGCAAACCTTTCGCCCGATAACGCTTTTTCCAAGGTTTGAAGCATTAGGTGCTATTTTTAGATCTATGGTTATGCTTGGAACTCGAGATCAATATTTATGCTAAGGCGTATTTAACAAACACTTAAAATTGTTCTAAGCGAAAACGTCACATATTCAGCGCCACTGGATAAGGGCCTTAGTGGCATTTTCATCAACGCTTCGCGCGTTTGTTTTCACAGGAAATTTTGCAGGAAATGAGCAAGACACTGACCAGAAGGAGTTGGCGAAGAGTGAAGACAAAACCACAACAAGCTAGTGACGGGGAAATATTGTTGCTGACAAAAATGACCACTTCGCCGAGGACACCAGCCATATCTGTATCAATATAATAAGCTGCATGAACTTTGCAGTCCTATTTAAATAAAACAATGAGGTATTACTACCACAAGACAGGTGGAAATAAAAGCTTTTCAGAGTTTAACACCGCAACTGTCTCTTAACAACAGAACATTTGCCAGAGTGAAAAAGAATTATCAATATTTTAATTTTAATCAAAAAATTTATCAAATTATATCAATAAATTTGCAAAATTCGAGAGGAATATATCATTCTAATATTGATGTGTAGCATTAATTTTTTTGATGAAAAAGAACATTTATTGCACAGCTTCGATTCATATTAACGAACAATGTGTTCAAAATCGACAAGTTCCCTGATGAATAAAACAAAATCTCTTCATTGTTTCTCTGGTGTTTTTTCAAAATGAAAGGAAAGAAAAAATGTTGACAAACGTTGCGTCAGTATTTTTTCTTCCAAGGACTGGATGTACTCTGTTTGCCACTATGCGAAACATAATCACACCAAAGTAAACAAAGTAACAATCAGCAACAAAACAGTTGCCCAGTGTGGTAATTGTATATAGCCATGCTTTCGCTCCCATCTTTATCAAATTTTTATTTGCGTGTTAAGCTCAATCAGAAGGTCCATATTCACGTTAGCACGTTAGCGAGAAGAGCACAAAGGTCCAGGAATGCTTATTCGCAACGTTACACAGGGTAGGATTTACTTGATACGCGAAGTGTATGCTGAGGAAGATGCAACCATCTACACTGAAACAAGGCACCGATAACTTCATGCATCGTCTCACAAAAGTGTTACTTAATGGTGGAAAAATGGAGATGTGTGCATAATATCAGACAATCGACGGGAGCGGCTAAATGTTGGATGAAGATGTGGATCGTTTAACAAATGCGTATAATCAGGGCCGGATTTACTTATTGGCTGTATAGCCGGGGTTCCCGACCTGTGGTACGCGTACCACTAGTGGTACGCGAAGGTCTTCCAGGTGGTACGCAAGTAACTTCCATTTTTCCACAAAAAACACTGGATTTACAGCTTTTTAGTTTACGTATCGCGCTTTGTTCCTAAATAAACAAATTTTCCTGTAGCTCGCTGTTCCTACTGTGTCGTAATATTATAACTTGCGATGCGCTGTTAGCAAATTTACGACACGCATCTAGCAACTGGTGGAAGGTGAAAACAACAAAAATCTCATTAAATTTAGTTGTGGTCTTTGATTGTTATTTTAATGCATATTATTTATCTGTATAAACCAAGATTAAAATAGTTGTTCTGGAAGAAGTGGTGCGCATTGACAATACAGGGTGCCCAAGTGGTAAGAGATCGTAAAAAGATTGGGAACCCCTGCTATATGGGCTTATGCCTTAGGCCTCAAGATCCAAGGGGGGGCTCCAACAAACTGTAGTGCGCATAGAGTCAATGGCCGGTACATGATAATTTAGATTAAACTTCGTCAAAAATGTATGTCTTAATTATTATTCACGAAATTTAGTTTTGTTCAACCTGCGTGGTTATCACGCCAGAGTCTTCCAACGAGTTTCCATGAATCTCAATACGACGGTTGGTCAAGCCGCATGCCAACTATTGTGTCGATATATTCAAAGCACGCTGGCTGCGTCCTGCGTTTGTTGAATCGTACCGATTGCTAGGTAGTGACTCTATGAAAAGAACTTTGTGGTAAAACTGAGGGGTGTCAGGGGTGCGAACGCCCCCCCTGCCAATCTAAATGTAAAACCCGAGCCCCTACGTAGCTAGTATTTTGGTTTTTACTATTCTTTTGGTTTCAGTAGATTGTTGTTTTTTTGCATTTTCGAAGTGTTTTCCGGTGATTTCGATTTTGTGTATAGCCGCTTAATACCGGATTTACAATTGTTTCTCAACTATTTCTGATTATTAGCCATTGGGCTACCTTCAGCTAAGATTCTACCTGGCTCAAACCTCTAGTTACGTCACTGTACCTGATCAAAGCAGGGTTGTATTGCAGATAAGAGCTATGAGTAGGGCTAGCAGCAGTATCCTTCAATAAAAACGTAGTTGTTTCTTAGGTGACTGAGCAATACAAGAGTTTCGTCAGCGTTAGTACTGCGTAAAGCTCGCTTGGTATTTTCAAATGTGATTTTTTTCATTTGAATTTTCTTCAGTAACGCCATTCAGAAATTAGAATGCTATTGAGTACTTGCGCAAGTTTGCAATGCTTCCATGGTAAACAAATCAGTGTTCTTGATGAGCTTGAATAGCAAGAAAAAGTCACTTTGCCAACTGGCAACCGCAGAACTCTTCCCCAAAGAGATATGGAAACAACAAAAAAACGACAAAAGCGCGTTTGGGTCTGATGCCTTAGATTAGTGCTTCTAAGTTTATGCAACCATCCGAAACCTTATTTCTAAGCTTGATGGTCACCAGTGGCGATTCTAAGTGGGGGCCTGGGTGGGCCATAGCCTCCTCAGATTTTTGCTTGGCCCCCCGTTTGGACCCAGTTTTTTTCTTAATTTCCCGTTTAAGTTCGTTTGGTTGACATATGCAGAGTTGCCAAATGCGTTTTGTAAAAATACCGGCTATTTTGTCAACAGCGCCAAATCTGAGCTGTGTCGTAATTCGTAAGCAGCACAGGGAAAACAGAGACAATCAGTATTGTTAAGCCACAATTATTAATATGCCCTATTTTGACTGATTCGTTACATTTCGGTGTGTGTGTGACGTGACAATCACACCAAAGATTGCGTCAACAGCAGCAAATAAACTTGGCTGAAGAAACTGTCCTGACAAGATTCACTACAAGAGTCATTATGATTTGAGAAATTCTTCTTGAGTTTCTTTTGAAATTACGGCAAAATATTTTATTTACACAATACCGGCTTCAGACACTGATTTTCAAAATACCGGCCTTTGTTAAATTAGCAGTAAAATACCGGCAAGGCCGGTGAAATACCGGCCATCTG
>JGI24159J19872_10010525_pt1 | contig 12127 bp, 8 predicted proteins | sample Ectturendosymbi4_FD_19872 | JGI IMG/M metagenome (IMG submission 19872)
TGAGTTATTAGGATTAGCATCCAGTTCTACTATCATATCATGGATGTCTTTCAATGTTTCTCTTGCCTTTCCCACACCTTTTCTTTTAATGAACCTTTTTCCAGGAGCAATTTTGTTGTGCAGCAGAGCCTTAGCCTCTGAAATTGGCAAGCTCAACTGATCGCATATGTTCGCTTTCCTGACAAGGAATGCCTGGAAATCGTCGATCTTTAGGCCAACCATCTGTTTTATGTTCCTACTGGCCTAGCCACCACTGCAACATGTGTCTTTGAAAAATTGGCAAATAACGTTTCGGAACATGGCGTGATGTGGTTGAAATGCAAAACTGTGCCCATGGACGGTGCAAGGGTGATGGTCGGCATCTGAAATGGCATTGTTGCGCTCAATTAAGCAAGCTGCACCAGAAGATGTGAGTATCCACTGTGTCATACACCATGAAGCATGGGTGGCCAAGAAGGTAGGCAATGAAGAAATTATCAACCAGCTGGTGTTATTTCCGATGTTATCAAAATTGTGAATCCAATACTGAACAGCCCTAAGAAAAGTCATGAGTTTGATGAACTTGTCATAGCAATGGGAGGCACTAGGCATTTTGTTATCATTCTGAAGTGTGGTGGGATCTCTCGTGAAAGAGTGGGCTAGTGGAGAGAGTGTGGAATTTGCGATAGGAACTTCTTGTGTGGTTTTATGGACGAGGAGATCATAATGCTCTTGTATTTCACTACTTGTTTGGCTTGCTGTACTACCCTATCCGGGGACATATTTAACCACCAGAAACTCTTTAATGGTTGTGGAATTGACATATTCGAAGCAGCCTCCAAAATCACATTGTTAAAGCATGTAATTCAAAATATTGAAGAAGAAATCTACAACAAAAACCCGATGAATTTGAAAACCCTACAGACGTTCGATCATGTCCATGTGTAAGTGGGAAGAAACAGAATCTGGAGCAGAGTATAATTGAAACAGCCAGCACCCGTATACACAGTATTGTTAATAATTTTGAAGCTTATTCCCCCAAACAACAGGCTACAGAATTTGAATAAAAGCTGTGGATTTTGAGCCTTTTCGGCGAACAGCATCCACCGGGGCATTGGGCACAAATCTGAAAAACGACCTATGCCAACAAGCTTTCACTAGCCTTGGAAAACATGCTGAATTCTGGGTAAGAGCCCTCGATGCAACAGGAGTAGAATTCATTTTGAGCACTTTCCATGCAGGTGCGCACTCTGTCGGATACAGGTGCGCACTCTGTTGGATGCAAGTGAGCACTCTGTCGGGCGCAGGAGTGCTCTCTGTCAGGTGCAAGTGAGCATTCTGTCAGGTGCAAGTGAGCACTCTGTCATGTGCAAGTGAGCACTCTGTCGGGTGCAAGTGAGCACTCTGTCAGGTGCAAGTGAGCACTCTGTCAGGTGCAAATCAGCACTCTGTCGGGTGCAAGTGAGCACTCTGTCAGGTGCAAGTGAGTACTTTGACAAATATAAAAAGCTTCCACTAACTAATATATTATTTTGATTTTGTGGATTTGTTAAATCAAGTTACATTTCCACTATGCCATTTGCGGATATACAGGCTTTTTTAATTATTTGTGTGCACAGTTTCATTCATTTCCAAACTATATACATAAGACACCAATGCTTGTTTAATCTAATAATATAAAGTATTTTCGAACACATTACAAAAGCTTGGAACATAAGGTAGAGTCATAAGTTAAAACAGGGCTGCTGTTGTACACATATTTAGCATGAATTTTAGTAGTGTTGGCAAATTACAGAAAATAACTGCATTTCCAAATACACTCATTTATCTTTTTTCAGTTTGCACTGGATGTAGCCTGTGTTGCAGGTTTACAAAACTTTTAAGTATACTTTCCACTAATGAGCCATTCAGTAATATTTAAATGCAAAACATAGGACTACCGTACTGTAAACTAAGAAAAATGTCAAAAACATGCGTTATGATACAAAAAAGGTTGCATTTTTCAATATTCAGCTATATTTGCATTTTTCCAAAGGACATGGAACAGTTTTACACTATCTGATCAAATTATCAATGGCCACCAACACTAATAGAGTATGCTTCCCGCAACTTTTAGTTCAAGGCTGTATTTAGTCTACTCGTCTCTTTACCTCACCTTGCTGTCACAATTTTGTTTTTTATCAAAGCTACCTGTAATGGAGTACAGTCGCTTTCACAACCACAGAACACAAGCCCAAAAAGCACAAGCGCACTTCACCTTACCTTTACCACCTTACATATGATGTAGTGCGCGCTTGCTGACAAATACAAACCAAACTGCACGGACACAGTGTACACAAACTCCGACAGATACAACCAAACTGCACCGATACAGGGCACACAAAATGCACTGAAGCCACACTGAAACATCACCCAAACCGCACCTGGAGTGAACAAGCGCACCGAAGCTGCACCCAAAGTGTAGGTGACAAGAGGTCCACTATACCTGCACCCAACAGAGCGCTGACTTGCACTCGACAGAGTGCGGACCTGCACCCAACAGAGTGCGAACCTGCACCTGACAGAGTGCGCACTTGCACCTGACAGAGTGCTCAAAGTGAGTTCTACTTCGCCTCAAAAGGGTTTAGTGCTCTGGCATTTAATTGGTTGATATCAAGACAGGAAAGAGGAGTTGTTTTCTTAGTGGGACACTAGATGACGTAAAGGGAGGAATGTTGAGTCAAGGTGATTTTAAGAGAATCAAGGTGAACTTTTTGGTATTTCGTACTATGAACTACGATTGTCTTGTCCGTAAATGATAGTAAATGTGAGTTTTGTTAAAAACTTTCACAATACAAAAACAGATTTTTGTTGATGCAGCTGCTGGATCACAGTATAACAACAACAATGTTACTTCTCAATTGGATGCAATAGGATTGGATGTTCCTGATGGTGATGCAAAAGGTATTCTTACTATATTAATTCTAGTTTTAACACTTTGAGAGCCGGTGTACGATATATTCGTACTTAGATTTCGACCTAAAAAACAGCAGTTTTTGATTGCCTTACGAAAATGCGATTGCGCTAGAGAGCTGTTCAAGGGCTCAAACGGATTGGCTAGTCTAGTAGATTGCACTCAAAAAAAATTGGGGGGTTGTGGGTGCGGATTTTTTGTGAGTGATGTCATAAGTGAAGCAGTTTTGGGGTCATTTTGGCTCATGTTACCTGGTCTAGGGCCCAACCGCTAGGCCAAAGTGTTTCGCTGAAGTTTTTATTAGAAACTAGGCTTGAGTCCGAGTCTTTTGAGCCTTTGATCGACTTTCTAGCATTTCTGGATCAAAAGTTATGATCTTAAATAAACAAATTAATTAATTATCTAATTAACTAATTACTAAAATATTTAGTTACTAAAATAGCTAATTAGTTAATTAATTAATTTGTTTATTTATGATCATAACTTTTGAACCCGAAACCCCAGCAGGTCATCCAAAGTATCAAAAGACTCTGATTGTAGCGTAGTTTCCAGTAAAAACATCAGCGAAATACTTCCACCTAACGGTTGGCGAAGGTGGCCTAAAAGTCCTCCACTTATGATGTCACTCACAAAAAACCCGCACCCCACAAGCAAAAAAAATTTTTTTTGAGTGCAGACTAGAAGGCTCGCCACGTCTTTTGACGCCTCGACCAGGTCCGTAACCCGTACAGGAGCAGAGATATTCCCGCTCAAAGCCATGTGTGTTTAGGCGTTATTTTTTTCCGAAAATCCCTGAAAGCGGCCGGACGCCAAAGTGCTAATGAGTTGGTATAATCAGGATCACAGAAGTAGTGCTTTTTATTATTGTTTGCATCACAGCATTGGCAATAGAGTTTCATTTTTGAATATTCAGTGAAGTCATTTTTGGCAAACAAGCCATATTTGCTATTTTAATGAAATCATGTTTATATTTTCAAATCCACTCTCCAACAAGAATGCAATGACTCAAACACAAGATGGTAAACTGCAAACTTGATTTAAATTTGTTTGCTGCGAGCAAAGCAAGTCATTCAATGTGCGGCCCTCATTAAGAGAGTGACATAAATTTTGGCCCAGTAATGCAATGTGGTTGGACGTGGCTGGTTTACAGACTCAATTTTTGGTGGCTAACAATTGAGATGCAACTGAATATGTACGCACTTGTCATTAAAATTCTAACCCATGAGCCATATAATGAAAAACTTATTGTGAACCTATTCTATTCTAAAATAACCCCTTTTTCCACATCAATATCTCACTCTTATGTAACCTTTGTTATCTCAATGTCAACTAGAGCTTGGCGGATGCATCAGCATGTTGATGTATATTGGCCTATATGGCGATGATGCCGATGTATCATATCGGCAAAATTAGGCCGATGCATATCGGCAACATTTGATCATAAAAGTTACAATGCTATTCTACATGGTGTGTTCAGAAACCCAAGTTGCTACTTCATCTCAGGTTGACTAACACAAATTCTTTGTTGTGTTCTTTCTAGCACAAGCCCTCCGACTATATCAAGCCGTACATAACAATGAGACCGCTGTGTAATCGTCCCGATAAACCGCTCCATGATGTAACATTCACTCGCAGTTTTTTGTGCGGTAGGCAGATGACTGCCTGCGAACAAATCAGGATACGTTCTGTGGTGTTTGACAGTTTTATTGGCCCAATTTTGTATAGAATTCGAAATTGCATGGTTCGTCATTGCAGTGGAGTGATGGATTGTGTTAATAATGATTGACATATTGTTGTTTACCCACTCGTAAGATCTAAGTGTAGGCACATGGACCCACACAAGGTAGCAGTTTGATGTAACACATGTTTGACTGTTTGTGGATTCGCTTGACTAGACTATTGGAAATCCTAGAAATTGCTAAGGACTGCATTAGTCATGCTGGATAAAAACATCCCATAACATTACATGAAAACATCTTGTGAGTTGGTTAACATTTGTAATGTAGCATTATGTGTGGTGGTCACTACTCAATGATACTGCTGAGGCAGTGTTATAAAACATTTTTTGGCAGGTACACTGCCTGTTCCTAACTTACCACAATGACAATCTTCATCATAATTGGAACTTACGTAATTATTTATTTTGTTTATGTGATGCAAAAATATCAGTATTCGATTATCAGCAATGAAAAGTGAAAAACATTGCTATCAGCCCAAAAAGCTTTTTTGGTCAAACTCTATTGTCAACTGCAACCTATGACCTTCACAATTCTCAAATTATATCACAGACAATGCTAATAGTGTTTTTCTGGGTAGTCAGTGCAACCACTCTAAAGATGAATATATAGTCAGTTGAACAAAAAACTAGATTAATAGAAACAAAATCGCTGGATTCCTGTAACAACAGCATATGGTAATTTTAATCCAAATTGATTTGGTCATTTTCATGACAACCAATTTCATGTCATCTACGAAGATTTAATCAGGGTAAGAGTCAATGATCTTGATGTAAGTGAGTAATTGCTAAGCTAAGGGAAGTCTTCCAAGCCTGCCCTAGAACATCAGCATACATCTTCAACAATAGTCTGGCCCAGGCTGCTAGTGTCTTGATCTGTTTTTGCGTATCCTGAACAAGGGTTGGGAAACTTATTAACTCTGACAGGCCATATCAAATTTAGAATATCATAGGAGGGTAGCAAGGTGTCTGCTCATAGAGTATTTTGATGCAGTACTCTTCTAATTTGGGAAACGAAAACTCTTCTGTGGCCCACATTAAATGGCTATGCAGGCTATATGTGACCTGGCAGTTCTCTAACCCTGGCCTGAACCAATCTAGCCAAGACTTCACTGATGTCTACTTCAAGTTCTCATTCAGCAGTTGTTGCAAACTAAAGCAGGAAATCACTTGAAACACATTATTAGAATTTCAGTGTTAATAGGACTTTAAAAAATATGTAGATACTTCTCAAATATAACAAGATCATGACTTCCAAAAGCACCAGATCTAGTGAACGGCCACTATGAGTGGTAAAACTGACGTTAGTACTTGCTTCCACTACTTGTCTAATAAACGAATAGGAATCTTTGGTAGTGATGACATTGCCATTTGTGCATGATTTAAGCTTATTGTGCATTGTATGAAAGTTAATGATTGTCAGTTTGTTTCCACTTGGACCTTTTTTATGGATTTTCGTGATGGTAATTGGTAGCAGGCTGAGGTGCAAAATTTGCTTTTTTCCAAGGTGGTTAGGGTTAATGCTCTAGCCCAAGAAACGCTGCAGCAATTCATTCAGTGACACGTGGATCAAACACCAAACCTTTCAATTGAGAAGCAGACACACTACCACTGAGCTGTCACTGCACCCTTGAATCTTCCTCTGATGCCTTTATGCTTCTATCAGCATCACAAGTTCCAAGTAGATTGTGAAAAAATGTATGGTTTTAACACATTTGCCACCAGGTAGATTTCCCTTTATAGGTTTAATTTGCCCATATTTGGCAAGCCTTTGCGACGCCATAACCTGCCAGGCGATCGTGCTTGAGAGCTGTTCAAACCTTCAGAAGGCGTGATGAGTCTTCTAGTTCGCAATGGAACAAAATATTAAGTTTTGGGTTGCAGATATTTAGTGTGATGTCATAAATAGGATAGGTTTAGGTCTTTTTGGCTCAGGTTATCAGGCCCTGGGTCCCAACTGCAAGAGCGAAGTATTCCGCTAAAGCTTTTAGTGGAAACTAAGCAAAAAATCTGAGTCTTTCGAGCCTTTGATAATTGATTGGCTTGCTGGCATTTCTGGTTCAAAAGTTATTCCCCCCAAAAAAAACAAATTTTGGGCCAATCCGTGTCAATTCTCAGGAGGTAGTCAGGTCACCCTCTCCAATTTTCCTGAAATTTTACTCAAATTGTCACTGTTCATATGATGAACATCTGCAAAATTAGAATGAAATCTGTCAATGAATGGCATTATTATAAAGCTTTTTAGTTGGGGGTGTTTAGCCAGGGGGCACAAATTGTTCATATTTAGCCATGTTTGAAGCCTTATTACTGCCAAACTACATTAGTGAACAACTCCAATTTATCAGGGATGCTAATAACTTTGCCAAATATTGAAAAAACAACATTATCTACATTGTGACTTTCAAAGGTCAAAAGTCACGGACACCCAAAGTTGACTGTTTCTAACTCTTGCTACAAATTTTCGAAAAATTTCAAACTTCACGGTTTTATTTCTTGATATTTTTCGCTCATATTAAGAAGAATTGTTGCTGATTAAATTATCTTTGACCTTAGAAAATTTTATTGCAAAATATAGAAAGGCTTGTGAGATATCTTGGGCCATGTCTATACAGATTTCATTCTAATTTTGCAGATGTTCATCATATGGGGCAATGACAATTCGACTAAAATTTCAGGAAAATTGGAGAGGGTGACCTGACCACTTCCTGAGAATTGACACAGAATGGCCCTTTTGATAAAAATAGCCCAAAAAGATTTTTTTCCCAAATTTTGGTTATTTTGCCCTTAACTTTTGAACCACTTGAATTTTAACCACACAAAAGTTAACTTTATTTCATGTTGTTTATGCAGGACTGCTGTTAAGCAAATGTGGTCCCCTTAACAAATTGATTCAGGGCCCATATGTTTTGACCTTTGCCCATATTTCTTGACAAAGTCTTGCAAATTATTTTGTTTTGAATGGCTAAACTCTGCCACTTTTGGAAGATGGGAATTCTTCCAATACGAGCCCTTGACTGTGGATTAGGGATCCCTGACTTCATGAATAAGCTAAGGGTTTAATACCAAGAATCATTCAGAATTTTTTCATTGTTATTTTTGAAGTTTAACTGTAAGCTTAATGGTTACTAATTTTCACCATTGCTTTCAAGATTTTTTCAGTTATTTTGTTGGCTCTCATTTCAGTGATGATGATGATTTGTGTCTCTAAACGTAATTCATCCAGAACTCCATGGTTGTTTCAGCGATGTTGTTATTGTTTGAGAGGTCTAACAGCATGCACTGTGCATCCACTTGGAAGCAGTGGGCATTGAAGAAGGTGTCCAGCTGTGTCTTCTGCGGAACCACACCAACACATAGTCGGGCCACTGTAGAGGCCCCACTGAGCAAGTCTACTTTTACTTCTGACAACTCTGGTGCAGAGTCAGTTGAGACATTTCCATTATGCCCAGGAAGCCAGGTGACCGGAGGCAATTGCTTCAACTGGCTCGATATTTAGGGCCAGTTTCGGGGGCTGACTCTTAACCGATCTTTCCACATCTCTAACTGGGGTTCTTCAGATGACCTGGTAAGTAGGGGTTTGCTGTAAAGGAAGCTTTTTCTTGATTGTAATCTTTGATTCGCTGCCTGGGATCTGTACAGCATATGGCTTGGGCCGTGCATTGCTTTGCACCTTTCCAGTCTGCTTATCACCTCTCTTCGGATATCAAGTGGGGCAATTCCAACGAGAAGGTGCAAACAGTTTGTGTTGGTGGGTTTTAGGCATCCTGTAATAATGCGACAACTGTCGTTTTGTACAGGGTCGAGGTATTTAGCATGACTGGGCCGAGACCATACTGGACAGGCACACTCAGCTGCAGAGTAACATAAGGCAAGTGTAGATGTTCTCAGAGTGTTAGGATTTGCTCCCCATTGCGAGTGAGCTTACAGAGGATGTTGCTTCGCATATTGACTTTGGCCTTGCAGTTCTGAATATGTTTTCTGAATGTAAGTGAGTGATCAAGGGTAACACCAAGATATTGTGGGTTGCATTTTTCCAGCTTCTGTCCATTCCACATAATGTTGAGGGGACGATTAGCTTCTCTGTTCTTAAGGTGGAAGGACAACACTTGTGTTTTGGCTGGGTTGGATTTGAGTGAGTTTCCTGCATAGCATTGATGTAGACCATTGAGGGCATTAGTTAAGCTTGTTTCTACCACACTGAAAGTAGGTTTCTGGCTTGTTACACAAAGATCATCAGCATATGTGAAACTTTTAGTTTGCAAAGCCAGTGGTTGATCGTTTGTATAGATGTTGTAGTGTAAAGGGGCCAGCACACTTCCTTGGAGAAGGCCGTTCTTCTGGAGACATAATCTACTTGCTGTTTAATAACACAAAGAAGCATCTATTACTTAACATCTCTTGTAAGTCATTGGTCATCATCAGGACTTTTTGCAGGAGAAGATGGTGGTTCACTGTGTCATAAGCAGCAGTGAGGTCTACGAACACAGCTCCAGTAATCTTTTGGGTCTGAAAACCATCTTCAATGTGTTGAGTCAGGTCTACCACTGAGCAACTGCTAAAACTATCAGGTGGAAATCAGCTTGTTCTTTAATCAAGTGTTTTTCGACAAAGGGGATAAGTCGGTTGAGATGAATGCGTCCCAGTAATTTGTACAGGTGACTCAGTAGCGATTTTGGCCTGTAGCTTTTAGGCTGAGATGGGTTTGTGGCTGCCTTCAGCAGAGCAACCACTTTGGATCTTCTCGATATTTTAGGAATCGTCTTCTGGTAAAGACAGTTATTACAAAATTGTAAAATCCAGTTTTTAGTCTTTGGTCCAAAGTGTTTGACCTCTTTAACCAATGTTGTCCAGTCCTACAGCTTTGTCATTCTTCATACTCTTGATTCCGTCGTTCAACTCTTCTGACAAAGGTCGGGTCAGAGAGAGGCACACTACGATCGATCTTTGATTTAACTTTCACTCGATGTGTTGTCTTACCATTTAATACAAGTTGGTGTGCAACCTGATTAGCAGTAATGTTTGTGTGTTGCTTGTCCTTGCCTGCAACGCATTTTACTTCAATTTACCATATAACTGCTTTGCACATATTACATGTTATACCCAGAGCGAAAGACTTTTCCTAACTATTATGCACTGTTCCCTTTACACTATAAGCAGCTTCGTCCTTGGGAGGTCTGCAGCCTAGTTGACCCTTGGTCCTTTGCAGCCTCCAACTCTCTCATGCATTCTATACATCGATGTACTTGAAGTCATTGCAGTTTTTCATCATAATAATTATAATGGCGACATTCATGTGTGTGTCTTAAAAGCTTGTATTTCATCAAAGTACAGTAAATGCATTAGCGCCATCAAGCGTATTATCTATACTACCGCAATGTATATATCCTCGTCTTCTTTCGTGTATTTGTGTTTTTCTCTTTGCTGCCATGCATGATTAAAGTCTAGCGTTTTGCGTGTGGGAGTGAAGACATTACACAATACAATTCTGTGAAAAGATTTGTGTGTTTTACATTGCAAAACTGCAAAAAATGTGAGGTAATGCTCATGGTTCAAAGTTTTTTATTCAATGCCTATTGCTTTTATTGCAGGGCCTTTGCTCACAGCTGAACTTTCACAAATGCAGCATAACTCCAGCTGTAAAGATGTCTTTGGTGAAGTTTATAGTGGTAAAGGGAGGTATGACTTTTTGCCAGTAATTACATTTGGATTTGGCACTACTGACAAGTTCTGTTGCAAAATAAGCGCAGTTGGCGTGTTTCTCAGTCAGTTGAGTTGTTTTTGCTATATGAGTTTCATTTCACTTAATGTTTAACCTGAAACAATTGAAACCTTGTTTTATCAGCTGTACCGAAACAGGTTGAAACTGTGGCAGCTAACATTTGTGACTTCTACTTGTAGGTAACTTGATGATGTTCCATTTCCATATAAATTGGCTACTTATATTTGTAAAGCTTCATCTAAGGCAAGGGCAGCCAACCTGTGGTGTATTGGATGATTTGAAGTGGCATATTGCATCCCTGTAATCGTAATAAAGCAAGATGGTATGGAATGGGACAGTTAGGTGATGCTGTTGCAGCGACGCCGCTTCGGCCATGGATGCTTTGGTGATCGCTGATAGTTACGGACGTTTTGGTGATAAATCGGTTATAAGACATGATGCTTTCGATGGGAGAGCTTTTTATGTACTTTTTCAAAAAATTATGCGGTTTTAGATTTAGGGTTAAGGTTTAGTTTTAGGGTAAACAAACATGTTTTGTAATCCAACCTTTGAAGTACAGTAGAGTTCACCTAGAACGATATCGGTTATAATGATAGTTTGCCTATAAGGACACTTTTTCTTCAGTCCCAGCAGAATCTCTATCTTTTGCATGCATTAGAGTTCGGCCATATTGTCACTTTGCCCATAACAGTGCCTTTTGTCAGTCCCTGCTGAATATTTTGTTAGTGTATAACGACAATTGCATGTTTTCTTCATGCAATTGCATGTTTTCTTCATGCAATTTGACCAAGGCTTGGTGGAGCAGTGTGTAGAATGTCGAGTTAAAGGAGCAGTAACCTATGATGAAAAGTTCTTTTACAATATTCAAAGCATGTGACAGATAAAGCTGTCTCAAGAACAGCACAAATGAAACTTATGACTTTTTTGCAAGAACATAATGCAGTACTGTGCTACTGTATGCTCTGTATAGCATGTAAATACAACTGCCAGTGTTTTCAAATTCTTGTTTGTGTTTTCCTTATCAGAGTATTCATGAAAACACAATGCAGTAAGCAGCAATCCTAATTAAAGGATACTTTTAAACCTTGCCAAGCTCTGGCCTTCAACTAAAACGCCATTTTAGGAACGATTTGTTGTAGTTAAGCTGTAGTTCAGTTCGCCCAAAGCGACGCCCAAAGCGAAGTATCAAAAGATTCAGATTGTAGCCTAGTTTCCAGTAAAAACTTTAGCGAAATACTACCACCTAACGGTTGGCGCCCAGGGCCAGGCAAAGTGGGCCAAGGTGGCTTAAAAGTCCTCCACTTATGACGTTACTCACAAAAAACCCGCACCCCCAAGCAAAAAATTTTTTTTCGAGTGCAGTCTAGAAGACTTGCTGCATCTTTTGAGACTTTTACCGGGCTGTAGAGCATACAGGAGCTGAGAAATTCCCACGCAAAGCCACGTGCGTTTAGGCGTTTTTCTTCCAAAAATCCCCGAATCCTGGCGGACGCCAAAGTGTTAAGAAGCTTGTACAAAAATACAAGCTTGCCAGCCGTTTTGGTGTCAAATCTGTTATTGAAATAGATTATTATAATACAGCTTCCACTAGCTCAGCTTCTGCAAAAGTATAACTTACATGCATAATATGGTGAAAACATATATTACAGGGTGACCCAAAAAGATGCGTACCCATATTTTGTTCGATAAAAAACCCATTTTTTAACGAATGTCTTTTCTGTTGCAGGACGTGATAAGTGAA
>JGI24159J19872_10010527_pt1 | contig 12127 bp, 8 predicted proteins | sample Ectturendosymbi4_FD_19872 | JGI IMG/M metagenome (IMG submission 19872)
TCGTCAGGAAAGAATATCAAAGGAACAAGATGGCAGGTTAGTTGGAAGGACCCCCAGTTTTCGTGGTGAGTACAGTCAATTGTTTATCTACAAATTACGTGCTATCCTTGACTATTCTAATCACAAGCAATTTTTCCTTTTCATAGCTTTTGTTTCCATAACTTCAGCCCCCCCCTTAGCAAAATTCTTGCTGTGCTCTGCTATTAGTTAATTTCAAAATGTCTTATGCTGATCTCAAAGAATGCACATAACATAGTAGCTGGTTGAATTTTACAACTATACATCAAATTTAACATTAATAGTTTCATTACTGGGTGGTTTCCTTGCGGCAATATCCATGGTTATCGGTTTCGGTGGAAATTTAAATCCTAGAAGATAGGTACTGCTTGGTGCTTTCCACCTGAAGGTTAATATGGTAAGGATGGCAAACATTTCATTGTTTTACACTAATCATTGGCAATGTATCAAAGCATTTCTAAAACATATTAGGCTATATACCACTGCAGTGAGCCTGGGCCTGGAGTCATTATTTTGGCAAAAGTTTCACTTCGTTGAAAGTGTTTTTCTAAGACAAAAGCAGCTAACACTGGAGTTAAGCAATTTAACGTTATCAACATGTCCAAATATAATTGCATAAACATTTGCAATATATTTTTCTACTTTCCAAGCGTTTGGCAGCATATCAAAGCACTTCCATTGCAGCAAAATCACAGTCACTTCTTCAGGATCCTGGTCTCTTCTAGGTGGAACAACTCAAAAGAACCATGCTTTCAAACAGCCTCTGAACCACAGACCACGTCGGGTAATTCTGCACTCGTGCACGGTTTGGCACCGCAACTCCTGGGCGCAATAAAGCAAACAAAGAATCGTGCGCAGCTGCTCCTGGCAGCTCCCCAGTGAAGATTTGCCATAACTCACTGAAATGGGCAGGACTTAACTGCTCACCCTTCCTGATCCTGACAAATCTACTGCATTTCCTTTGAACGATAAAATGACTTTCATCTGAAAACAGCTCTTTTTCCTGTCTTCTGCTGTCCAATGTTTGTTTTTTGCATATTCTAATCTCCATATTTTGAGTAAGAAAGCTGCTTTTTTAGCGGTGTCTTAGCCTTTCTGTAAGCCTCCACTCTGCAGCATTGCAATGTACTTCAGCTTATATGAACTCCAACATGCATCAAATTTCTGTAAAAATGGAAAACCTGTTTCCTAGCATGCTTTTTTGCAATTTGCAATGACTCCTTGGGTGTAGTCTTAGTGTTCTGAAAGTAACAATGCGACTCCACCTCCTAGTTGTGATATCTGCTGTTAAAAATCACAGAAATTCCAACACGTATGGCTCTCAACTGCACATAACAGAAAGAGCAGGCTTCATTCTATAACACTACTGAGTACTGAGCTGATCAAAGTCCTATGTGATGTCATAAAACATATTTTGTGACTGAATTCTGACATGTCACGCAGTGCTTACTGCATTGAGCTATTAATAAAACAGTAGCAATTGAGATATTCCCAAACGTACACATAAATAAATGGCAATGCATTGCATAACGACTGAAACAACAACTTCACTCAATTCATTTGCACAAAACTGTAATCTAAATAAAACTATAACAATAAAAACCTAATGCGTAATTGCCCATTTCAGTTTTGAACTTTGAGGATCATGGGTTGCCTAGACCTGTTTTTTTTATCGCTGGGACATTTTGGTCACTGAAATATTTCAGTCCTTTTTCTCACAGTTGTATTAAAACTCACCGTATTAGTGTTTTTCAGCCTATATTTTCAGACATTCTGACCAAAATGACTTAATTTTCATTCAGTCATTTCAAAATCATTTTGGTCTGTGAATGAAAAAAATAGCCCTAGACTTCAATGGGCCCTGGTAGTCTGGGAAGTATACTCCTCTATGTCTACGTAAATTGTTAAGTAGACACATATAACATATAAACCTTATTATAAGAGCAGCTAATTTTTGAAAACACAATGAAAATAATTTTATATTTTTCAGAGGTGCGATCTCGGCTGTTCACAGATGACAACTTGAAATTCAAAAGAAGTTTTGTGACGTCAAGATTATTATATGTAAGCAAGTTACATTGAATTGTTGCATTTTTTGTTTTTCATTAGCTGTGTAATATTGACTGTCATAATTCACAGATTACCGATTAAAGGGTGGAAAATTAGGTAGTTTTACCAATATTTGTTGTTGCCTATATGGATTATGGAGATTTCCATGATCTGTTATTTTGGGAGTCTGTTGCATGTTTCTGCATGGGATACACCAGTATGTAATTATGCAATGTGTTTTCGACTCACTTAAATGGTGACTTCATTTGCTGTCTTCCCGCTTCTGTGAGCTGCATTGTGTACATGTTATGCCTGACTGGTTGCATGAAAAGTTGGTTTTTATATGCATTAACACTGAAGCAGCTGAGGCTGTATGACAATAGTTGAATAGGGTGATTTCAACAGAAATCTCAAGACTTCATTATTGAGCAGTGAAAGCTTAAAAACTTTAGAAAACTTATGAAGCTGTTAACATTACCAGCTATAAGTTTTTTCAAGTAACTAGTCTTCATAAAGGTGACAAACAAGTTAATCAATTGGCAAATATTTTATAGGAAATTGATTTCACGTAACGCAAGTACATACTCTCAACAATGGGATTAGGCACAGAATCTATTGGCATATTTTTAATAGGAAATCGATTTCATGTGAAATTACACATCCTCAGTCCTTCTTCAAACAGATTCTATTTGGGGTTGGGGACCACTGTTCTAGTAGATATGATCCTTAACACTGGAATGGCCCAGGGTGTCAATTGACACATTCCTGGTGTTGAAGTTCATGTATCTTTGCTGGATCTAAATTTTTTCTGATGAAACTTCATGAGATTTCTCAATATTTTTTGATGAAACATGAAAAGAACTAGCCCTGGTTTTTGTCTATCATACACATGTTTTTCTGTAACCTACGCAGCTTGTACAACTTATTCAGAGATAAGACACCTTTCAGTACATCTGATCTGTCTTTGACACAGTTATTGTTCCAGTTAAGTTGCTTCTGATAATGGAAATGATAAGCAAAAAGTGAAAAGCTTGTGATAGTGGCAGAGAGTTTACACTCACTTTTTGTTTCCTATTGAAAATAGATTATGTTGGTGTAGTCACATGCTCATCATGTAATTTGGACTACAACCACATTGTTTTATTGCAACAATGTTTGCTACAAAACAAATCATCAAAAGCAATCAAACATATTTTTGCATTTTCTTTTGTGATGCAATACTTAATATAGTAAGAAAATATAGTGGCTGAAGTGCATTGTGCTTCAGGTGGCAGAAATTGGGATGTCACACTGAATTATGAGATTGACAAGGGCTGGTTATTGCTAGAATGGGTTAGGACAAAGGGGCCTTCCGTCAAATTTGTGGAAGACATCCTGGAGATCCCTGATGTTCAATAAAACTTTGTCAAGAAGCAGATTCAAGGAAATAATGTTTCTTGCATTTCAATGACAAGAGGTCCTGCAAAGTTTATATCAAGACAGTTCAAGCCTAACTTCCACATTGTGGAACGCTTTGGAATTATTGGGAATGAGAACTCTCAGGAAAAACTCCAAAAAACATGTTTCATTTTATCATAAAAGAAAAGTGGGGTTTGATGTACTTGACCAGATGAGCCAGATGTATTCTATAAAGCAGTAGTTCCCAACCAGGTGTGCTTGCACCCCTAGAGATGCGAGACATCATTCTAGGGTTTCGGAAAGCGTCCGTCTTAATGACAGGAAATTGCTCTACTTATACTCTCCTGCAACATTTTTGTTTTCTTTTGCAATGAATTATGGACAATCTCAGAATTAACAAACCTATCTCAGAATTAACAAACCTAAAACATAGGTTTATTCAAACTTATGTGTCATGATATTTGTGAAAGNAGAGGAAAGGAGTTATGTGCATTGCCTTTCATAATGGAATGAATTATTGTACTTACGAAAGTGATTTGTTAATTCTGAGATATGTNAAGATCTGTTCTATGTAATTGCGAGTGGAGATATTAACAGAGGCTTTTCTGATTATCATGATAACCATTAATCATGTTGAAGAAAAGAAAATGGAATGATAAGTACATTCGTTTTGGCATCACTTGCTCTGGAAATTGAGGATTTGCAAAAGCTTCAGTGGATGCTCTGTGAAACTTCCTTAACGCAAATTTAAAGCCGTCTTAGCTGCAAGAACTCTCAACACCCACCATGGTGGGCCAAGATGAGAAACCTTTGCGAGCTAATGATCCTGTTTTGATTCTGAAGCAACACTTTGAACATTAGGTTTTGCATCTGTTGACAAACCAGCGCTGATGGCTTTGTATCAAGTGGTGTTTGGAGTAACAAAGTTTAGGAAAACTCATACTGTTGCAGAAGAGCTTATTAAAACATATGCATTAGAAATGGATACAACTATTGTTGTTTGAATTGATGCCATTATCAAATAATGCTATTCAGAGCCAAATTGCTGGTTTGAGTTCAGACATTTTGGAATAAGTTATCTCACATTAGCCCATTGAAAATCTCATTCCAGTTTGATGAAACTAACGATGTTATGAATTGCAATCAACTTATTGCACTGGTGAGGTGTGTTCATGATGATACCATAAAGCAGAACTTCATTTTCTGCGAAAAACTGAAAACAACTGCCAAAGCAAAAGATGTGTTTGAGTCATAGTTCTACTTTTCCTCTCAAAAGCCTGCTAGCTTTCATGTGGGAGAGTTTCAACCTGCCTCTTTGAACTGCGAGAATAAATCAAAGTCTTCCTGGAGGAACATCACTGTGATCTGTTTGACGAGTTGGAATCACAAATTTTCAACCAAATCGTAGTGTATTTGAGCAAATTATATAAACATATTGGAATTGCTATGAAAAGCTAAATATGCTCCAAGATAGCTGTCTCTATGGTGTCAGCACGTGAAGGAGGGAATTATTATTTAAATTTTCCATCACTTGAAAAAGTAGTGAATGGCAAATTGGCAACAAATCTTCGAGTTTGATTCCAAGTGTTTGTGAAGAAACTGTGGCTCATTTGGAAGTGCTGTGGACATAATTTGATAGATATTTTGACACTGGGAAGGTGGGAACTTCTGAAGAATGGATGATGAATCCATACTGCTTCAATTTGGATAAAAAGTCAGATTATGAGAGCTGAAAGAAGATCTCAAATAGAACTGCATTCAAATCGTCCTCTTGAAATGCAGTCCAAGAGTAAAACTTTGTCAGAGTATTGATGGTCAGCTATGGTTGTTTCCAAGACTCCGTGAAACTGCACTAGCTGTGCCCAATCCATTTGCAACAACATACCTAGATGCAGGTCAGGATTTAGAAGCACTCCAAGACAAAATGTAGAAATCGCTTGATAATTAAATTGTGTTGCATTATGCTCTCCATTATGAAAACCTTTTGGCTGTTGTTGGTACCACTCATAGTCTTGCACAAAACATTATTGTGATGTTGGTATAATATTAATTATGTCTAATATCATCTTTTTATAGGCAGTGGATGTACATCAAATTAGTAAACATATATATTGTGTATATATATATATATATATATAGGTATTTGGCAACTTCACCCTATTGTTGAATAAGCAAGGTTATTGACACAGTTTTAGAAAACAAGCTGCAGTTCTTATGATCATACCATTGTTTGAAAATTTCACCATGGTCACTAACACATTGGTTCCCAGCATAGTTTTAAATGCCATCTACACATATGAGAGAGCATTCTTAAGAGAGCATACTTCAGTATTTTTTACTACTGATAACTAGTGCAGCCAATTTTTTGACCTAATAAAAATGTTGACTTTATTTTGACTTATAAATTTTCTGCGTTTGCAACTGAAAAATAATTTTTCTGTAGGTGTTGAGATTAACCCAGAAGCGTATTCATCCACTCTGTGCTTTGAAATAAAAAAAATGGTTGTTTAACTTTGAGGGGTGGTATATTGATAAGTACATTAATGGCTCATGATTACAGTAGAGTCAAACCTGAGAAGATCATAAAGTTGAAACACTATATGTAGAATGGATTAAGCATTTACTGAAGCAAGTGCTGTAAGACTATGTTTCTTGCGTTATCATGCCTTTCCTACATAATATTCGATCATCCAGTGGTGGGCAAAACAACATTATTACATCAGAAATCGTAGCAAACCCATTATTATTACACAATTGCAACTAAACTTGCAAAAGCATATCAATATCTGTTGTTATAGTTTCAACAAAATATCGTATGTTGCAAGAAAAGTTTGACCCAATGATAAGTTTTGACCTAATGATAAATTTTATCTTTTTTTGACCTGATAACTTGGAATTTCCTCATGATATGAGCGTGAAATTCAGTTTGCGGACATTTCATAAGCTTAAAAATGGCAGAAAAAATTTGACTTTATTGACTTTTGGTTGCCCTACTGATAACTTAATGCACTTGTTTTGAGTCAGCATTAGAAAAGTCAGCTCTACATACTTCATCAAGGTGGATCATCTGGTGCATATATATCAAATGTCAGTCAGTTTAGATTCGATGTTATATGATAGTTATGAACTTAATGGGTTTTTCCTGTGTGTTCATGTTCTCAACATTCTATTTTTTTGCAGACAACCACTGCGATTGTATGAAACTAGTAGAATTTGTGAAAGCCAAGACCCTCAAACATGTTTTTTCAAGAAAGTTATGTTAGGACAGAAAAATATCCATATTACTACATCTTTTGGCAGGATGCTTCAGATTTTGAATGGGAAACATGGAATCGTAAATTTGTGTTGACAGTTGCCTATGCTTATGCTGCACACTTCTTTTTGATGAGGCTTGCAGAGAAATTCTGTCATCAGGTTTGTGTGGTATTGTTTGTAGCTTGCATGTACATGCGATTGCAGAGCAGGTGTGAAAACTAGAAATCGTATGAAAGTCCAGCACTGCTGCAAGCATATTGTTGATTGTTGGCCCTACCAATCTAAATCTAGGTCTTAAAAACGTAATGTGGATCATTGATTGCTGGTGCACAGCTTAATATAACGCAGTGACTACAGTTTTAATTCATTTTTGTTAGTGTTTCCATTTCAAGACTAAATTTCAAAATTTGTTTTTCAAGTACTTGAGAGAAAAATTTGGGAAAACCTTGAGTTTTTTTTTTAATTTGAGAAAAATAAGCAGCCACATGGCTGATGGCACAACCAAGCGGAGATGGTCACCGCAAACCACTCATGACACTGAATGGAGTACGAAAGCGAATATAACGTAACTGAATTAAACAATTTTGATGCTCAGTATTACTTCAAAACTGCTATATTCATTTATTACCAACAATCTGCTTTATTGATTGTAATTAACATGAAGCACAATGCAAGGAGACGGTGCAAAAACCATAAAGTCTTCAAGGCCAGTCACCACCTGATCAATATAGTGTGCTGTGGGTTGCTACTAAATATTGTACAACATGAATAACAAAAAGTTTGCTAAAAATGTGCACTAAGTTAAACACATATTAGAACAAATACAAATTTTGGTTAGCAAAATATTACAAAGATAATGAAAATACACAATGTCAATTAAGTTTTTACTGGTAAAGCACAGTTTCTCACTGATTCTGATGGTGCCAGTGCATGGAGTAGTAAGTTTTACTTTTTTTCAAAAACATGCTATTGTGTTTAAATGAAACAGTGAGTGAATAATATGAATAGCATCCAAACGAAACAAACCACAATGTAATCGATTACGATTACATTGAAGGTAATCACGATTACAATAGCAATTACAGTACATTTGTCTTCAGACATCCTCAGAAAGAAAAAAATAACATTTGCATGGTTTGATGTAAATATTTTTCAAGCATTTAAAATATGAACGAATACAATAAACGAAATTGCGAATCACGAAGGAGGAGGAACTTGAAAAGAGAAAAATCACATTGTTTGCTGAGATGCTCAGATATTTGTGCAGTCAAGAGTCAGCAAACACTTTGAATGTTAATTAAATATTCAATCTTTAAAATGTTTGTTACAGTTAATAAATATCAACATTTCAAATCTTTTATCAGTGATGCGACAGCTATCAGGTTTGAATACTCGTGCAACAATGCTGAAAAGTCGTATATTAGTAATTTCAAAACTGATGACTATTTCTTCAAAGTGGGTTATGATGTTTTCAGCTGTGTGATGACCTGTGGATCGTCTACAAGCCAGCATAGCATTGTGTAACTTCTAATTTGAAATGAAATGAACAGTGTGTTACACATGAAGGCTCACAGAAGTCTTCCACAAAAATCTGACCACAGTTATTAAAACAGGAATATTAATTTCGCTCAAATGAGCATCGTCAGTTTCACAGAATAAAAGAGTAAAAGCGTAAAATCTGCAAGGCAATGCATTAAAATAGTAAGTCAATGAATTGAAATAGTAGGTCACTAAAAAACTAAAGAGTTACAAGTCAGCATGCTATCACGCAATGTGTTCAAAACGTTGACCTCACTGCACACTGCAAAATACCGAACTATCACCAGCGATTAAGTGCAGCACGATATCAGTGTCAGGACTCGGGAAGCAGGTTACATCCCTGCAGCAATTAGATAAGAAAATGCCAAAGTCACAACGCAGAGCGAGAAATAACGCATCAGGAAAAAAGGCAATGACCAAAAGAGCAACTACTTGGTATGGGACAATATCATTTTTTAAATATTAATTTCCGCGTCGATTTTGTGAAACCATTTATCTTCACACTCCTCGAGATAGCTAGCTTTGGGTTGTTCCACAAAGGTAACTTTAAAACATTGCGAAATGGGTTGTTTTGTGTCAAATCGTGGTATTTGTAAAAATGTTTTAATAGAGCTGCCTTATCATTGTCAGCAGTAGCGTCAAAAGAATTCCAAATGCTACGATAGGCATTCCAGCGAATGGAGAATTTATTTATCGTCTGCCCAACATATTGCTTACTGCAAATGGTGCAAGTAGCCATATAAATGCCGTAGTTGGTGGAATTAAGTTTCTGTTTAAGTTGAAACGTTTTACTCGGTGTTTCTAAAACTTTAGTATAGTTTACCATCGATCTTCTGTGGCGATCAAAATTTCCACATAGTGCGCAGTGACCATATGGAGCAGATGAACCAGTTTCTGCAGTCACAACATTTCTGTGTGCTAGTGTTCTATAATTTGTGATGTGCGAACCAATAGTTGCTGGTCGTTTATACGTAATCATTGCATCTGGTTTCAGTTTTTTTTTTTTTTTGAGTAAGTTTCGATAACGAAGGGAAAGATGTCGCCCAGATCATTTTATTAGCATTGTTTTTTGCTCTGTGTGGATGGAGCCTGATTTTTCAGCTAGATGCTAATGCTATCATGTCTTCACCATGTTCTGGGAGAAGCCAGAGCGTAAAGCTTTATTCCGAAGTCGTACGAGAGCTGACTGGTAGTCCTCATCGTGTTCGTTCAATCTACGCATTCTGATGGCTTCCCCAAAAACAATTGATTTGAATGTTGAGCATGGGTGATGCGAAAGTCCACTAATAAAGCACCTATATTCAGCTGTTGCTNTTACAAAGTTTTTGGTAATGAATCCATATTTCTCGTTTGGCGTAACGCAGTGATGTACATCAAATTCTGATATGGAACAATTATCGCCACANCATGTACGATCGAGCCTTTCCGGTGGTCAGGCAGATTCTGAAAGAACTCAGTTCAATACTAGAGTAANAAATGAACAGTGATGCCAAAATAGCGGCGCATCTGTCCATTGGCACAAACGTCAACGGTCACAAAAGCTCACTGGTTTCGTTGTTTTTTTTACTAGTATATTTTGGATGATCTCTGTTGACATGCTAGTTATCAGGATTGTGGAAAGATGCTTTCGATCTAGGTTAAATTACTTTATTCCTCTGAAAAAGTTAAACTACTGTACTAATTATTAGGACAACCAAAAGTCAATCTGCCTTTTTCAAGCTTTATGAAACGTCTATAAACCAAATTTAATGCTGATACCATGAGCCACTGCAAAGTCATTAGATCAAAAAAAGTCAAAATGTTTCGTTTTAAGTCAATTTTCTTGCAGCCGAGTTTTCTCTTTATCGATTTTTTTAAGGCCACAACAACAAACATTGATGTGTTTTTGCAAGTTTAGTTGCAAGTCTGAAATAAAATGCTTTTTGCGACTTCTGACATAATAATATTGTCTTTCCGCTGCTGGACCCTTGTATATTAAGTAGGCTAGGTGTGGTAAGGCACAAAACGTCTTACAGTGCTTGATTTGGTAAATGCTCAACCCATTATGCATACAGAAACTTTGAAGGCAATAATGTGATGCATTCCTTGATGCTCAAGCAGAAGAATGTAGAACCTTTTCAGTGACTTCAGGATATTTATTGACACTGGATATTTTTCTTGTGCTTTCGGACTGATTTTGTCCATGATTTGTTACATCTAGTGTCGCTGGGTCTTTTCACATTTTGATTTTTGTTTCATTTCAACAGAATACGGATTTTCTTTAACTTACCGCTTTGATTCCTAATATATGCTTTGTATTCGGCGTTTCAGTTGAAAACGCAGGAAATAGATAAATCAAAACAAAGTCAAATTTTGTAAATTACAGATTACAAAGTAAAATTTTTAAGTTTTTAGGTCAAAAATTTGGTTGCCCTACTAATTGTATACATAGCCTACTGCAGCATTTGTATTTGTGGGTTCACTCTGAATGTATATACATAAAACCAACACCTACATCGTAATGAAAGGCTAACTTTCCTGTTACCAAAATGTCAATTTAGCCAGGCTAAATTATCTTGCTCTTGCTGATTATTCCTAGCAAAAGTTCATGTTTTTCTACAATTGTTTTCATGTCAACATTCGCTACCAAGTTTTATACTGGCTAAGTTTTATACCCGCAGGATTGAAGATGTGTTTCAATACGCGAAACTGGTTTAACTTGGAAACTGATGGATTCACTTGCGCACGTCACATACTGTGGCTTTATCGATAACAAAGGAGGAAACCCAGTCTCCAAATCCCCGGTTCATCGCGCATTGACGTAGCGTGAAGAATTCCATGTTTAATCGAGAATTAATTGCCGATTACGATTAAATTCGTAATGTAATCGTAATTTAAATGTTATTTTTGGTCAGTTTAGTCGATTACGATTACTCAAAAAAAAACTGTAATCGATTACGATTGACGATTACCCCATGTCTGTTTTTGAGCACTACGAAAAAGCAAATAAAACCTGTTTCAGGTTGGGGCAAAACCTGGATTGCAAACACTGTTTTGTATATATACACATTTTGTGCGTACCTGTACAAAGTTAGAGCATTTAGCTCAGTGATTCTCAAACTGTGATACGCGTACCACTAGTGGTACGCGAGGGCTTTTCAGGTGGTACGCGAGCAGCTTTCCTGTCTATTCGAAAAGCTGTGTTAATTCGTTTCTGTGTTATAATTCGTTCATGTGTTATGCTAATGTTGCTAATTCGTTTATGTGCTGTAGTAATCTTAAGTACATTTGAGTAACTTACGTTCTTCTGAAACCAGGGGTGTACACTCCAACATTAAAAAAACATCAGGTGGTACGCGATCTCAAAAAGTTTGAGAACCACTNCCCTAGAGTAAGGATGCGAGAACGTCGTGAACTAACCACGGAATTAAAAAATGCTCTTGCATCTAAAAATGGAANTAGTAGTTGTTCGAATTCTGTACATCAATAATGTCATAAATCATATAGTGTTATTATGCGAAGGTGAAAGCAAAATTTGGTGTCATGAATTATTNCATTTTAAGTAAAAAATATTTGTTGTGATAATTGTTCAAGTAATTCTTGTTATTTTATGAACATTGTTTGTCGTTACAGGAAAACAACAACCATGAATAGTGTAAGTGATTTGGAGAAATTAATCTCCAATTGTTCAGTAGTTAACTCTGAAACATCATCTACTCATGAAACAGAAATCACAGTGGTAACACTGAAAGCTCATTCTGATGATCAAACCGTGATAATTATTGGAACAAAGAATGGCAATCAAAATGCCGAGCAGGAGGAAAAACCCAAGTGTTTAGAAAATATGAAACACACTAACAAGGAAAAATCATATCATGATCCCTTACAA